>ERZ773165.2168-NODE-2168-length-10171-cov-19.971036_pt1 | contig 10171 bp, 10 predicted proteins | sample MGYA00581003_ERZ773165 | MGnify/ENA primary metagenome ERZ773165 (study PRJEB29015, sample SAMEA2737817) | human gut metagenome | biome: human gut; feature: human-associated habitat; material: faeces | place: China | collected 2012 ... | reverse complement strand
CGCCCTGCAGGCCATCGCTCACCATGCGGTTCACGGCGTTGCCGCCGCCGCCGCCCACACCGATCACCTTGATCGTCGTAACGTTCTCGTCCAGTTCTTCATCGAGCATCAATGCCATAACTTTGTCCTCCATCGGATTTTTATGTGGAACTGCGCAAAAGCCGCACAGATATTATCATACAATACTTATATAACAGTATCGTATCATTTTTTCATTCCGATTGCAAGACAAAATTGCTTTTTCGTGGGTGTTTTTTTCATAACCCCACTCCGGGCGGGTATTTCCTGCCAAATCTGTGCGCCCAGCCCCGCCAAAAGCCGGTCAAGGTCTGCATACCCGCGCCGGATAAATTCTGTTCCGCCAAGGCGGCTGCTGCCCCGGGCAGCCAGTGCCGCAAGCACCAGCGCCGCCCCGCCTCGCAGGTCCGGTGCGATCAGCTTTGCCCCGTGCAGCACCCCGGCGGGCTGCACATACAAGGTACGCTCTGCCACTCGGACGTTTGCCCCCAGCGCCGCAAAGCCATCGGCGCAGGCAAAACGGTGTTCAAACACCCTGTCCTGCAAGCTGCTTTCGCCCTGTGCGCAGAGCATCACCGCCGCCAGCAGCGGGGCGGCGTCCGTGGCAAGGCCTGGATAGGGTGCGGTGTGCACATTTCCCGCACCGCGCAGCGCCCCGAACCGTGAAATGGCGGCAGCATCGCGCGCACGCTCTACAGTGCAGCCCATTTGTTCCAGAATTTCCAGCAGCGGCGCATACAGCCCGGGCGCACAGCCTGCCAGCTCCACCCGCCCTCCGGCTGCCGCCGCCGCACAGGCCAGCGTAGAGGCGATGATACGGTCTGCCACCGGTGCAAAGGTACAGCCTGCAAGGCAGCGCTTTCCCTGCACCCGGATGGTGTCGGTGCCCGCGCCCTCCACGCAGCCGCCGCAGACGTTGAGGAAGGCGGCAAGATCCACGATCTCCGGTTCTTTTGCGACACCATGCAGCACGGTCTGCCCCTGCGCCGTAGCAGCGGCTAGCAGCAGCGTCTCGGTAGCGCCCACGCTGGGAAAGCTAAGACAGATCTCCGCGCCCCGCAGCCCCGCCGGGGCGTACAGTGTAAGCTGTCCGGGCGCAGCGGGCAGCTGCCGCACGCCCATCTGCGCCAGCCCCTGCAAATGCAGGTCGATGGGTCTTGCCCCGATGCGGCAGCCCCCGGGCAGCACGGTGCTCACCCGCCCAAGCCGCGCCAGCAGCGGCGCGCAGAACAGAATGGACGCCCGCATCCTGCCTGCGGCCTCCGGTGCAAGGTCGGTGCGCATGGGCTGCCCCTGCACCACCAGCTCTGCGCCCTGCCAGCCCGCCGTGCAGCCCACGCCCCGCAGCAGGGCAAGACAGTCCTCCACATCGGTCAGGCGCGGCACATTTTGCAGCCGCACCGGCCCGCTGCACAGCAGCGCAGCTGCCAGCAACGGCAGCACACTGTTTTTGGCCGCAGGCACTTCCACCCTGCCCTGCAAAGGCCGTCCGCCCGTAATGATCCAATCCCCAGCCATGCCAAGACCCCCGTTCTGCAAAAGATACCCCATGGTATGCAAAACGAGGGTCTTTGGTCAAAGAAATGCGCCGGAAACGGCCTTCCCGCTGTCTGCTGGGTTTGTCCGGTCATTTGTCCGTGTTTTTCCGGTATTTCCGCGCCGCTGCTGCCCCATTGCGGCAGGAAATGCAGCCTTTTATCAGCTTTCGCCCCGAGAGACGGAAAGCACGATGCCCATCTCGCCCAGAAGCATCATCAGGCTGGTGCCGCCGGAGGAGAAAAAGGGCAGACTGATGCCGGTGTTGGGGATGGTGTTGGTGACCACTGCGATGTTCAGCACCGCCTGCAATGCCACCTGCACCACAAAGCCCACCACCAGCAGTGCGCCAAAGCGGTCCGGCGCGTGCGCCGCCAGCGTGATGCCCCGCCACAGCAGCGCGCTGAACAGCAATATCACCGCACACGCGCCCAGAAAGCCCAGTTCCTCGCAGAGGATGGAAAAGATGAAGTCATTCTGCGGCTCCGGCACAAACAGATGCTTCTGGCGGCTGTTGCCCAGCCCCAGTCCTGCCGCCCCGCCAGAGCCGATGGCATACAGGCTCTGGATGGTCTGGTGGCCGTCACCCAGCGGGTCGGCAAAGGGGTCCAGCCATGAATTAAGACGGTCGGCGGCGTAGGGCACCAGCTCCGGCATGAGCACGATGGCCGTGCCGATGGCGGCAGCGCCGCCCGCCCCTGCCAGCATAAACCACCTCAGCCCGGTGCCGCCCACAAACATAAGCACCGCGCCGATGCTTAAAATCAACACTGTACCGGAAAGGTGGGGCTCCAGCAGCATGAGTACCGCCACCACCCCCAGCACCAGCGCAAAGGGCACTACCCCCACCGCAAAGCTGCCCATGCGGTCGTGGTTCAAAGCGATGATGTGGGCAAACACCAGCACCACTGCAAACTTGGCGATCTCGCTGGGCTGTAATGTGCCCAGCCCCGGCAGCACCAGCCAGCGCTTGCAGCCGTTATATTCCGGCATGAACAGCACCGCCGTCAGCAGCACCAGCGAGAGTGCCAGCAGCGGCCACGCCAGCTTGTGATAGATGTGGTAGTCCACCCGGCTGGCCGTCCACATGGCTACCAGCCCCATGGCGGCGTACAGCAGCTGCGGCCGCACATAGGCAAAGGCGTCCTGCCGCCGGTACAGCGCCACCGCGCTGCTGGCGCTGCACAGCATCACCAGCCCAAAGGCTACCAGCGTGAGCACCAGCACCAGAAAGGGCAAGTCCATGGGCGGCAGCGGCCGCAGCAGCCCTTTGCGGGCAGCAGTTCTGTGCAATCCCGGTCACCTCCGTTTCTGTTATTGTACGCGGGTGCGGGGGCGGTTAGTCATACGAGCTGCCGCCGGGCGCATAAACTGCCCGCAAAGGGGGTGCTGCCATGTGCGGCTCAAAACCCACGGACGCTCTGCGCACTTTGCCGGAGCGGGAGTTTCGTCTGCGGGCACGGCTCATTGCAGTGGGGCTGTGCGCCGTCTGCTTTGCAGGGCTCATCGGGCGGTTGTTCTGGCTGCAATTATGCACCGGCGGCTGGTACTCCCAGCGGGCGCTGGGACAGCAGCTGCGGGACACCGTTGTGCCCGCCGACCGGGGCAAGATATACAGCGCCGACGGCGCGCTGCTTGCCGCCAACAGCAGCTGCTGGACCCTGCGTGCCAGCCCCCGGGAGATGCCGGAGGATAAGCTTGCCCTTGCCGCCAAGGGGCTTGCGGAGATACTGGAATTGGACGAGGCAAAGCTGCTGGAAAAGTTCAGCGACCGGCGCTCCAACGACTGCCTTTTGCGTTACCGGGTGGAGCGGGAAACCGCCGATGCCGTGCGGGATTTCTGCGCAGCGAACGGCATTACCGGCGTGCGCATCAATCAGGATTCCAAGCGCTGGTACCCACAGGGGGAGCTGCTGGCCTCGGTGCTGGGATTCACCAACGTAGACAACGCCGGGGTCAGTGGGCTGGAACTGAAATACAACGACACCCTTACCGGGCAGAACGGCGTGGTACTGACCGCCGTGAACGCTTGGGGCTACACGCTGGCGCAAAGCTACGAGACCGAACTTGCTCCGGTGGAGGGCAGCGGGCTGCGGCTGACCATCGATGCAAATATTCAACATTATCTTGAAAATGCGTTGAATTATGCGGTGCAGGAGCATCATGTAGCCGCCCGCAGCGTAGGCATCGTGATGGAGGTGAACACCGGGGCAGTTCTGGCCATGGCTACCACCCCGGCCTACGACCCCAACCAGCCCCGGGTGATTGCCGACAAGGCCGCACGCGCTGCCGTAGATGCCCTTTCCGGTAAAGAGCGCACCGCCGCCTTACAGCTGGCACAGCAGACCCAGTGGCGCAACAAGGCGGTGAGTGACTTATACGAGCCGGGCAGTGTGTTCAAGCTCATCACCTGCGCGGCGGCGCTGGACGCCGGTGCCATCACCCGGCACTCTACCTTTTACTGCGGGGACTCCATCTCGGTGGCAGGCACGCGGTTCCACTGCGCCAACCACAAGCGCCACGGCAGCCAGACCGTGACCCAAGCGCTGGAAAACTCCTGCAACCAGAGCTTTATCCAGATCGGGGCGCGGCTGGGCAAGCAGACCTTTTGCGATTATTTTGCCGCCTTTGGTCTGCGGGAACCCACCGGCATCGACCTGCCCGCCGAGCCGAAAAAGAGCCTGTACTACACCGCCGACCGCATGGGGCCGGTAGAACTGGCTTCCTGCGCCTTTGGGCAGAGCAGCAAGATCTCGTATCTGGAAATGGCTGCCGCCGTCTGCGCGGTGGTGAACGGCGGCAAGCTGATGCAGCCGTATCTGGTCTCAGACATTCTTGCGCCGGACGGCAGCATTTTGCAGCACAACGCCCCGGTGTGCAAACGGCAGGTGATCCAGCCCACAACTTCCGCCACCATGCGGGAGATGATGGAGGCGGTGGTACTGTACGGCGGCGGGCGCAACGCGCAGATCGCGGGCTACCGGGTGGGCGGCAAAAGCGGCACCAGCCAAAAACTGGACAGCGCCGACGAGAAGGCCCGCATTGCCAGCTTTGTGGCGGTGGCGCCCATCGATGACCCGCAGTTTTTGTGCCTGGTCTGTCTGGATGAGCCCCACAGCTGGACCACCGCCGGCGGCAGTCTCTCGGCACCGGTCTGTGCCGAGGTGCTGGAGCAGACGCTGGTATACAAAGGCGTTCCCCGGGCAGCAGACAGCGGCAATGCAGACGCGCAGACTGCCGCTCTGCCCGCCGATGGGGACAGCTTTGACGGGGCATGACGATTTGGAATGGCCTCCGCTTGCGCTCTGGCCATAGTCAGCGGAAAAATTATTTTAAATAGAGCAATGCCGGAGCGTCTGCGGACGCTCCGGCATTGCATTTTCACAGGAGGGGTCGTGGAGGGAAACAGCATTTGCAGCGCCGCTTTCTGCGAAAGCGCGGCGCTGCGGGGTCACCCCTTCCGTCATCGCCTGCGGCGATGCCACCTTCCCCAAGGGGACGGCTTCAGCGCTGCCAGAAGCTTTCTCACTGCGCCCAATACTTTAGCATCGAGGTTAACGGCGTGCGCCCTCTCAGTCAAGCCCTGTCGGGCTTGCCAGCTCTCCCAAAGGGAGAGCCAAGAGCACTACCAGAAACTTCCTCATTGCACCTAACGCTTTAGCAACGAACGTAACGGCTTGGCTCTCCCTTCGGGAGAGCTGGCGCGGGAGCGCCTGAGAGGGTAAAAAAATAACGGAATGTCCGCAGACATTCCGTTACGCTGAAATGTATCATGATTTTTAGTTCTGGTTCGGCTGGGGACGGAAGGTGATCTCGCCGGTGGTACTGTCCATGGCGTCCACGATGGCAAGGCTCTCCAGCTGGATGCCCTTGCTGCGGATCAGCTCGCCGCCCTGCTGGAAGCCCTTTTCCACGGCGATGCCGATGCCCTCTACGGTGGCACCGGCTTCCTCGGCCAGTTCCAGCAGACCCATCAGGGCGCAGCCGTTGGCCAGAAAATCGTCGATGATCAGCACATGATCCTCCGGGGTGAGGAACTTTTTGGAGACGATGACGTTGTAGATCTTTTTGTGGGTGAAGGACTGGATCTGGGTCTTGTAGTTGTCGTAGTCCAGATTGATGCTCATAGATTTTTTGGCAAACACCACCGGCACATTCAGCTCGCTGGCTACCACAGCCGCAATGCCGATGCCGCTGGCCTCGATGGTGAGCACCTTATTGATGGGCTTGCCCGCAAACAGGCGCTTCCACTCCCGCGCCATCTCGCGGAACAACGGGATGTCCATCTGGTGGTTGATAAAGCTGTCCACCTTAAGCACGTTGCCCTCGCGCACAATGCCGTCCTTGCGGATACGATCTTCCAGCATCTTCATAAAATATATCCTCCAACCCTTGCAGGCGCGTTTTCTGCCTCCGGCTCGCCCGCCGCGAAAAGTGCCCGCCTGTTTTCCATTCCCGGGCGCGCGCCACACGCACCCATGATATAATGTTTCACCTAGTATACCGGAAGCATCCCGCTTTGACAAGGGGTTTTCATGCCAAAATTCGTAAAAATACGGCACCAAACCTCTTCGTTTTTTCTAAAAGTATGACCTTATCCAAAAATACCGAAACTTCGTGAGGTTGTCGGGTCATTTTTGGTTTATCCTCCCTTGTTCTTTCGCGGTTTTCGAGTATACTATTCTTAATAGGAGAAGGGTAATATCCGGGATTTTTGACCGGACGAGGAGGAAAATGGTATGAAAACAGGACTTGTGCTGGAAGGCGGCGCTATGCGCGGAATGTTCACCGCTGGCGTACTGGATGTGCTGATGGAGCATAACATCCAGCTGGACGGTGCCATTGGCGTGTCGGCGGGGGCAGTGTTCGGCTGCAACTACAAGTCGCACCAGATCGGGCGCACCATCCGCTACAACACGGAATACTGCAACGACAAGCGCTACGCCAGCTTTGGTAATCTGCTGCGCACCGGCAACCTGTACAGCGAGCAGTTCTGCTACCATACCGTGCCGGAAAAGCTGGACCCTTTTGACACCAAGGCTTTCCGGGAGAACCCCATGGACTTTTTTGTGGTGTGCACCGATGTGCGCACCGGTGAGCCTATCTACCACAAGTGCCGCACCGGCGACGCCGAGGATATCCAGTGGATGCAGGCTTCGGCATCCATGCCGCTGGCGGCCAAGATTGTGAAGATCGGCCACTATCAGCTGTTGGACGGCGGTGTGGCAGATTCCATTCCTGTGCGCTTTTTCGAGTCTATCGGCTACAAGCGCAACCTGATCATCCTGACCCAGCCCAAGGGTTTTGTGAAGCAGAAAAACAAGATGCTGCCCCTTATCCGGGCAAGGTATGTGCGCTATCCCGCTTTTGTGGAGGCCGTGGCAGACCGGCACCAGCGCTACAACGAGACACTGGCTTATATTTCCATGCTGGAACAGTCCGGCCGGGCCTTCGTCATCCGCCCGCCCATCCCGCTGGAGATTCCCTCCATGGAGCGTGATCCCGCCCAGCTGCGCCGCGTATACGAGACCGGCCGTGCCGTGGCACAGATCCAGATCGACAAGATCGCAGCCTATGTGGAGGAGTGCAAGGCTGCACCGGAAGAATAACACGAAAGGCTGCTGCACAGGTTTGTGCGGCAGCCTTTTTTCACAGAGAGATACAAAAAAGAGGCCTGCACCTTACGGTGCAGACCTCTTGATGTTCAAGAAAGAACGGTAAGAGAAGGGGTTAAATTACTTAACCTCAACCTTAGCGCCAGCCTCTTCCAGCTTCTTCTTGATGTCGTCAGCCTCAGCCTGGGAGACCTTCTCCTTGACAGCCTTGGGAGCGCCATCAACGATAGCCTTAGCCTCCTTCAGGCCCAGACCGGTGATCTCCTTAACGGCCTTGATGACCTGCATCTTGGTAGCGCCAGCCTCAGCCAGGATGACGTCGAACTCGGTCTTCTCTTCCTCAGCGGCAGCAGCAGCGCCAGCAGCAGCGGGAGCAGCAGCAGCAACAGCAGAAACACCGAACTCCTCGCAGTAGGTGTCGATCAGTTCCTTCAGCTCCAGAACGGTCAGGCCCTTGACGGACTCGATGATGGCAGTAATCTTCTCAGAAGCCATGGTAATAACCCTCCAATATCAATGGTTTTAGTTTGTTTCAGTTTTTTGTTAAGCGGCGGTCACGCAGCCATTAGGCAGCGGGCTCCTCCTGCTTGTCGGCATAAGCCTGCATTGCAACGGCCAGACCAGACAGAGTGCTGGTGAGGGCGCCTGCAAACATGGACAGCATGCCTTCGCGGTTGGGCAGCTTTGCGATGGCGTTGGTCTCGGCAGCGTCCATGACCTTGCCTTCCATGAAGCCAGCCTTCACGACGAACTTCTTGGACTTATCGCCATCCTGATACTTGCACAGGATGCGGGCAGCAGCCATGGGGTCATCCTCGTGAGCAAAAGCAACAGCGGTGTCGCCCTTGAAGTTCTCAGCCAGACCCTCCAGAGCGGTACCCTTAACTGCCAGACGCAGCATGGTGTTCTTCACGACCATGTAATCAACGCCTGCCTCACGCAGCTCCTTACGGAGCTTGGTGTCGTTCTCGACGTTAATGCCGCCGTAAGCGACGACGCAGCCGGAAACCGCACTCTCAAACTTTGCCTTCAGATCAGCGACGTAAGCCTGCTTTTCAGAAAGAATCTTTGCACTGGGCATTCGGTTTCACCTCGTTTCAAAAACTTGTATCGAAAGCCGGAGCAATGAAAAAAGCCTCTCTCCCGCGCACTGCGCCGAGAGAGAGGCATAAAGCAACTTTACGCACGTTTCTCGGCAGGCGGTCAAACTTTACACTGGACTCCAGCGCCTGCTGTCTTAAAAACAGCATGATTATAATACCGCAAACGTGCGGCGTTGTCAAGTGCTTTTTTGAATTTTCTGACAATATTTTTCTGCCACCCGCAAACAGGCAGCAGAAAAATATCAGAAATTCAAATTAGACACCGTACTTCAGGGTGTTCAGACGGATGCCAGGGCCCATAGTGGTGGCGATGGTAGCGCTCTTGAAGTAGGTACCCTTTGCTGCAGCGGGCTTTGCCTTGGCAATAGCCTCCATCACAGTGTCCAGGTTGGTGTACAGCTTCTCTGCACCGAAAGAAGCCTTGCCCACGGGCACATGGATGATGTTCTGCTTGTCCAGACGGTACTCGATCTTACCAGCCTTAGCCTCGCTGACAGCCTTGCCCAGATCGGGAGCCACAGTGCCGGCCTTGGGGTTGGGCATCAGGCCACGGGGGCCCAGAACTTTACCCAGACGGCCAACGCGACCCATCATATCGGGGGTGGTCACGACGACGTCAAAATCCATGAAGCCGCCGGCGATCTTTGCGATCAGCTCGTCATCGCCAACGATATCAGCGCCAGCAGCCTCGGCAGCAGCTGCTGCGGGGCCCTTAGCAATAGCGCAGACGCGGACGGTCTTGCCGGTGCCGTTGGGCAGAACGACAGCGCCGCGGACCTGCTGGTCAGCGTGACGGCCATCAACGCCCAGACGGACGTGCAGCTCGACGGTCTCGTCGAACTTGGCGGAAGCGGTCTTGCAAGCCAGCTCCAGAGCCTCGTTCACATCGTATGCCTTAGTAGAATCGACCAGCTTTGCAGCGTCGACATAGTGCTTGCCATGTTTCATTGTATATCCTCCTGTGTGGTCATGCGGGCAGTGTTATGCCCTCCCACTGTTTATGTCTCAGCCCTCGACGGTGACGCCCATGGAACGGCAGGTGCCGCGAACCATGCTGCAGGCAGCTTCCAGAGAAGCAGCGTTCAGGTCGGGCATCTTGGTCTTGGCGATCTCCTCCACCTGAGCGGCGGTCAGAGAAGCAACCTTTTCCTTGTTGGGCTTGCCGGAAGCGGTGTTGATGCCAGCGGCCTTCTTGATCAGAACAGCTGCCGGAGGAGTCTTGGTGATGAAGCTGAAGGAGCGGTCAGCGTACACGGTGATGACGACGGGGATCACATAACCCATCTGGTTCTTGGTACGCTCGTTGAACTCCTTGGTGAACGCCATGATGTTGACGCCCTTCTGACCCAGAGCAGGGCCAACAGGGGGAGCCGGAGTCGCCTTGCCGGCCTCGATCTGCAGCTTAATGTAGCCAGTAACTTTCTGTGCCATGATAAATGCACCTCCAAAAATCTGTGGTGAGTTGCGGCGCAGTGTCTCTGCGCCTCCCACGAGCGCGTGCACGCTGCACACGCTCTATAAGAACCGCACTGCGGTCTTACCTTGGTAAACGGAACTTGCCGGTTGGTTACGGCAGCTCGACCTGACCGATCTCCACCTCTGCGGGGGTCTCGCGGCCGAACATATTGACCTTGAGCTTCACCTTGAAGTTCTCGGTATCAATGGCCTCCACAAGGCCCATAAAGCCTTCCAGAGGACCGGCGGTGATCTGCACGGTATCGCCGACAGCAAAATCGACGCTGAGCGGTGCAGCCTTCTCCACGCCCATCTTCTCCACTTCCTCAGCGGTCAGCGGAACGGGCTTGGAGGCAGGGCCGACAAAGCCGGTGCAGCCGCGCGTATTACGCACGACATACCAGGTATCGTCGTTCATCACCATTTTGACCAGAACGTAGCCGG
>ERZ773165.2163-NODE-2163-length-10201-cov-16.639858_pt1 | contig 10201 bp, 9 predicted proteins | sample MGYA00581003_ERZ773165 | MGnify/ENA primary metagenome ERZ773165 (study PRJEB29015, sample SAMEA2737817) | human gut metagenome | biome: human gut; feature: human-associated habitat; material: faeces | place: China | collected 2012 ... | reverse complement strand
CCTCAGTCAAAGCCTGACGGCTTTGCCAGCTCCCTCTGGGAGGGAGCCTCTGGCGCGCCCGCAAACTTTGCGCTTTAGCCGGAAACTGTACCGCTATGCCAAAGGCCCCATCTTAGAGGGGGCTGGCATCGAGCGCAGCGAGATGACTGGGGGAGTTTCCTCGGCAGCAGCGGAGGGCATTTCAAATCGTCTCCACCCCGGGACACCCGGCGGCGCGCCATGCGGCGCACAGCACCTCTTTTTCCGGCTTGGAGAGCTTTTTCAGGGCGGCTTCCCGGCGCAGGGCGGCGCGTTTGTCCGCGCAGCGCTCTAGATAGGCAAAGCCTACCGCGCCGTGGGCGCGGGTGTAGCGGGCACCTTTGCCGCTCTGGTGCGCTTTCAGCCGGGCGGCGGGGTGGTTCGTCCAACCGGTGTACAGCTGCCCGCCGGTGCAGCGCACCATGTAGACGTAGGCGGCGTCAGGCAAGGCGTCCATTGTTTTTCAGTACCTGACGACAGGCGGCAAGGGCGGTCTCCTTGTCCTTGGCGGTGATGAGAAAACGGCTGGCGTGGCAGAAGCTGATGCCCGGGATGCCGCTCTTCTGCTCGATGACCTCCTGCGGCTGTCCCGCCCAAGACTGGGGGAAGGGCAGCTTGGACTTTTTGGTCTTGTGGTCGGTGACGCACTGGGCGCTCCACCCGCCGCGCTGGCTGGGGTACACCACAAACAGAGCGTCGGTCTTGTACAAACCGTTTTTCCACGGCAGATAGCAGGGCAGCACCACGATGCCGTCGCGAGAGTTGCGGTAGGCCTGCTGTACTTTTTCGTCCGCGCGGTTCACGGCGTTGGCGCTGTCGATCTGGTTTTCCAAGATCTGCTTTGCCACAGCCACCGCCTTGAAAAAGCAGCTGTCCTGATCCTCCTTGGAGTCCCACACCGGGTTGAAAAAGCCAATGGCATCGCACAGGCTGTTCTGCTCGCCGGTGTTGTCGTTCAGATCCAGCGGCTGGATGAAGTTTTCGTCAATGAGCCGCGCCTGCCGCTCGCCCACAAGGCCGGGCCCAAGCACCCGCCACAGCAGACCAAAGGCTGCGTAGGGCACGCCGTTGGCGCGGTACTCCCGGGGCTCCTGATGGTGGTCGAACATCCCAAAGCCGATATCGTACACGATGCCGTCAAAATCGTCAGGTACGGTAAAGCCGCGGGTGATCTTGATATCCGGGCGCAGAATTTGCAATAGCGCCGTAGCAAACACGTCATCGGCATGGAACTTGCCGGCGTGGGTAAAACCGTTTGCGGGAATTTTCATGGACTTGATACCTCGTTCTCCTAGTTTCGTCTGGTATCAGTATAGCACAATCCCGCCCGTGGGACAACAAAAAGGAACGGCAGCGCCGCCGTTCCTTTTGCACGGGATGATTTGGAATGAGCTCCGCGTCTTACGGGTTGCGGCACCCAGCATCCGCATCGTGCCTTGGGCGGCACTTGCGTCTTGCTGGCCGCTGCCCCAACAACTCCTCCCTGTTTCCGCCACTGGCGGCGGTCGTCGTCGTTGCTGCGCATCAATAGCGGAAGAATTATTTTTATTTCGGGATAGCGGAGCGTCTGCGGACGCTCCGCTATCCCATTTTCACGAGAGGGGACGCAGCGGAAAACTGCATTTAATATTCTTTCTCTGTGAAAAAGGGGTTCAGGAAAGTCCGCAGACTTTCCTGAACCCCGAAATTAAAAAGATATCTTCCTCTGAATATGCGCAGAGCAACGCGGAGCGCATTTTCAATCATTTGGCATTTGCGTTACAGCGCCGAGTAGCCGAAGCTGTTCACCAGCGCGTCAATGTGCTGCCCGGCCTTGCACAGGGGGCAGTCGCGGGAGTCGAAGCTGGCGTAATCCGGCAGACTGGTGGGGTCGAAGATGGAGGTGACCGGGTAGCCAAGGCACTCGTGGGTGGTGGCAAAAATCGCCGAAAGCCCGGCCACGATGCCGCCGTAGTAGTTCACGGCCTCCACAGCTGCCTGAATGGTGTAGCCGGTGGTGATGGACGCTGCCAGAATGAGGACGTGCTTGCCCTTGACCATGGGAGCAAGATTGTCCCGCAGAATGATCTGGCTGCCGGAGGTGTATTCCGGCGTGACGATGTAGATGGTCTTGTGGGCGTTCATATTGGTAAAGCCGTCCTTGGTCAGCTCGTTGGCAAGGCAGGTGCCAATGACCTGTGTGCCGTCCAAGCAGAGCACGGTATCCACGATGGTGCTGTGCTGGTAAGCGCTGACCAGCTCCTTTGCCACGGCCTTGGCCTCGGAAAGGCGGGCCTTTTGGGTGGTCACGTCGATGTAATAGTTGATGTGGCTGTGGCTGGTGGCAAAATGTCCCTTGGCCACCCGCAGGAACAGTTCGCTTTTGCTGGTGGGAAGCTTGACCATGTTGATCATTGTACAGCACTCCTTTTTTCACCGGGCGCAGCTGCGCCGCAAAATACAAAACAGCGCGGCGACCCATTTTGATCGCAGCGCTTATTTTTCTTCTCTGCTTCTTTATTGTACTGAAAAATGCCGCTGTGCACAAGACACAAACCTGACGAAAAACCTTGCTTTTTTACAGACATATCGCCGAAAACTTGGATGCAAAGGCCGCTGCCGCCCGGAATGCCGCACCGCAAAAGGGGCACAGCGGCAAGACCGGTACTGCGGCAGGGGAGGAACACACTTTTTTGCGCAACACGGAAAATTTTACAAAAAGGGACTGGTATTTTTGCGGGTTTTGAGTATAATATAAGAGATAGTTCAAATTTGAAGTAAAAGGAGAATCACTTCCATGGCACAGGCAAAACAGGATATGGGCTCCGGCAGCGTAAAAAAGCTGATGCTGCAGCTCATGATCCCGGCGGTCGTTGCACAGGTGGTCAACCTGCTGTATAACATCGTGGACCGCATTTACATCGGACATATTGCCGGCATCGGCGCGGCAGCGCTGACCGGCGTGGGACTGTTCACCCCCATCCTTATGCTGCTGAACGCATTCGCCATGCTGGTGGGCGCGGGCGGCGCACCCCGCACCGCCATTGCGCTGGGGCAGGGCGACAAGGAGCAGGCAGAGAAGATCATCTCCAACAGCTTTACCATTCTGCTGCTCTTCTCGGTGGTGCTGACCGTGGTGTTCTACGCCGGAGCGCCCACCCTGCTGCGGCTCTTTGGTGCCAGTGACGCCACCCTGCCCTATGCGCTGGCGTACAGCCGCATCTACATTCTGGGCTCGGTGTTTGTGCTGCTGGTGCTGGGCATGAACCCCTTCATCACCACGCAGGGCTTTGCCAAGACCAGTATGCTTACCACCGTCATCGGTGCGGTCATCAACATTATTCTCGACCCCATCCTGATCTTTGGTCTGGGTCTGGGCGTGCGGGGCGCTGCCATTGCCACCGTGCTCAGTCAGGCGGTGGGCGCAGTGTGGATCCTGCACTTCCTCACCGGCAAAAAGACCATCCTGCGCCTGCGCAAGGACTGTATGCGCCCGGAAAAGAAGGTCATCCTGCCAGTGATGGCGCTGGGCATCTCCACCTTTGTGATGATGTCCACCGAAAGCTTACTGTCCATCAGCTTCAGCTCCAGTCTGGCACGGTACGGCGGCGACGTGGCTGTGGGTGCTATGACCGTTATCACCAGCGCTTCCCAGTTGTGCACCCTGCCCATTCAGGGCATCTGTCAGGGCGGTCAGCCGGTGATGAGCTTCAACTTCGGCGCGGGCAAAAAGTCCCGTGTCAAGGAGGCGTTCCACTTCCAGATGCTGCTGTGCGGCTGCTACACCTGCCTGTTCTGGCTGCTCATGATGCTGGCGCCGGGGGCTGTGGCGGGCATCTTCACCTCGGATACAGCGCTGATCGACTACACCACATGGTCCATGCGCATCTACATGGCCGGTATCTTTGCCATGGGCTTCCAGATCGCCTGCCAGCAGAGCTTTATGGCGTTGGGACAGGCCAAGGTCAGCCTGCTGCTGGCCTGTCTGCGCAAGATCATTCTGCTGATCCCGCTCATCTTCATTCTGCCGCACCTGCTGCCGAACCCGGTGTTCGGCGTCTTTCTGGCAGAGCCGGTCAGCGATATTCTGGCGGCTACCATTACCACCATCACCTTCTTCTCCCGCTTCAACGGTATTCTGGAGCGTGGCGCTGCAAAGGTATAACGCATACGATTGGAATGCGCTCCGCTGCGCTCTGCGCATAATCAGCAGAAAAACTATTTTTAATAGAACAATGCCAGAGCGTCTGCGGACGCTCCGGCATTGTATTTTCACAGAGGGGGTCGTGGAGAAAAACGACAGTTGCAGCGCCGCTTTCTACGAAAGCGCGGCGCTGCGGGCGAGCGCTTGCGCCCCCTCGGGGGAGCTGTCGCGCAGCGACTGAGGGGCTATAAATGGAGAAGCGAAAAAAGCGTTAAAGCGATAGCGCCGACTGGCGCAGCGCTAGCTTTTTTGTGCTTCGACTTCTTCTTTAGGATTGTTAAGGGCGAGCAGCCCTTGGCCCGTTGCGGGGTGGGTGGAGTCCAGAGGTAGGGAGGGGGGAGTCGGAACACCCCTCCCTGCCTCTGGCCCAGCGGAGCGTCCCTGCACGCTTGCAGCGAGTAGTAACTTCCCCTGCGCCGCGCAATCCAAATTACTTTTCAGCTACTGCCGTCTCTGGCTCGCCCAGAGCCAGCACCTTCGTCAGCTCGGCCTGCACCTTGGCGTTGGTGGCATCGGTGACGGCCAGCACATCGGAATAGAACTTTTCCATCTCGTCACGGGTGGAGAAGGTGGCCACATACATCTGGTTGCCCATGGCACCGGACAGTGCCTCGGGGATGCGGTCCACCATGCGCATGTTGTCCTGATACTTCTGCATCAGCTGCTCGTGGCTGTAAACGAAGCTCTTGCCGTCCCGGCGGCCGGCAAAGGCGCAGTAATAGTGCTCACCCACCGGCATATCGGTACCGCCGAAAGCAATCATGTCCGCCCAGATTTTGTACACGTTGGTGGAACGGGCAAAGTCGATCATGTCCGGGGTAAAGCCGCCGCAGGGGCGCATGTTGACTTCCAGCGCCACGAGCTGGCCTTTTTTGCCCATGCTGGCCTGATCCTCGGTCATGCGGAAGAACTCGAAGTGGACAAAGCGGCTCTTCACCCCAAAGCTCTTGACGGCGGCACGGCCCGCGGCGCGGGTGTCCTCCGGCAGATCCTTGATGATGTAGTAGATGGAGTTGTCATCGTTGTTCACGATGTCCATGATGGACACGGGGCTCACGTTGCCCGCCTCAAAGATGGGGTTGCCGTGGGCGTCGATGATGGCATCGTAGCTGTTCACCTCGGCGCGGACGAACTCCTCCATGATGTAAGCCACATCCGGGTGCTCTTTTTCCTTGTAGGTCAGAAATGCCTCCAGTTCCTTGTCGGTGGAAAGGCGGTGGGTATCCGAAGCACCCACGCCGTTGTCCGGCTTGACTACCACCGGGTAGCCCACCTGCGCCACAAAGGCCTTGCAGCCTGCAAGGTCATCTACCATGTGGTAGCGGGCGGTGGCGATCCCGGCCTTCTGATAGTACTCCTTCATCTTGCTCTTGTACTTGATGCGGGGCATATCAGAGGTCTGGAAGCCGCTGGTGATGTGGAAATCGGTGCGCAGGGCGGCATCCCGTTCCAGCCAGTATTCATTGTTGGACTCCAGCCAGTCGATGCGGCCATACTTGAAGGTGAAAAAGGCCACGGCGCGGTATACCTCGTCGTAGTTTTCCAGACTGTTCACCTTGTAGTATTCGTTCAGGCTTGCCTTCAGTTCGGGCTTCAACTCCTCGTAGGGCTGGTCGCCGATGCCCAGCACATTCAGGCCGTTGTTCTTCAGCTCCCGGCAGAACTGCCAGTAGTTCGTGGGAAAGTTGGGGGAGATAAAAATAAAGTTCTGCATAGTATTTGTTGATTCCTCTTTCCGTTACCTCTATAATTGCAATGCCCCTGCGGGGCGGGACAGACTTTAATATTGGGAAACAACGGCGCGTCCATGGACGCGCCGTTGTGCCATTTTCACGGGATGGGTCACTGCTGGCCCAGAATGTAGGGCATATAGTATGCCACCTGCTTGTACCACCAGTTCCAGTCGTGGTTGACATCGTGACCCCACAGGTCTACCCAGATGGGGATATGCTTTGCTTCAAAGATGCGCTTGAGCAGCCATGTGGTGTCCGGCTGTTCCCAGTCGCCCTGACCGCAGCAGATGACAGCTTTCTGGCTGCGGAACAGCTGCATATAGGGGTGATCCTCCGGGAAGTTCTTCATGTAGTCCACGGGGGAGTTCATGTACACCAGCTCGTCCATATAGTTGCCAAAGCCGTAGTGAGCAGTGTAGATGCCGCTGAGTGCCAGACAGCCGCAGAAGATATCCGGGCGGCGCAGATACAGGTTTACCGCGTGGGTAGCGCCCAGACTGCACCCGAAAGCGATGATGCCGGGCAGATCGCTCCAGCCGTTGCGCTGCTGCGCCAGATGCTGAAGCATCGGGGCGGCCTCGCGGGTGATGTAGCGCAGCCACTGTTCATAGCGGCGGATACGCCAGTAGGGGTTGCCCTGTGCGTCCGACCATGTTTCCTGATCCATGGTGTCGATGGAAAGCACCATGATCTGCCCGGACTCGATCCACGGGGCAAGGGTGTCGGTCATGTGGAAGTTTTCAAAATCGAAAAAACGGCCGTCCTGACAGGGAATATACAGCATCGGGCGGCCTGCGTGGCCGTAAAGCTTGCACTCCATATCCCGTCCCAGTTCCGGACTGTACTCCTTGAAATACTGCATCTCCATGGTGTTTCCTCCTTTAGTGTTGTTGGGCTATGGTGTCGCCCTTCTCTTACTCCTCCACCTCATACAGCAGGGTGTGGAACACGAAGGGCAGCTGTTTTTCCCAGCTGGCTTCGCTGTGGGTGCCGCCGGGCACGATGCGGCTGGTAAGGTGGATGCCCCGGGTCATGACCTTTGCGCACATCTCTGCAAAGCCGCGGCGCATCCCGTCGTGGTTGCCCATCTCGCGGGAGCCGTAGTCCATGTACAGCACGGTGCCCGGCTCCAGCTTTGCGCGGCCCACAAGGCCGGAAAGCTTTTCCGGCGACACCCAGATGGACGGCGACAGCGCCGCCGCACGGCTGAAAGTGTCGTTGTACTGCAAAAGGGCGTACAGGCTCATCAGGCCGCCCATGCTGCTGCCGCCGATGAAGGTGTGCTCCCGGTCGGGCAGGGTGCGGAAGTTGCGGTCGATAAAGGGTTTGAACCGGTGGATATACCAGCTCATGGTGGCCTGACCCGTGCCGTCGAAGTGGCCGAACTGCGGGTCGTCGAACCGGTAGGGCGAATACTCCACCAGCCGTTCGTTGTTGGCTCCGGCGTTGCACTCCACCGCCGCCACGATCAGCGGGGTGTCGGTGTAGTCCAGATAATCGGCCACGCCCCAGCTTTTGCCAAAGGTGGCATCCTCGTCAAAAAAGACGTTCTGGCCGTCGAACATATACAGCACCGGATACCGGCGGTCGGGGTCAGCTTCATACATCGTGGGCAGATAAACATATACTCTGCGCTGCTCGGTGCCGTTGACGGCAGGGTAGCTCACGCTCCATTTTTTGACCATGGGTCCATTCCTCTCAATCTTTCCCGCACGCCTGCCGCAATGCAGGCCGCTGTTCTGTTTTCAGTTTAGCACTGCAGGGCACAGAAAGCAATTGCGCCGGGAAATTTTGGAGGTTTGACGGGAAGAAACCCTCTCAGTCTGCTCACTGTGTTCGCAGCCAGCTCCCCCGATGGGGGAGCTTCTTCCAAAAAGGAAAACGTTCCAGTTCCCACTCAAAGCTCGCCCTTCGGGAGAGCTGGCAGGGCCGCAGGCACTGACTGAGAGGGTGATACGGCAAACGCCGCCGAGCGGAGGCCTGGCGGCGTTTGCTGCTATTCTGAATAAAAAGGTTCTCTCCGGAGAATCGGGATCAGTTCTTTTTCTCAACAGGCACGATCCAGCCCTTGGTATCGGGGATCTTGCCCCACTGCATACCGGTCATGGTGTCGTACAGCTTCTGGGTGACAGGGCCGATCTTGCCGTCGCCGATGTAGGCGTGCTCGCCCTTCCAGACCAGCTCCTTGACGGGGGAGACGACAGCGGCGGTACCGGTGCCGAACACCTCTTCCAGCTTGCCTTCGCGGGCAGCAGCCATGATGTCGGCAATGGCGATCTTGCCCTCGACGACCTCATAGCCCCAGTCCTTCAGCAGCTCGATGCAGCTGCGGCGGGTAACGCCGGGCAGAACGGTGCCGACGGTAGCAGCGGTGTACACCTTGCCGTCGATCTTGAACATGATGTTCATGCTGCCAACTTCCTCGACGTACTTCTTCTCCACGCCGTCCAGCCACAGCACCTGTGCGTAGCCCTGCTCCTCGGCCAGCTCACCGGCCTTGATGGAAGCAGCATAGTTGCCGCCGCACTTGGTGAAGCCGGTCAGGCCGGGAGCGGCACGGATGTACTCGTCTTCCACGTAGATGCGCACGGGGTTGATGCCCTCGGCATAGTAAGCGCCCGAGGGAGCGCAGATGATGCAGAAAATGTAGTGCTTGGAAGCGTGCACGCCCAGACCCACGTCGTTTGCAAAAATGAAGGGACGGATATACAGGGAAGCACCGTCGGAATGGGGCACCCAGTCACGGTCCACATCCACCAGCGTCTCAACGGCCTGAATGTAGTCCTCCACAGGGATCTTGGGGATGCACAGACGGTCGGCAGAGTCCTGGAAACGCTTTGCGTTGCAGTCCGGGCGGAACAGCTGGACGGTATCATCGGCCGTGCGGTATGCCTTCATGCCCTCAAAGATCTCCTGAGCGTAGTGGAACACGACAGTAGCCGGGTCCAGTTCAAAGGGGCCGTAGGGGACAATACGGGCATCGTGCCAGCCTTCGCCCTCGGTGTAATCCATCACGAACATATGGTCGGTGAACTTCTTGCCAAAACCCAGATTGCTCTCGTCAGGCTTTGCCTTCGGAGCAGTGGTACGGGTGATCTTGATATCCAACATGATTTATTTTCCCTCTTTCCTGATCTCGGACGCAGCGAGTAAAAATGCGCCCGCAAACACCGAATGTTGTTTTCTATTATAATAATATGAATGTGATTTACAAGGAAACGAAAAATCTTTCATCTTTGGACAGGTTAAGTTGCGCTAAATTGCCTGCTTTTCCATGTGCAAACTGCCCAAAATATGATACAATGAGGGCATAAGCCGGATCTTACAGGCTCAGAAAGGAGCTTTTGCACAATGATAAAAGGTGTTATTTTTGATATGGACGGGCTGATGTTCGACACCGAGCGCATCTGGGCCACCCTGTGGAAGCCCGCACTGGCCACACTGGGCCTTTCTTATAAGGAAGGGCTGGACTCTGCCGCGCGCGGCTCGGCAGGCGATTCCATGCGGGCCGTGCTGCGCCGCTTCTACGGCCCGGACTGCGACACCGATGCCATCATGGATGCCCTGCACGCGCAGGCAGAGACGGCCTTTCAGGCACCGCCGCCCAAAAAGCCGGGTCTGGATGAACTCATCGCCTATCTGGAAGCGCAGCACATTCCCATGGTGGTGGCTTCCTCCAGCCGGATGGCATCCATCCTGCGGCACCTCAACAACTGGAACATGACCAACCACTTCAAGGCCCTCATCTCCGGCGAGCAGTTCTCTGCGTCCAAGCCCGACCCGGAGATCTTTCTCACCGCGGCCAAGGCGCTGGGCACCACCCCGGCTGAAACGCTGGTGCTGGAGGACAGCTACAACGGCGTGCGCGCCGGTGCGCGGGGCGGCTTTGTCACCGTGATGGTGCCGGACCTTGCCCCCGCCGACGACGAGATGCGCCGTCTGTACACCGCCGAGTGCAAAGACCTGCGCGAGGTGAAAAAGATGCTGGAGGAGGGGAAGCTTCTTTCCGAAACCTGAAATATACAGTTGATCTTTTACATTTTCACGCTAAAAAAAGCGGAGAACATCCTCAAGGAAGTCTTTGCCCGCCTTACGCTGTACATCTTTGCAGACAATTTATAATAGGTTTGATTCTTATTAAGCCCACACAGTTCTTGTGCTTTCTGATTCGTAATCGACGGCTTATGCTGTAGATACTCCATGATCCGGCTTTTTGCCTGAATCTGGCTGACCGTCTTGTCCTGCACATAGGCCACATCGGTTTTCA
>ERZ773165.2133-NODE-2133-length-10281-cov-7.747506_pt1 | contig 10281 bp, 7 predicted proteins | sample MGYA00581003_ERZ773165 | MGnify/ENA primary metagenome ERZ773165 (study PRJEB29015, sample SAMEA2737817) | human gut metagenome | biome: human gut; feature: human-associated habitat; material: faeces | place: China | collected 2012 ... | reverse complement strand
TGTGGCTGGTGCCGTGGAAGCCGTAGCGGCGCACGCCGTACTTCTCGTAGTACTCATACGGAATGGCGTACATATAAGCCTTCGGAGGCATGGTGCTGTGGAAAGCGGTATCGAACACAGCCACCATGGGGATGTTGCCGAACACCTTGCGTGCGGCCTCGATGCCCAGAATGCCGGCGGGGTTGTGCAGGGGAGCCAGAGGGCTCAGCTCGCGGATGGTCTCGATGACCTCGTCGGTGATCAGGCAGCTTTCCTTGAACTTCTCGCCGCCGTGCACGACACGGTGACCGATGGCATCGATCTCGCTGACGTCGTTGATGCACTTGCCCTCGCCGGTGGTCATCTTCTTCACGACCTCGGCAAATGCCTCGGTGTGGGTGGGGAAGATGGCGGGCGTGGTGGCCTTGTGGCCGTTTGCCTCGTGGGTGATCATGCTGCTTTCCATGCCAATGCGCTCGCACAGGCCCTTGCACAGCACCTTCTCGCCGTCCATATCGATCAGCTGATACTTCAGGGAAGAAGAGCCGCAGTTAATAACCAGAACTTTCATCTGTGTTGCCTCCTGTATGTTTTTGGTCTGCCCTCTTTTTAAACCTGAGGACAGAATTTTACAGATTCCTGTGTTTATTATATAATAGGGTGGGCGGCTTTTCAAGCCGCAACCCGGGCAAAGCGGTAAAGCTTGTGTACAAGGTTTTTGTACATCCTGCCCACAAATGCGCAAAACCACTGCAGTTTTCTGTATATGCGATATAAATTTAACAATCTTTCCGAGGGCGCAGCAGCCCTGCAGAGGAGCTTATCTATGAAATTTGCCGGTATCATTGCAGAGTACGACCCCTTTCACAACGGCCATGCATGGCAGTTGGCGCAGGCAAAAGCGCTGGGAGCACAGCATGTGGCGGTGGCCATGAGCTGCGGGCTGACCCAGCGCGGCGCACTGCCGCTGCTGCCGGAAGCGGTGCGGGTGCAGGCCGCCCTGCAGTGCGGGGCAGATCTGATATTTGCGCTGCCTGCGCCCTGTGCCTGTGCGGGGGCAGAGGCTTTTGCCCGGGCGGGGGTGCGCATCCTTGCCGCCGCCGGGTGCGATGCGCTGGTGTTCGGGGCAGAGACACCGGACGCAGCCCTGCTGATGGAAGCTGCCCGGGTGCTGTGCAGCGCAGCCTACCGCACCGAGCTGAAGCGCCAGCTTGCAGCCGGTGCCCGCAGCTTTGCGGCGGCGCGGCAGGCGGCGGGGGAAGCGCTCTGCCCGGGCACGGCACTGGCCGCGCTGCTGGATAAGCCCAACAACAATCTGGCAGTGGAATACTGCAAGGCCATTCTGGAACAGGAGGCACCCATGACCCCGGTGCCGCTGCCCCGCGTGGGGGCGGGCCACGGGCAGGCCCTTGCCGAAAGCGGCCACGCACAGTTTGCCAGTGCCAGCGCGCTGCGCGCCCTCTGGGCAGAGCAGGGCGCGGATGCGCTGACTCCTTATGTGCCAGAAAAAGCACTGGAGCTGTATAAAAAAGCGGAAATCGACGGAATGTATACGGATCATGCCGCTGCGGGCCGGTGTCAGCTGGCTCTGCTGCGGGCGGCCTGTGCACGACCGGAACCTTTTGCCGCAGTGCGGGGCGTTTCCGAGGGGTTGGACCACCGGCTGGAAAACGCCGTGCGCAGCTGCACCGGCCTGCACCAGCTGTTGGACGCGCTGACCACTGTGCGTTACCCCCGGGCCCGGATGCGCCGCCTTGCCATGGATGCGGCACTGGGCTATACGGCGGAGACCGTGCCTGCCCTGCCGCCCTATCTGCATTTGCTGGGGGCAAGGCGGGAAGCACTTGTGCTGCTGAAGCATGCATCCCTGCCGCTGAGCCACTCGCTGGCAAAGCTGGAAAAAGAAAGCGATGCCTGCGCCCGCATGGCGGCGGCACAGGCAGCAGCCGGCGATTTTGGCGCACTGTGCCGCCGGGTGCCCGGGCCGATGGGGGGAGTATATCGTCAAAAAATTATCTTTTTGACGAATTGACAAAAAATAATCGAAAAAAATTTATGCAGAAACACTTGTATCCGGATGGTTTGTGGTGTATGATTAAAGCAATGCAATGTTGGATACAACAAATGAGAACGGAATCAGAAAACCGCACGCAATAAGGAGGAAACTTCATGGCACTTCACGTTCTGGACGAAGCCAACCGCTGTCTGGGCTGCAAAAAGCCGCTGTGTCAGCAGGGCTGCCCCATCCACACCAACATCCCGGAGGTCATTCGGCTGCTCAAGGCAAACCAGATGGACGAAGCTGGCAGGATGCTGTTTGAGAATAACCCGCTGACCACCGTTTGTGCGTTGGTGTGCAACCACGAGAACCAGTGCGAGGGCCACTGCGTGCGCAACCGGATGCCCAGCCACGACCCGGTGCACTTCTCCATTATTGAGGACTACATTTCCACGACCTACGCCAACAAAATGACCGCCGGCCCTGCCCCCAAAAACGGCATGAAGGCGGCAGTCGTTGGCTCCGGCCCGGCGGGCCTGACCATTGCGGTGCTGCTGGCACGCTGGGGCTACGATGTGACCATCTTTGATGCCCGCGATAAAATTGGCGGCGTCATGCGCTACGGCATCCCCAACTACCGCCTGCCGGACAGCGTGCTGGACGATTTCCAGTACCGCCATCTGGAGCTGAAGGGCATCAAGGTGCGGCCCAACACCACCATCGGCAAGACCATCACCATCGATGACCTGTTCCGCGACGGCTACAAGAGCGTGTTCATCGGTGCCGGTCTGTGGAAGGCCAACGCCATGCATATCAAGGGTGAGACGCTGGGAAATGTAGCCTTTGGCATCGATTATCTGGCAAACTCCAAGGCGTTCCGTCTGGGCAGCGATGTTGCGGTGATCGGCGTGGGCAACTCTGCCATGGACTGCGCCCGCACCGCCATCCGCAACGGTGCCCGCCACGTCACCTGCTATGCCCGCCGCGACGAGAGCTGCATCAGCGCCTCCGAGTACGAGGTGAGCTATGCAAAGCTGGAGGGCGTGGGCTTCCGCTTCTGCAAAGCACCGGTGGAGATCCGTGAGAACGGCCTGATCTGCCGCGATACCGTCAAGGGCGAAGATGGCAGGTTCACTCAGGTGGAGGGCAGTGAGACTTTCTACCCCCACACCGGCGTGATCGTGTCGGTCAGCCAAGGCTCGGAGAGCAACCTCGTCAAGACCACTACTGGCATCGAGACCAACCAGAAGGGCCTGCTCACCGTCAGCGAGGACGGCAGCACCACCCGCGAGGGCGTATTTGCCGGCGGCGATGCCGTGATGGGCGCACGCACCGTGGTGGAGGCGGTGGCTGTGGCCAAGAAGGTGGCCGAGAGCATGGATGCCTACATGAAGAGCCTGCCTGCAGAAGAAGTGGCTGACCCCTATGCCAATATCCCGGTGTTCCAGACCCCCACCTCGGACGTGCTGGCAAAGCAGGAGATCTGACGAAATAAAGACAAACTTGGAAGAAACTGTAAAGCTTTTGCGTCTTTGCCGATCTTTGCCGCTCCGTTTGTTGACGGGGCGGCTTTTGCCTTGTATACTATTCATATACTTGCTTATGATTTGTACAAACTGGATATAAAACGGTGAAAGGCGGTGGACGCTATCCTGAAAGCATCCCTCCCGAAACTGCGGGAAAAACTATTGGAAGCGCTGCAGGCAGTGCTGCCCATTGCGGCCATCGTGCTGGTGCTCTGCTTTACCATTGCGCCGGTGTCACCCAGCATCCTGCTGTGCTTTTTGCTGGGGGCCGCCATGATCGTGGTGGGCATCATGTTCTTCACACTGGGCGCGGAGATGAGCATGACCCCCATGGGCGAGCGCGTGGGTGCGGTGATCACCAAAAGCCGGAAGCTTCCGGTGATCTTGGGCATCGGCTTTCTGCTGGGCTTCCTCATCACCATTTCGGAGCCGGACCTGCAGGTGCTGGCAAATCAGGTGCCCTCCATCCCGAACCGCACCCTTATTTTATCGGTGGCGGCGGGCGTGGGCCTGTTTCTGGTGTTTGCCTTCCTGCGTATGCTCATTGGCATCTCGCTGCCAAAGCTGCTGGTGCTGTTCTACGGCATGATCTTTCTTCTGGCGGCGTTTGTGCCCAAGGAATTTCTTGCCGTGGCCTTTGACTCCGGCGGTGTGACCACAGGCCCCATGACTGTGCCCTTTATCATGGCGCTGGGCGTGGGTGTTTCGTCCATCCGCGGCGACCGCCACGCGGCGGACGACAGCTTTGGTCTGGTGGCCATGTGCTCCATCGGCCCCATTCTGGCGGTGCTCATTCTGGGCATCGTGTTCCGCGCATCGGACAGCACCTATCTCCCGCCGGTGCTGCCGGAGGTGAGCGACTCGGTGGAGCTGTGGCAGCTGTTCCGTGTCAGCCTGCCTACGTATCTGGAAGAGATTGCTGTCTCGCTGCTGCCCATCATCGTGATGTTCGGCATTTTTCAATTTGTGGCTCTGCACATGGACCGTCGGTCGCTGGGCCGCATTACGGTGGGTCTTGCATATACCTACGTGGGCCTTGTGCTGTTCCTCACCGGCGCAAATGTGGGCTTTATGCCCGCCGGTAATTATCTGGGTCAGGTGCTGGCCGGGCAGAGCTTCCGCTGGATCATCATTCCCATTGGAATGCTCATCGGTTACTTCATCGTCAAGGCCGAGCCGGCCGTCTATGTGCTGAACAAGCAGGTGGAAGAGGTGACCGACGGTGCCATTTCGGCCAAGGCCATGGGCACAGCACTCTCGGCAGGCGTTTCCATCTCGGTGGGCCTTGCCATGGTGCGGGTGCTCACCGGTGTTTCCATTTTGTGGTTCCTCGTGCCGGGCTATGTGTTTGCCATCGGCATCTCCTTTGTGGTGCCAAAGCTGTTCACCGCCATTGCATTTGACGCGGGCGGCGTGGCATCCGGCCCCATGACAGCCACCTTCCTGCTGCCGCTGGCACAGGGTGCCTGCGTGGCCGTGGGCGGCAATATCGTCACCGACGCTTTCGGCGTGGTGGCCATGGTGGCCATGACCCCGCTCATTACGGTGCAGCTGATGGGTCTTGTGGCACAGCTGCGCACCCGCAAGGCCCGGCGGCTGCAGCCTGCGGCCATGGGTGCGGCCTTTGCCGGTCTGCCGGACGATGATATCATTGAACTGTAAGGAGGGCGCGGCATGAGTTCGTTGTTTTTGATGGTGACCATCACCGACCGCCGCTCCACCGATGCCTTTTTGCAGCTGTACCAGCAGCGCGGCGTGGATGTGAACCTGCGCACGGTGGGCAGCGGCACAGCGGTGCGGGAGACTCTGGCCACGCTGGGTCTGGAAAAGACCGAGAAGGCGGTGCTGCTGGCGGTGGTGACAGAGGATACATGGAAGGCCGTCCGGACAGACCTGCGCCGCAAAATGCGCATCGACGTGCCGGGCACCGGCATTGCATTCACGGTGCCGCTGAGCAGCATCGGCGGCAGAAGGGCGCTGATGTTCCTCACCCAGCACCAGCCGCTGACATTGAAGGAGGAGAGCACCTTGAAGGATACCCGTTACGAACTGCTGCTGGTAATCGCCAATCAGGGCCACACCGGCACCATTATGGATGCCGCCCGCGCCGCAGGTGCTGGCGGTGGCACGGTGATCCACGCCAAGGGTACCGGCATGGAAGGCGCAGCCCAGTTCCTTGGCGTGGAGCTGGTGAATGAAAAGGAGCTGGTGCTCATCGTGGCCCGCACGCCGGAAAAGAACCGCATCATGAAAGCCATCATGGACGGTGCCGGGCCAAAGGCGGGCGCGATCGTGTTCTCGCTGCCGGTGACGGATACCGCCGGTCTGCGTCTGCTGGAGGACGAAGAACCGGTGCAGGAGACCTCTGCGCAGTAAACAACAAAATGTAATTTATTCCGGGATTATTCCGCATTTATGGGCGAAACGCTTGATAAATGCGGATTTTTTCGTTATCATAGAAGAAAGAAATTCAAGAATGAGGGACAAAAGATGATAAAGCTTTCATATGAGCAGCAGATCGCATTCAATTCGCTGTCCATCATCGTGGGCAATGCACTGTATGCGCTCACGGTGGTGCTGTTTCTTGTGCCGTCAGGTCTGATCACCGGCGGTGCCACCGGCATCGCACTGGGTATCAACCGTGCATTGGGACTGCCGGTGTCCGGTGTGCTGTTCGTCATCAACATGACCATGCTTACGGTGGGCTGGGTGCTGCTGGGGCGGCGCTTTGCCATCACCACCATTGCCAGCACCGTGCTCAGCCCCCTGTTTTTGGCCCTGTGGGAGCGGGTGTTCACAGGCTTTGTGCTCACCGATGATCTGGTGCTCAACACCATTTTTGCAGGCCTCGGCGTAGGCATTTCGCTGGGCATCACCATCCGGGCAGGCGCATCCACCGGCGGCATGGACATCCCTCCGCTGGTGCTGAACAAATATTTCCACATCCCGGTGTCGGCCAGTATGCTGGTGTTCGATATGCTCATCCTCTGCCTGCAGGCGGCGTTCAGCCCGCTGCAGCAGTGTCTGTACGGCATCGTGATGGTGATCGTGTATACGGTGGTGCTGGACAAGGTGCTCATCTTCGGCACTACCCGCACCGAGGTAAAGATCATCAGCCAGCACGCCGATGATATCCGCGAAGCCATCTTCATCCAGCTGGACCGCGGTGTGACCGTGCTGCATGGCGAGGGAGGCTACAGCCACGAGCCGGAGCAGGTGCTGCTGAGCATCGTGAGCAACCGCCAGCTGCCGAAGCTGGAAAAGCTGGCCCATGCCATCGACCCCACCTGCTTTATGATCGTGAGCCATGTGACCGAGGTGAGCGGGCGCGGCTTCTCGCTGGATAAGAATTACCAGTAAACGCTGAAAATCCCAGCAGATACTTGAAAAACAGTACCGGTTTAGGGTATAGTATAGAAGAACGGTAGGTTATGCCGTGATTTTACCCAACAGGAAAGGAAAACCATCATGTTTGATATTTTCAATATGCTCAAGAAGGAAGAACACAAGGACGCAAAGCAGGTGACCCGCGAGACCATCATCGGCGATATCCTGGATATGGACCAGACCACCGCTCCCTACTTCATGGAGATCGGCATGCACTGCCTGGGCTGCCCTGCATCCCGCGGCGAGAGCATCGAGGAGGCCTGTGCTGTCCACGGCGTGGACTGCGATGAGCTGATCGAGAAGCTGAACGAGCATCTGGCCGCAAAGAAGGCATAAATTGCTGCCCACACTGGATGCGCGTCTGGCTGCCGCCGCAGAGCTTGTGCGGCCGGGAGAGCCGGTGGCGGACATCGGCTGCGACCACGGCAAGCTGACGGCGGTGCTGGCGGCTTCGGGAAAATACCCGAAGGTGATCGGTGCCGACCTGCGGCCCGGCCCGCTGGCAAAGGCAGAGCAGACGCTGGAACATGCAGGCTGTAAAGACCGCGCTGAGCTTCGGCTTGGCGACGGTCTTTCTGTGCTTACGGAGAACGAAGTAGGCAGCATCGTGCTGGCGGGCGTTTCCGCCCAGACCACTTGGGAAATTTTAGAGAAAGCCCCATGGGTGTTCACCGTGGGAGGGCCGCGGATCATCATGATCCCGGCCACCCGCCACGACGCGCTGCGCCGCTGGTTGTGGGAGCATGGCTTCTCCTTTGCAGCCGACCGCCCGGTGCAGGCGGCGGGCCGCTGGTACGCGGTGATGGCAGCGGAGTACACCGGCAGGGTGTATGCGCCCACCTTTGCCGAGTGCCTGTTTGGCAGTACGGGAGAGTGGCCCGAGGGAAAAGGCTACGCCGACTGGCAGAAGGCAAAGCTGCCCCGGATGCGCCTTGGCGTACCGGATGGCAGCGCACTTGCGCAGGAAATCGATAGTTTATTAGCTGGCTTGCCCTCTCAGGCCGCTTCGCGTCCAGCTCTCCCAAAGGGAGAGCCTTTGGCAAAATGATGAACGCTGCATGGAATGCCAAGGCCTCTCACCATGGGAGAGGTGGCATTGCGTAAGCAATGACGGAGAGGGCGAGGATGGTGAAGATATGATAACAGTTAATCAGGTATACGAAGCAATGCAGGCCATCGCGCCGCTGGAGCTGGCGGAACACTGGGATAATCCCGGCCTGCTGGTGGACTGCGGCGGGCAGATGCACCGGGTGTTGGCAGCACTGGATATCACCCCCGAAGTGGTGGCCGAAGCCGCCGCAAAGCAGTGTGAGATGATCGTGTCCCACCACCCGGTCATTTTTGATCCACTCAAAAAGATCGGCCCGCAGGATGTACCTTTCCAGCTGGTGCAGGCGGGCATTTCTGCCATCTGTATGCACACCAATCTGGATGCTGCCGAGGGCGGAGTGAACGAAGTGCTGGCAGGCATCTTTGGCATGAAGAATATGGAAACCTTTGCCGAGGGCTGCGGCCGTGTGGGAGCCATTGAAGAAATCGCGGTTCCGGAGCTTGCCCGCAAAGCACGGCAGGAGCTTGCTGCACGCTGCAACCAGCCGAAGAACGGCCCGGCGGTGCAGGTGAAGTTTGTGGATGCGGGTAAGCCGGTCAAGCGCTTGGCGGTCATCAGCGGTGCGGGCGGAAGCCTGTTTGCAGATGCCATTGCTATGGGCGCGGACTGCCTGCTGACCGGTGAAGCCAACCACCACCACGCCATCGATGCCAAGCGGCTGGGCCTTTCGCTCATTGCGGCGGGCCACTATGCCACCGAATTTCCGGTGACTGCCGCCGTGGCTGCAAAGCTGCGCGCCGCCCTGCCGGAGCTGGAAGTGCTGGTGAGCACTGAAAACCGGGATCCGTATACGTATTTATAAAAAGAAAACCCTCTCCGTCATTGCTGCGCAATGCCACCTCCCCCGAAAGGGGGAGGTTTTATGACGCGCCCGTGCAGAAAAGCTCTCCCCGAGAGGAAAGACTTCCCCCGGCCGGGGGAAGATGTCGCGCAGCGACAAAAAGGGGAATCTGTCGCCGCAGGCGACTGAGAGGGTTATAGATAAAACGAGGTAAACACTATGGCATTGGATGCCGCGACACTGGCCCTTACGGCAGCAGAGCTCAAAGCAACGCTGACCGACGCCAAGATCGCAAAACTATTTGAACCCACCCGTGATGAGCTGGTGCTCACCCTGCGCACCCGCACGGATACCTATGCGCTGCTGCTTTCGGCCCGCAGCGGTTCCGCCCGCGTGTGCCTGACCGAAGAAAGCTTTGAAAACCCGGAAACGCCGCCCTCCTTCTGTATGCTGATGCGCAAGCACCTGACCGGCGGCAGGCTGCTGGACGTGCACATGGAGCCGGGAGACCGCATCGTCTATTTTGATTTCCAGTGCACCAACGAGATGGGCGACCTTGTGCGCAACACCCTGTGTGCCGAATTGATGGGCCGCTACTCCAATCTGGTTCTGGTGCAGAACGGCAAGATCATTGACGCACTCAAGCGCGTGGATTTTGAGGACAGCGATGTGCGCCAGCTGCTGCCGGGCCTGCCCTACACCACGCCGCCCAAGCCTGCAAGACCGGACTTCCTGCTGGTGAGCAGTGCGTCCATCGTGGCAGCAGCCTGCCAGAGAGATCTGCCGGTGGCAGATGCCCTCAACAAGACCGTGGCCGGTGTTGGCCCGGTGGTCTGCCGCGAAGCTGCATGGCGTGCCTTTGACGGCGAATATCTGCCCGCCAATGAGCTGACCGAGGAACAGAAGCGCAAGCTTATGGCCGCCATCGACGAGCTGAAGGAAGAGCACGCAACCGGCGGTACGCCCTGCAGCGTCACCGACCCCAGCGGCAAGCCCATCGAGTATACCTTCTTCCGCCCGCAGCAGTACGGCGAAAAATATATTATAAAGGAGTGGCCCTCCTTCAACGCCATGCTGGAGGGCTACTACGCTGAGAAGGACCGCGCGGAACGCCTGCGCACCAAAAGCAAGGAGCTGCACAAGGCAGTGCACAATATGTACGAGCGCGCCGTGCGCAAGCAGGCCGCCCGTCAGGAAGAGCTTGCTGCCAGCGGCAAGAGCGAAAAGCTGCGTCTGTACGGTGAGCTGCTCTCGGCAAACCTCTATCTGGCCCAGAAGGGCATGAAGAGCATCACCGTGCCCAACTGGTACGACGAGGGCAAGGAAGTGACCATCCCGCTGGACCTGCGGTTCACACCCAGCCAGAACGCCCAGAACTTCTTCAAGAACTATAAAAAGAAGCAGACCGCCGCCCGGATGCTGGTAGATCTGCTGGCAGAGGGTGAAAAGGAGATCGCCTATCTGGAAACGGTGCTCTACGAGGTGGAGTCCGCTTCCG
>ERZ773165.2131-NODE-2131-length-10283-cov-15.223504_pt1 | contig 10283 bp, 7 predicted proteins | sample MGYA00581003_ERZ773165 | MGnify/ENA primary metagenome ERZ773165 (study PRJEB29015, sample SAMEA2737817) | human gut metagenome | biome: human gut; feature: human-associated habitat; material: faeces | place: China | collected 2012 ... | reverse complement strand
GTCGCTTGCCTTGATCTCACGTCCGTCCTGGTCAATGCCAAGAATCTCTGGTATTCTATCTCCTACATTCATAATTCTATATTTATTTATATATGTCTTGTTGAAATGCAAAGATAATAAAAATAATGCGAACCGATGTTGATTCTTATGATTTTTAACACTATTGATGACAGAACTAACGGTTATCGGTCGAAAGGAAAAAGTAAAAGGCAAAAGCAATCAGGGTTTGAATGCTTTTGCCTTTTTGCGACTTGTTATATTACTTCTTGAATCCGAAAATCTTGTTGAAGATTTTCTTTACTACGTTTTCTTTCTTCTGTGGGTTTACCACAGGCTCGTACTTGCGAGGACCCTGCTTGTCGCCCTTTTTCTGGACTGAGGCTGGCTTCTGCTGAGGAGCTGCCCCCGGTTTCTGTGGAGCAGCATTCTGCTTCTGCTGGTTGTTTGGATTCTGCTTCTTCTGAGCTACGCCTCTGCCACGGCCGTTGCTTCCTGGGCGTACATTGTTTTCTGTACCAGGGCGCTGCTGAGGGTTTGCATTCTCAGCATTGTTACCGTTGTTGCCATTGTTACCATTGCGGCGTTTGTTGTTGTTGCGACGCTTGTTATTTGGATTGTCGTTGCTTCTTGTCTGTTCGCCTTCCTGGTTTTGTGGATATGGCTTGTTCTGCTGAGGCTTCTTGTTGCCCTGCTTCTGCTGTCCGTTCTGAACGTTCTTCTTCTGCTGTCCGTTCTGACCGTTCTGCTGATTGTTCTGACCGTTCTGCTGAGCCTCACCGTTCTGTACCTTTCCTTCCTTAGGAGCTTTCTCCTGTCGGTTGTTAGGGTTGTTTGGCTTGTGCTTATGAGCAGTCTGCTCGCGGTCTTTCTGGCGTCTGTTTTTGGCCTTGGTCTTTTCGCCGTTCTCATTTCCGCCACGTCCATTGCCCTTGCGTCCGTTTCCGCCCTTGCCTCCACGTCCGCCTTTCTTGCTAGGCTTGTTCAGCTTGATATATTCAGGCCCCTCGCCGCATCCCTCAGGAAGCGGCATTTTCTCTACCACCTTCTCCAGGAACTTCTCAATCTGCTGGAACCAGAACATATCCTCTTCGTTGACGAAGGTGATGGCTCTACCGTCGCGGTTGGCACGGGCTGTACGACCGATGCGGTGAACGTAATCTTCGGTATCGTGAGGCACGTCATAATTGATAACCATCTCGATGTCGTCGATGTCGATACCACGAGCCACGATGTCGGTAGCCACGAGCACGTCATACTGACCGCTCTTGAACTTGAACATCACATCATCACGCTCAGCCTGCTCCAGGTCTGAGTGCATGGCGCCGCAGTTGATACCGGTCTGCTGGAGGGCAGCAGCCAGTTGCTTCACCTTCATCTTGCTGCCGCTGAATATGATGACACGCTTCATGTCGCCAGCCTTGAAGATATCCTTGATGATGGTCATCTTCTGGGTTTCGTAACATACGTAAGCCTCCTGCTTGATTTTCTCTGCAGGCTTGCTCACTGCGAGCTTGATCTCTACCGGATCCTTGAGCAGCGACTTTGCCAATTCCTCAATCTTCTCTGGCATGGTAGCCGAGAACATGATGGTCTGGCAAGTCTTAGGCAGCTTGGCAGCGATGGTATTGATATCCTCAGAGAAACCCATGTCGAGCATGCGGTCTGCCTCGTCGAGGATGAAGAAGCTCACCTTGCTGAGGTCTACGTTGCCCAGAGAGATGTGGGTGATGAGACGACCTGGTGTGGCGATGACAACATCGGCACCCATACGGAGACTCTTCAGCTCCTGATCGTAACGGTTGCCGTCGTTTCCACCGTATACAGCCACGCTGCTCACGTCCTGCAGATAATAGCCAAAGCCCTGCATCGCCTGGTCAATCTGCTGTGCGAGCTCACGGGTAGGCGACATGATGACGCAGTTGATGGCATCCTTAGGATAGCCACCATCATCCAGCTTGCTCAATACCGGCAGCAGATAGGCAGCTGTCTTTCCGGTTCCGGTCTGGGCTACGCCGAGCACATCATGACCTTCCAATATCTCTGGTATACATTTTTCCTGTACTGGGGTGCATGTGTCGAATCGCATATCGTATAATGCGTCGAGCACGTTGTCGTTTAAATCTAATTCGTCGAAATACATTTTCTTTCTTTTTTCAATGTTTATTACCTCGGTGCCTTGCGGTAGCAGAAGTATGCCACGAAGGCGTAAATGATGTTAGGCAACCATGCCGCCAGCATTGGCGGGAAGTTTGCCTGGATGGCGAAGGTGGCGCAGACGGTCTGCAGCATGATATAGCCAAAACTCAATGCCAGACCCAGTCCCAATGCCTTACCCATGCCGCCCTTGCGCTTGCGTGAGGAGAGCGACACGCCGATGATGGTGAGGATGAATGAGGCGAAGGAGGAAGCGATGCGCTTATGATACTCCACCTTATACTGTACCACATTGCCCGAACCGCGGTTGATCTGCTTGGAGATGTAATCCTTCAGCTCCGGACTGGTAAAGGTTTCCTGCTGTCCCTTGGAGTAGACCAGGTCGGTTGGCTCCATGGTGATGAGCGTGTCTTTATTCATTCCGCTCGTAATCTTCTCTTTCATACCCTGCAGTCGGCGTACCTTCCAGTTGGTTAGTTTCCAGTGGTATTTTGAGTCGCTGATGGTATCATACTGTATTTCTGATGCCGTCAGGTGGCTCACCAGTTTCTTTTCCTGGAACTTGTCGAGACAGAATCCGTAGCCCTTCTTCGAGTTGTTGTCGTAATGCTGGATGTAGGCTATCACGCCTCGGTCCACCTGCAGCTGCACGTTTTCGGCAGAGGTATTCTTCTTCTTGTTCTTGTACATCGTCTCAAAGTTCTGGCGGATGACCGTGCCGTGCGGAATCACATAGGCTGAGAGCGTGTAGGAGAGTGCCGAGAGAAATATGCAGGTTATCATGTACGGGCGAAGCAGGCGCTTGAACGATACTCCCGATGCCAGCATGGCGATAATCTCGGAATTGCCTGCCAGCTTGGAGGTGAACATGATGACCGCTACGAACACGAACAGCGCACTGAAGAGGTTGGCGAAGTATGGCACGAAGTTGGCATAGTAATCAAAGATGATGGCTCGTGCCGGTGCATGATACTCGGTAAACTTCTGCAGGTTGTCGTTGAAGTCGAACACGATGGCAATGGTAATGATGAGCGCTATCGAGAAGAAGTAGTAACCCACGAACTTCTTGATGATATACCAGTCCAATCGTTTGATGTATCTCAGTGGGTTGAGATACTTGAGCACCTTGAGGAATCGCAGTTTATGGCCAATCCATTTCATCACCTTTCCCATCCAGCTGAATTTTCTGCCCAGCCATCTGAGGGCAGTGGTGAGCCATCCGAATCGGTGGGCCATGGTTCTGCCGAATTTTAATCTTCTGCGATGTTTTCTGATGTATTTAAAATCTTTCATAAATCAGTATTTTCCGGGAGTAGGAGCCATCGGGGGTTCCATGCTCCTGAGAGTTCTTACTCCTAACTTCAGTTATTTAAATTCTTCTTCCCAACTGGTCGATGACAGATCGCTTCCACTGTACGAAGTCGCCCTGCTCTATATGCTGGCGCGCATCGGTAACGAGTCGCAGATAGAAAGAGAGGTTGTGGATGCTGGCTATTTGCATCGCTAGGAGTTCCTGTGCCTTGAAGAGGTGGTGCAGGTATGCCTTGCTGGTAATCTGGTCGATTTCGCATCCGTCCGGATCCACAGGGCTGAAGTCCATCTCCCATTTCTTGTTGCGCATGTTCATGGTGCCGTTGTAGGTGAAGAGCATTGCATTTCTACCGTTGCGGGTTGGCATCACGCAGTCGAACATGTCTACGCCTCGTTCGATGGCTTCCAGGATGTTCTGAGGGGTACCCACGCCCATCAGGTAACGTGGCTTGTCCTTTGGCAGGATTTCGTTCACCACTTCTATCATCTCATACATCACCTCGGTAGGCTCGCCTACAGCCAGACCTCCGATGGCGTTGCCGTCTGCTCCCTTGTCAGCGATAAACTTGGCTGCCTCGCGGCGGAGTTCCGGGAAGGTGCAGCCCTGTACGATAGGGAAGAGGCTCTGCTGGTAGCCGTAGAGCGGTTCGGTCTCGTTGAAGCGCTTCAGGCAGCGGTCCAGCCAGCGCTGGGTCAGTTCAAGACTCTTCTTGGCATACTGGAAGTCGCTCTGTCCCGGAGGGCACTCGTCGAAAGCCATCATGATGTCGGCACCGATGATGCGCTCCGTATCCATCACGTTTTCTGGTGTGAAGAAGTGCTTGCTTCCGTCGATGTGTGAACGGAATTCGCAACCTTCCTCCTTCAGCTTGCGGATGCCTGTGAGCGAGAATACCTGGAAGCCGCCACTGTCGGTGAGGATTGGGCGGTCCCAGCCGTTAAACTTGTGCAGTCCGCCTGCCGCCTTGATTACCTCAAGTCCCGGACGCAGATAGAGGTGATAGGTGTTGCCCAGGATGATCTGAGCCTTCACCTGCTTTTTGAGTTCCTCGAAGTGTACACCTTTCACGCTGCCCACAGTTCCTACCGGCATGAAGATAGGAGTCTTGATCTGTCCGTGGTCGGTGGTGATGATGCCTGTGCGGGCATCGCTAGCCTTATCTGTTACTTGTAATTCAAATTTCATTTTTCTTCTTTTTTGTCATTTTCTGGAATGGTGAAGTTGATAGGGTGCTTTACCTTTTCATCGGTAAGGGCAAATTCCCATACGTCGGCCACGTCTTCTACATAGTGGAAGGATACGCCCTTGAGATATTTTTCCGGAATCTCTTCGATGTCCTTGCGGTTGTCCTTGCAGATTACGATGTCGGTGATGCCGGCGCGCTTGGCTGCGAGTATCTTCTCCTTGATGCCGCCTACTGGCAGAACCTTTCCTCGCAGGGTGATTTCGCCCGTCATGGCTGTGTTCTTGCGCACCTTGCGCTGGGTGATGGCTGAGGCGATGCTGGTGGCGATGGTGATACCTGCCGACGGACCGTCTTTCGGAGTGGCTCCTTCCGGTACGTGGATGTGGAGATTCCAGTTCTCGAAGATGCGGTAGTCTACGCCCAGCAGGTCGATGTGCGACTTGATGTATTCCAGTGCGATGACAGCCGACTCCTTCATCACGTCACCCAGATTGCCGGTAAGTGTCAGCTTGCCTGCCTTGCCACGGCTCAATGAGGTCTCGATGAAGAGAATCTCACCGCCCACTGAGGTCCATGCCAGTCCGGTTACCACTCCGGCATAGTTGTTGCCCTGGTAGATGTCGCGGTTGAATGGCGGATTGCCCAGAAGTTCCTTCACCTGGTCCATGCCGATGGTAGACTGTTCCAGCTTGCCGTCACATGTCAGTTTGTATGCCACCTTTCTCAGGCACTTGTTGATCTGCTTCTTCAGCTGTCTTACTCCGCTTTCGCGTGTATAGTGCTCGATGATGCATTCCAGGGCAGCCTTGTTGAAGCTGATTTTCTCCTCCTGCTTGTCAAGACCGTTGTTCTCCAGTTCCGTAGGTACCAGGTGGCGCTTGGCTATTTCTATCTTCTCCTCGGTAATGTATCCGCCTACTTCTATCAGTTCCATACGGTCGAGCAATGGGCGAGGGATGCTTCCCAGGTCATTGGCTGTTGCGATGAAGAGAACCTTGGACAGGTCGAAGTCCGTATCCAGATAGTTGTCGTGGAAGGCGTTGTTCTGTTCCGGGTCGAGTACTTCGAGCAGTGCCGATGCCGGGTCGCCCTGGAAGTTGTTCTTGCCCACTTTGTCTATCTCGTCGAGGATGAAGACAGGGTTGCTGCTGCCTGCCTTCAGGATGTTCTTGATGATACGTCCTGGCATGGCTCCGATATAGGTGCGGCGATGACCGCGTATTTCTGCCTCGTCGTGCAGTCCGCCCAACGACATGCGCACATACTTGCGCTTCATGGCGTCGGCGATGCTCTTGCCAAGGCTGGTCTTACCGACTCCCGGAGGACCGTAGAGGCAGAGGATCGGACTCTTCTGTCCGCCGTTCAGTGCTCTTACTGCCAGATATTCCAGGATGCGCTCCTTCACCTTCTCCATGCCGTAGTGGTCACGGTTCAGGATTCTCTTGGCGCGCGACAGGCTCAGGTCGTCCTCGGTATATTCATTCCAAGGCAGGTCTACCATGGTCTGCAGGAAGCTGATCTGTATGGAGTAGTCCGGGCTTTGCGGATGGATGGTGTCCAGCTTGGCAAGTTCCTTCTTGAATATCTTCTGAGTGGCTTCGTTCCAGTTCTTTCCTTTGGCTTTCTCTATGATTTCCTTTCTCTCCGGTCTTCCGTCTCCATCTCCCAGTTCCTTTCTGATGTTTCTTATCTGCTGTTTCAGGAAGTATTCCTTCTGTTCCTCGTCCAGGTCATAGCGGGTCTTCATGCTGATCTCGTTCTGTAGGGTGAGCAGTTTCGATTCCTTGTGCAAAGCCCTGAGGGCTTCCAGCAGACGGTCGTTCAGTGTGTCCTGTTCCAGCATCTTCATCTTGTCTTCGATGCTGAAAGGGATGGCGCTGCAGATGAAGTTTCCCTGGATGGTGCTATGCGACATCTCGTTGATGGCATAAGCCAGGTCGGTAGGGATATTATCGTTGGCGTTGATATAGCTGATGGCTTCCTTCAGGAGTGTCTGGTGGATGGTTGGGAAATCGGTATCGTTTTCCGCTGGCCATATTTCCGGCAGACTTGTTACGCTGGCGCGATAGTATGGAGTGGTTTTCTCTATCTTCTCCAAGTGGCATCTGCTCAGGCACTGGATGATGATGGTCTGGTTGCCCGAACCGTCAGGCATGTTGATTACCTTTACGAGTTTGGCGAAGACACCGGTATCATACAGGTCGGCTTCCTTTGGATGGTCTTCATCCTTGTTCTTCTGGCAGAAGACGCTGAAGATGGTGTCTGGCTTGCTTGCCAACATTTCTGCAAGTTTCTTGCTGGCAGGTCGCCCTACGACGATAGGGATGAGAACTGTAGGAAAGGCAACGAGCTCTCTGGTGCAGAGCATCGGATAGACTCCTGCCGGATTTTCTGTAAGCAATGAGCTAGGATCGCCTTCAAAATCGGCAAACATTTGTATCTGAGTTTCGTTTCTTTTCATTTCTTTTATCGAATTCTTATTTTTAAGGTGCAAAGTTACTCATTTTTTTGCGAATTCGTGTAGAAGTATAGATTATTTAATAAATAAAAGCCGATTTATTTCTGATATGGCGGAAATGGACTGCCTTTTTTCCGATATTTTACAATATCTGGCTCTGTTGCACGTTATTATCTTTGGAATTGATAGTTTTGGAAAATAAAAAATAACGAGAGAAGATTTATGGCTGGATTTACATTTAAACAGTTTGAAATACAGCAGGATCGCTGTGCAATGAAGGTGGGTACCGACGGGGTGCTGCTGGGTGTATGGGCTAGGGGTGGACAACGTATTCTCGACATCGGTTCGGGTACTGGACTCATCTCGCTCATGATGGCGCAGCGTTTTCCCGATGCTCAGGTTTGGGGCATAGATATTGATCCGGATGCCTGCGGACAGGCGAGGGAGAATGTGGCAGCCAGTCCTTTTGCCGATAGGGTGGAGATTGCGTGCTGCGCCCTGCAGGATTTTTCGAAGTCGGAAGCGGCTATGGCTGACGGAATGCTTTTCGATGCGATAGTAAGCAATCCTCCTTTCTTTGTGAATGGATTAAAAAATCCTGACAGTAAGCGTGCGCTGGCACGGCATTCTGACAGCCTGCCTTTTTCGGTCTTGATGAGGGGTGTCAAAAGGTGGCTTTCCGATGAGGGCGTATTCTCTGCGATAGTGCCAGTCGAGGTGCTGGAGGTCTTTGTGTCAGAGGCTTATTGCTCAGGGCTTTCGCTTGTCAGACAGTGTGGTGTGAAGACGGTGGAGCGCAAGCAGCCCAAACGCTATCTTCTTGCCTTCTCCAAGCATCGTGCAGGCATGGTGGATAAGCGCACGGAAATCATGACGGATTCTGACGGAAACCGTTCTGAATGGTATGCGAAAATTACGGAAGAATTTTATCTGGAATAGTGATTGTTTAGTAGTGATTAATTATTAGTGAGTAGTGATTATTTAGTAGTGATTAGTGGGTAATTGCACAGGGATGATGTCAACCCGCAGGCAAATTAATCACTACTCACTACTCATTAATCACTATTTCAAAGGTTCAGTTTCCTTTGTACCATTTTGCTGATGGCTTCCACCTTCTTGCTCTGTCGCTGGATGTCCTTGTGGATATCGTCGCGCACGGCATTCAGGTCGTTGAAGAACTCGGCAATGCCATTCTGTATCATGTTTGGCTTGCGTACGCTCTTGTCAGCAAACGGGTTAACTACCATCTTGATGCCTTTTTCTTCAAGATGAACATCTATTTCGGCTCCCGTCATAACCGGATCGCCATCATAGTGTATCACGCCAGGCTGGCTTCTCGTGATATGCAACTTTTTACAACGGAACGATTTGATTTTCGAGTTTTTGTCGAGTGTCTTGTTGAACATGTCGAAACTAACCTGCGGAGCCTCAATCACATCGAACGGTTCCATGATGACAACGTCTATCAGTCCATCGCTCATCGAAGCCTGTGGGGCAATATAGGCATTGTTGCCATATTGCGATGCATTGGCGCAGGAAATCAGGAACGCCTTGTATTGCTTGGTTCCCGTCTCGTCTTCCAGCGTATATGTCTCCGGCTCATATTTCAGTCCCTCTCTCAGTATGTTTTCAGCATAGCTGATAGGCCCTCTCTTGCCGCTCTCTGCAAATTTCATGCTGACGAAGGCATCGAAGCCCATGCCGCAGGTGCAGAAGAATGGATGGCCGTTGATTACACCATAGTCGAGATCGTTGATTTTGCATGCGTTGATCACCTCGATGCTCTTTCTCAGGTTCATCGGCAGAAGCAGATGCCGGGCAAGTCCGTTGCCCGAACCGCAAGGCAGGATGCCCAATGCCGTATCCGAATGAACCAGCGAGCGGGCTACTTCGTTGACGGTTCCATCACCACCTACTGCCACTACGATGTCAGCGTGATTGTTCTTAGCCTCTGTAGCCAGTTCCGATGCATGTCCTGCTCTTTCAGTCAATTTTATCTCGTACTCAAAAAGCTCTTTGTCCAAAGTTGAATCTATCAGATTCGGAATGCCTGCCTTGCTGGCTGTTCCCGAAATGGGATTCATTATGAAAATTATCTTCTTCTTCATTTTTGTGTCAAGAGTTTAGTGATTTTGTACTGCAAAAGTAATAAAAATACCTAAAATGGCAAGATTTATCATTAAAAAAAACGCTAAAAATAAACTTTCTTAGGAAAATAGCTGATTTATTAGTCTTTTTTTGTATCTTTGCACCCTGAAATAAGAAAAAAATAAAATCGAAAAATAAAGTACACCTATTAATAATGGGACAATTACAAGAAAGATACAAGAATTATCGTGAACCACAGAAGTATATGGCTGCCGGTGTGTATCCATATTTCCGTGAAATCACAAGTAAGCAGATGACTGAAGTTACCGACATCGACGGTCACAAGATTTTGATGTTCGGTTCTAATGCTTATCAGGGTTTAACCAACGACCAGCGCGTTATCGATGCAGCTAAGGCTGCGCTCGACAAGTACGGTTCTGGCTGTGCAGGAAGCCGCTTCCTCAATGGTACCCTCGATTTACATGTGCAGCTCGAGAAAGAGCTCGCTGAGTTTATGGGTAAGGACGAGACATTGTGCTTCTCTACTGGTTTCTCTGTAAACCAGGGTGTGTTGGCATGTGTTGTTGGTCGTAACGACTATATCATCTGTGATGATCGCGACCATGCTTCTATCGTAGATGGCCGTCGTCTCTCTTTCGCTACCCAGCTTCACTACAAGCACAACGACATGGAAGATTTGGAGCGTGTGCTCTCTAAGCTTCCTGAGGATGCTATCAAGCTGATCGTGGTAGACGGTGTGTTCTCTATGGAGGGCGACCTGGCTAACTTGCCTGAGATTGTAAAGCTCAAGCATAAGTACAATTGCTCTATCATGGTTGACGAGGCTCATGGTCTTGGTGTATTCGGCAAGCAGGGACGTGGTGTTTGCGACCACTTTGGCTTGACCGATGAGGTAGACCTCATCATGGGTACCTTCTCAAAGAGTCTGGCATCTATCGGCGGTTTCATCGCATCAGACAAGGATACCATCAACTTCCTCCGTCACAACTGCCGTACCTACATCTTCAGTGCCTCTAACACTCCAGCTGCCACAGCAGCAGCTCTCGAGGCTCTCCACATCATTC
>ERZ773165.2129-NODE-2129-length-10297-cov-3.127514_pt1 | contig 10297 bp, 10 predicted proteins | sample MGYA00581003_ERZ773165 | MGnify/ENA primary metagenome ERZ773165 (study PRJEB29015, sample SAMEA2737817) | human gut metagenome | biome: human gut; feature: human-associated habitat; material: faeces | place: China | collected 2012 ... | reverse complement strand
CTTTTAGCAATGATATGGTTACGTTTGCAACAAAAGATGACGTTCTAACGCTGTTGGTGCATTTGGGCTATTTAACTTATAATGCAGAAACAAAAGAAATTTGGATTCCAAATTACGAAGTAATGGAACAATTTATCAGCACTGTCAGAGTGATGGGATGGGGGAGTGTTGTAACCGCATTGGAAACCTCTGAAAGGCTATTGCAGGCAACGCTTTCCGGTGATGAAGAAACCGTTGCGGAACTGATCGAACAGGCACATCAGGCGAACGCATCCATCTTGAAATACAACGATGAAAACGCCCTGTCCTGCGTGATCTCGCTTGCGTACTATTCTGCACAGAAAAGCTACACTCTGCATCGGGAAATGCCAGCTGGAAAAGGTTTTGCAGACATTGTGTTTGAGCCGAACCGGAATTGTGATCTGCCTGCTCTGATCGTGGAACTGAAGTGGGGACATTCTGCAGAAGCAGCAATAGAGCAAATCAAGCGGAAGAATTATCTGGACTGCCTGAAGAATTACAGCGGTGATGTTCTTTTGGTTGGCGTGAATTATGATAAGGAGAAGCATCATACTTGTAAGATTGAACGAGTGACGAGATAGTCTTTTATGATATAGGATTATAAGCACAGTCTAAAAACAGGCTGTGCTTTTTATCGTAACTATCTTTAACCCATTAACGCATCAACTTCGTAACCAAGTTAAATCGATTAAATAAAAAATCGAAAAAATCACGCAATTTCGGACTTTTCCCATTGTGAAAGGTTGCGGATAAGTGATTATACCACTGCACGCCTCGCCTCCACCATATTGTTTCAAATGCGAACAACTTTACTTTATGAATCAGTCATTGGTAATCGTGTTCCATTTCAAGAAATGAAGAACCGCCCTTGCCGGATGTGTTGTCTGGTGAGGGCGGTTTTATTACCAATATAAAAAATCAGCCGTTTCCTGAGATGATCAACTTCAGGGAACGGCTTTTTCCACAATTAGTAGGTTGGGAAAATAAAAAAATTTTCATCCGGTACATCCGGATTGAATACATTGATTATAGCATGTTTTTTCACAGTTTGTCAATTTGATTTGTTGTCGAATTTTGTAGTTTTTTGTCGATGCTGGAAACATGCTGCAAAATCTGTTTAAGCGTGTCATTATCACTGGTGTCTTTTTCAGTGTCTGAAGTGTCCTTTTTGGTGTCCTCTGGAGTGGTTGTTGCATTTTTTGCAAATCCATTCAGACCAGCATTTTTGATGATCGGTGTAACAATAATCCATATCGCACTCGCCAACAATACCGGGGATACTCTTTTGTCCAATAATGTCATACTCTGCGTTACCAGCTACATTGTACTGCCAGATGCCGTAATCCCCATCATATGTGCAGGATGTGTAGTACTGTGCAACCCAGATAGCATATCTGCTTCGGATGCTATCTGTCAAATACTGCTGCAAATAGGACGTACTGCAATACAAGCCGGCGAAATATCCAGCTTGTTCCAGCACTGTTAAAAATGCATCTGCCAACTCCGAGCATTTTGCTTTTCACAACGCAAACTGTTCAGGTTCTTCCAAGTCCATGTACACCGGATAGGAAAATTTCTTTCCTGAGATTATCTGCAAAAACAGTTTTGCTTGTGCTTTTGCGTCTGCTACCGTAGTTGCGGTGCAGTACCAGTAAGCCCCCACTGGGATTCCGGCATTTTCGCAGGCTGCATAATTGGTGGCAAAACATTTATCGGCACGGCTTGAAATGCCAGCCCGAAGAATTGCAAATTTTATGCCGCCTGCTTTTGCCTTTGCCCAATCAATAACACCTTGCCACTCTGACACATCAATGCCGAAAATAGCACTGTTTTTTTCAGAATTGCTTGTTTTTGAGATGCCAAAATACTTGTAAAAATCATCTGTAACAGTACCATTGCCCTTTGTTTCGTCGCCTAACCAGCGGTATCCTGTCCGCACGTCCAAATGCGTGTACTGATAACTACTTGTGATGTTGGCAATACCGCCGAAGCCCAAATCCTGAGCCTTGCAACACACCGTCTTGCTGCTGATTGGCTGTCCGTCCTGCCCGTAACAGCAGACATCCGCAGCAGTACCTTTGGTATGCTGACCGCTGCTCGTACCGCCTACAGCCTTGTCATGCTCTGGACAGCGGTAACCGCTTGTTACAATGATTTTGCTACAGTTCAGGGCGGTGTAAAGAGCTTCCAGCTTGTCGACCAATTCAGATGCAAGTAGTGTTTCATGAGATTTACCACAGCTGCACCGAAATTCCCTGACATTGAAATGCGGGGAAAGCTGGGTACTATCGTTATAATCATAATGATTGACTGACATAATATCATCCTTTCATTTGTTTTGAGATTTTTTCTCAAAACAGTTGACTTTTTTGATTTTTTGAGGTATAATAAAAGTGCATGAATACATACTATTTATGGAGGTGATAAGATGCTTATTCGCTATTCTTTCAAAAATTTTCGTTCTTTCCATGATAAAGCTGAAATTTCTATGAAGGCAACATCACAGACAACTTTAAATGAAAATATTATCCGTATTAACGGTGAACGTTTATTGCCATCTACCGTTATATATGGTGCAAATGCAAGTGGAAAATCCAATATAATTATGTCAATAAAAATATTTAAAAAAATAATTATTTGTGGTTCTCTATTATACAAAGACATAGATTTGGATGATTTAGAATTGTGCCCCTTTATTCATGATGGTGAAACCAATCCCATTTCATTTGAAATTGAATTTATCAACAAAAATAAACATTGCATCTATAAGCTTGAAATAGAAGTCGAAAAATGCAGAAGAGGAAATCGGACTATTTTAAATGAGGAGTTTTATATAAAAAGCTGCAAAAAGTATCATCTTATTTATAAAAGGAATAAAAGCCATATTGATATTTCAACAGATCGTTTTGCTTTAAAACAAATGGAAACAGAAGCAAAATTTATAAACGACATTACAGAAAAGTTGTCAAGAAATATGGATGCTTCTGTTCCTTTTTTAACAAGTGGATTCAAAAATATCATAAGCAATGATCTAGCGAATTGTGTAATCTCTTTCTTTTCTGAAAAGCTGATAACTATTGATAATTTTACAATTACTACATCTAGCGTTCAGCTAAAAAGCAATCAAACTATAGAAAAAAATTTCACTGTATGGAATCAGACTTTAGATGGCTTTGTGAAAGGGGCAGACTTCGGTCCACAACAAATGATCTTTAAATCAGATGTTGATGACAATGATGAACATACTGCAAATATGCAACTGTTTTCTGTTTACAATTTCAACGATCAAAACATTTTTATTCCTGCACAATTGATGAAATCCAGTGGTACTCTGAAATTGATTGATTTTGCTCTTCTTTTTCAAAGTTTTTTTCCAAAAGGATGCACCTTTTTTATGGATGAATTTGATGCTTCTCTGCATCCAGAAATTGTAAAGGGAATTATTGCCTTATTTCACGATTCTGATTTTAATACAGAAGGATCTCAGTTAATATTCACAACACACAATCCTATATATTTAAATAATAAAATTTTCAGACGTGATCAAATTGCATTTGTAGAAAAAGATCGTATAAATTTTCAAAGTTCTGTTTATACGCTTGCTGACTTTGGATCGACGGATGTAAGAAATGATGAGAATTACCTTATTAACTACTTTAAAGGAAAGTACAGTTCTCTCCCATATATTGATTTTTCTTCTCTATTTAAGGGGGATGACTGAAATGGGAAAAAAAGCAACCTCTAATACCAGAAAGACACGCAAAAATTACCTTTGCGTAGTTGAAGGACAACAAGAAAAGATGTATTTAGAGCATCTTTGCAAATTATTAGGTCCATCATCTATTAATTTCAACACTGTGATAAAGAAGCCATCACATTTAAAAAGATCTTATATCGAATACGATTCTGTTTGTATTTTTGATTATGATTTTAATAAAACTGAGTTCGAAAATAATTTATCCACTTGCATTGAATTGGACAAAAAGAATAAGCAAAGAAATATATATCACGCATATAGTAGTGCATGTTTTGATCTTTGGCTTATTCTACATAAAAAATATTTTGATAAACCTGTAAACACATCTCAAGAATATGTAGATGAGGTTAGAAATACTTTCAATCTTAGCAAAGAAGCTGATATAAAAAGCAAAAATGTGATAGAGAAAATATTAGGAAAAATAACAATAACAGACGTAAAAGATGCTATTGAAAGGGCAAAAACAATCTGTGATAGAAAACTTTCTGGTGATGCAATTCACATTGGTGAATATAGCTACTATCCAAATCCATACTTTTCTATTCATAAATTTATAGAAATTGTACTAAATCAAGCAGAAACCAAATAACCCAATGCCGTCTGGCAGCCCTTCCGCTGTCGGGCGGTTTTTTATTTGTCTTTTTTCTGCAATACATCAATCGCTTTCCGGAGCGGTTCAGGGAACTGCACACCCATCAAACCCACGTTTTCAATCATAGAGATCAACTCATTTGCCATAAATGCAATACAAACGGCATCCCGTACATAGGACGTTTGCAGAACAGCATCCACCTGCACAGCGACCACGACCAGTGCAAGCGTTGCCACCTTCCTGCACAGCCCTTTCCACCCGACCTTTGATTGCAGACCGCCGGTTTCTGTTTTTGGCGATTTCCGGAAAATTCCGGCACAGGCTAACCCCATCAGGTAATCAATCGCCATGAAGATCAGCAAGGCTCTGATCGCCGCATCCCAGCCGCCAAACAGCCCGGCAATCAGACCGCCGACCGTTCCGGCTGCTGCACAAATCCATTCTTTCATTTGGTTTCCTCCGTTTTCGTTTCATAATCGCCGGAAAGCAGCACCAACATTTCCGGCGTTAGGTCACCAGATGCAAAAATCTGATACTGTCCATTTTCCAGCTGCACCGCCTGAATTTTTGCGTTGCCCCAGCCTGTTCTTTGGATGGCTTTTCCCTGTTTCAATGATTCTACGGCTTCAATAATATTCACTGTATCATCTCCTTAAAGTAACGAAATTGACTGAATCAGCGGGTGACTGTTGTTGCTCCGCCCGACCCACACCAAATAATAAGTACCTGCTGCTACGCCCTCGCAGGGTGTCAGCGTTGTGATATAGTCCGCACTATAGAGCCACTGCAAGGGCAAATCTGTATAACTGCCCTCTGTTTGTGCCTTTGCGAGAATGTCCGCAGCCGTGCCAGTGTCAGATTGCACCAGCCGCAAAACGCCTGCCTCTGTGCCGCCGGCAAGAAAACGGATTGCAATTTGTGTGGATGTTGTCACGCTAATTGGTGATGTACAGCATGTATAGCAACTATAATCCCACCCAAAAATAGCAGTCCCATAATTTAAAGCATAATCGTTTTTAGCACTGCAAAAATCGGCATGCTGGGCGGTAAAATCCGCCACGCTGTAAATCGTACCGTTGTAAAGCAAAGAAACCTTGTCCCGATGGGTTGCATCATATAACACGATTGTGGTGGGAGATTCACCGCCGGAAATATCCAAAACTTTCGGAACGAGAGTGTTAAATTTTTCTGTTGCATCAGCTGCAACGCCTTTTGTAACCAGATTTGCGGCAAATTGCTGCCGCAGCTGGTTTAATTTTGTCAGTTGCTCTGCTATCGTCGCCATTTTACACCTCCACCATCGTTGCAAGCAGTGTGGATATATCGCCAACGCTATCCTCTAAGGCTTTAATACGGGTTGCAAGGTTGTTATCTGCCGCTTCTCGTTCTGCGGTTACTTTGGAGTAGGTGCTGTTTAAGTAAGCCTCAATACCGTCTAAAAAATCCTTGTTTGTATGCGTGTGGGCTGATTCGATTGCTGTTGCAACATCCGCCTTTTTTGCATAATCTGAGAGGTCAACAGACGTTCCGCTTGTTCCATTTTTGACAGTTGCCGTGGTCGTTCCGTTTTTGTCGGTAATAGAGATAACAGCCCCTGCATCTGTTTCCGTGACGGTTGCTGTAGGAGAGAAACCATTTGCCCCATCTCTTCCATCCGTTCCATTCATGCCATCTTTTCCGGCTGCTCCAGTATCGCCTTTCTCGCCCTGAATGCCTTGGATACCTTGCTCTCCGGCGTCTCCCTTCTCGCCCTTCAAGCTTGACAGCCATTCGGCTTCCGTGCCAGTATAACCGTTCTCAACAGCGATTTCATAGGCGGATGCTCCGTCCGCCCCATCGTGTACCGAAGCAATCTTTTCATCAATTTTTGCAATCAATTGCTGATACAAGTCCGGCGTTGGTGGGACAACTTCAGAACCAGAACTGCTGAATCCAGATTGCTCAATCCGCAGCTTAATAGGAGCTGTCGTTGCTCGCAGAGCCGTTTCATCGTCTGGAACATAGCCAAACAGGCTCATTTCTGCACAGCCGGCTTGCAATTCTGACGGCATTTTGCAGGAATAGCCGTCTACACCAAGCGAGATATTATAGGTATTTTCATCCTGCATAAATTGTACAACCTTATACAAGCCTTCCCATTCATTGTCAAACACGAATCGAAAGGATACAAAGGCAATCTGCCCATCTGCCAATTTGTCCCGCTCGATGCAATCAATCTGCTGCTTTTTTACCAAGAATTTCATCATCCGTTTTTCACCTCGTTCCACACATTATTTTCAGGATCATATTCCAAATAGCCGTCTACACACTGGATCTTTTTCAGATAATTGTTGTAGGAATGTTCTCCGGAGGACATCCAGTTGACCGGTTTGGTGATGGCGTTCCACTGAGCGATCGTTCCTTCATATGTGATGGCTGTTAGACTTTCACAGTATGTCAGCATATTTTCCCCAAAGGTTCTGCAATTCGCAGAAATGGTAAGGCTGGACAATGATGTACATCTTGTAAACGCAAAAGCACCAATGGAATCACACGCAACACGAGCAGTCTTCAGCTTTGCACAGCCGCTAAAAGCATACTTTCCCCACGTTTTCACGCTGGCTGGCACAGTGACTTCTGCAATGGCGGTGTGATAAAAGGCATATGACTGAATCGCAGTAACTGCCTGCGGAATGGTAACAGAAGTCAGACCGGCGGTATAGCCGATTGCAGCATCTTCCTGTGCAAAAGCAGAATCACCAATGCTGGTCAGTGTAGCTGGAAGAGATACCGTTTCTGCATTGGCACAATGATAGAACAGGCGGTCACCCAGACCAGTAATGCCATTGCTGAGTACAATTTTTTTGATCTGGCCATTTTGATAGAACACAGAATCATGAAAGGTATAATCGTAGGTTGCACCCGTGCCATACAAAGCCGCTTCTCCGTCATCGCAAATTGCATAATATACATCGTTGCCGCATTTTCCATACTGCAAAATGGTTCTGCCGGAAGCCTGTTCCAATCTGGCTTTGATTCTGTCGAGTTGGTCTTTTCTGGATTGCAATGTATTTTCCATATTTTGTATGGATACTTTTAGAAGAGATAATTTTGAATTTTTCAGGCTTCCTTGAATGGTATTTGGCTCTTCCGGAAGATTCTGCAATTTTTCCAGAGCAAGAGCAATATTTTCTCGCACATTCGTACCCCAAAGATTGTTTTGAATTTCCTGTAATTCGGTTGTAATTGCAATATCTGCCATTAAGCATGCACCACCCACTTATTTGCAATTTTTTGCAATGCAGAACACTGTTCTTCAAGTTCTTTCATTTTATCGTTCAACGCCGTTTGGGCATCATAAACTTCTTGGATTGCTGTATTTGTTTCTGTAATTTTGGTTTCCATTGCAGCAACCGATTCGTTTGCGGCGGTGACATCATCGCTAGACGCTGCCTTGCCTGCCAGCGTTTCCATGCCGCTTGCAATGTTGGTTCGCAGTTCTGAACCGCTGCTGGTTTCTCGAATGACTGCAATATTACTGGAAATATCAATCATAGAATCGCTCCTTTACGTTGCATATCGTTTTGCTGCTCCTTGTAACCGCCCCAAATCGGTATCCATATAGGGTGCAATGCCTTTGGACACTGCTTTCCCGTCCAGATTGACAGTGCTATTCACAGACACCCCTTGCATAGCGGATGCAATGCCTGTAATCAGGCGGTCATAATCAATGAACATCACTTCCGTTGCGTTTACTCGTGCGGCTTCCTGTGCATATTTTTTGCTAATGTCATGCGGAATGACCTGAGAACCATTCGGCAGGTTGACCAGTTCCCCTCGTCCACCTTCGTTCATGATAGCAAAGCCACCTGGCCAATCGTCAGTACCGTGTGCCAGATAATCGACATATCCAATGGATACGCCTGGGATGGCGTTGATAATATCAATTGCAAAATTCAAGCCGTCAATGAAATTATTGATTAAGCTTTTTGCTCCGCTGATTAAATTGTCAAAAGCCGTTCCAATGCCGTCAAATATGCCACCGACAAAGTCAGATAAGCCGTTCCAGAGGTTTTCAATGCTGTCCAGAACGTTTTCAAAAATACCCTTTACCGTATCCATGACACTTCGGATTTTATCAGCAATGCTGTCAAAAATACCGGAAATCGTCTCTTTTAAGTTGGAGAAGAAACCGGAGACGGCATCGACGACATTGGAAATGATTTCTTTTGCAGCTTCTACTTTTTCGGAAATCCAGTCTTTAATTGCAGAAACAATGTTTTGAATCGTTTCTTTGAGGCTTTCAAATAGGGCAGAAACAATTGCAATTGCCAAATCAATTTTCTCTTTGGTCTCTTCTACAGTATTTACAATCCAATCTTTTACAGTTACAACTGCATTTCCAATCCATTCGATTGCAGATTGAATCCACTCCACAATAGAAAGTGCTGCTTTCAAAATCCATTCTACGATTGGCGTCAATGCTGTTATGAGGTCGCTGACAAATTGCAGAATCCAATTGATGATAGGCGTTATGATGGGAAGTAAAGCGTTGACGACTTCCATTACTACTTCAATAATTTTCCCGATGATTGGAATGAGATTTTCTACGATAACGCCCACAATCTTTGTAACAGCTGCCATCAGGGTTTCAATCGTAGGGGAAATTGCTTGAAACAGCTCGCTGAGCTTTGTTCCAAACTCTTGAAACAGCGGCTTTAACGTATCGATTACCGTTTGTATAGCAGGCAAAATCCCAGAAAAAACATCGGAAACGGTATTCCGAAAATCTTCACTGGTTGTATAGCAATAAATAAATCCGGCTGCTAAAGCTGCAATTGCTGCTACAACAAGGAAAACTGGAGTAGACAATCCGCCAAGAACAGCGGAAAGTTTAGAAAGCATTCCAAAACCGCTGCTTAAAGCGGAAGCAACTTTCCCGATTCCGGAAATTGCTGTGCCGACAGCAGAAACTGCCTTTCCGGCAACCATCAAAGAAGGACCAACTGCCGCTGCTGCCGCTGCAATTTTCCCGAATGGTACGCCGGCATCTTGTAGCTCTTGAAATTTCTGCCAAAGGTCATCCACCTTATCCACGACTTTGCCTATCGTTGTCTGTACTGTTGTAACGTTTTCAGAAATAGGGCTGAACAGCTCTGGCTGCGTTAACTCTTGCAGCTTTCCAATAATGGCATCTACCACGCCAGTGATTCCGTTTTCATTGAACCCAGCGGTCATGTCTGCAAATAAATCTGAAATTGTATTTGCCGCCGTTTGAATCATCGGAAGTAAAGCAGTCCCAATGGTAATTTGAAAAGATTCAATCGCACCCTGCATATTCTCAATTGCACCGCCAACGCCATCTTTCATCTTTGCCGCTGCTTCTTCCGATGCACCGTCACAATTTTTCAGGCTATCTGTCATTTTGTCAATCGTTCCCGGCGTTGCGTTCATCATTGCTTGCAGTCCGGAAAGAGATTCTGTGCCAAACATCGTTGCGAGTGCCTGTTCTTTTTCTTCATCGGTCAAATCCGCAGTGGCTGTCTGTAAATCAGATACAATCGTACTAATGGATTTCATTTTGCCTTCGGAATCGTAAAAAGAAATACCGAGCTGCTCCATCGCTTCTCGTGCTTCGTCTGTTGGTTTGGACATAGAAACAAACATTGCACGCAAGGTTGTACCGGCTTGAGAACCTTCTAACCCAGCATCTGTCATAACACCGGTTGCGGCTGCTAATTCCTCCATGCTAATTCCCAAAGAAGATGCTAACGGTGCAGCATATTTGAACGCATATTGCAAGTCGGATACGCCAGCGGCAGATTGATTCGCAGACTGTGCCAACACATCTGCTACATGGGTCGCATCACCAGCACTGTCTCCAAATGCGTTCATTGCGTTGGAAACAGTATCCGCTACCAAAGACAAATCTTCTCCAGAAGCTTCCG
>ERZ773165.2128-NODE-2128-length-10300-cov-41.032113_pt1 | contig 10300 bp, 10 predicted proteins | sample MGYA00581003_ERZ773165 | MGnify/ENA primary metagenome ERZ773165 (study PRJEB29015, sample SAMEA2737817) | human gut metagenome | biome: human gut; feature: human-associated habitat; material: faeces | place: China | collected 2012 ... | reverse complement strand
CACTGGATTTTCGCGTCGCTTCACTCCTAAAAATCCAGTTCGCTTGCACAACCCCCTTCGGGCAGCTCCCCCGATGGGGAGCCAAGAACGTTCTGCCGCTTAATTTAATAGCCTTCCCCTTAAGGGGAAGGTGCCCCGCAGGGGCGGATAGGGTGACTATGGTATGAAAGACAGATGAGGAACGCGGAAAGGTGTGCGGGATATGATGTTTTCTAGTCGCCGATCACTCGAGGTTACTCATCCCTGCTTTCAAACTTTTCCCCAGTCACCCTATTTCGAAAGCTTCACCACGTCGATGACAGGTTCTTCGTAGGGATGGGCTTCACGGATCGCGGCAAGGACAGCAGAGAGGTGGGCATCATCGACGCGGCACTGGAGGATGTATTCATCCGTTTCCGTCGTTTCTCCGACGGTGCCGTCGTAAGGGTGTGCGCCGGGCAGGTTGGTCCAGGAGGAGTGTACCTGCCACCAGGACATGCAGCCTGCATAATTTCCGATCCGTCCGCCGCCGGCTTTGGTGATGACTTCGCGGATGGTATCGACAGATTCTAAGGGGATATAGACTTGGATTTTGTACATAGTAAGATCTTCTTTCATAAAAAGGTTCAGCAGGTTCTGAAGGTTCAGCAGGGGGGCGGCGCACATTATCATAAAGCGCCGTAGAGTTTTAAGTTGAAACTTCAGAACCTGTTAATGATTTCGTCCCCATTGTACGCGGTGCGATGGGGATTGGCAAGAAGGGACTTCACAAAAATGTAGGAAAAAACGTATAATATGGGTAAGTGCAAAGAAGGAGGCAAAACCATGCCCAGGAACACACCCATGCGAAGAAAAGACCGAAAGGTGACGGACGAAGATGCCATCCGTTTCATCCTGATGAATCAGGAGGTCCTCCATCTCGGACTTTCTGACAGCGATCGGATCTACGTGGTGCCGGTGAATTATGCCTTCACCTATGAGGATGGGCATCTGGCACTCTATTTCCATGGCGCCAAAGAAGGGCTGAAGTACGATATCCTGCAAGAAAAGCCGGACGTTGGCTTCTGCATCGACGGCGATCAGGTGGTGATTCCCGATGAAAAAGACGCGGGCCGCTTCACCACACACTACAAGTCCGTCATCGGAAGCGGGCGTGTATCCATGATCCAAGAAAGGGAAGAGGCGAAGAAGGCACTCACTCTTTTTATGAAACACTACTCGCCGCATGACTGGGACATCAGCGATGCCATGGCTGAAAGGGCGGCGATCTTCCGTCTGGACGCAGAAGAATTTCAAGTGAAGGTCAATCGTTGACCAGGCTTTAGTCCCTAATCCCTAGTCACCAGTTCCTCACAAAAGGAGCCCATCATGAATCTATCAGAACAAATCATAAAGAATAATCTGTATAAAACCTTCGAGCCCTACATCGACACTGCCGTCACGATGAAGGAGCGTCTCGACGGCCATGTACGCCTCACCGTACATGCGAGTGAAGAAGCAAAGCAGGCGCTCGCCAAGTGGAAGGCCATCAAGCTGAAGGAACGGCTGTTTTAAGGAAACGCTGATTAAATCGCAGAGTCAGATTTTACAAGAATTTTTATACATGACTTCGTCATAGCCTTCCTTAAATAGCTCGCTATTCGCGTCAGGTTATTCCTCGCTATGTATAAAAATTCAAGAATAAAATCTGCCAACGATTTAATCCGTGTTTCCTTAAGAAAAACCATGGCAAAGGAGAACCATCATGGACACTCATCTCGATCCGACATCCATCGCCCTCTTGAATCTGCTCACGGAGAAGCAGAAGGACTATGCGCTGACCCTGTATGCGAACCGTGAGAAGAAGGTATCGACCGCTTACATCCTATGGGTGGTCTTTGGCGTGTACTATTTCTACCTCGGACATCCGGTGAAGAATATCCTTCTCTGGATCCTCTGCGGCTGCTTCATCGGCATTATCTGGTGGATCATCGACCTTTTCCGCATCTCCGGCATGGTGAAGCGGAAGAATCAGGAGATCCTGAAGATCTGTATCGCGGAAGCCCAGCAGCTCTACCCGAGCCCCGTGCCGCCCGTGCATTTTGAAAAGTAGACCGCATCGCAAAAGGCCGCCCTGCAAGCAGGGCGGCCTTTTGCGGTCAATCACGATGTCAATTGTAGTATAGCACGTTCTTTGGCTGGTGACTAGAGACGAGTGCCTAGTGACTGAAATGCCACCTTTGGGCATTGCCCTATTTATACTTCGCGGCGCTTAGATCCTTCGACTCAGTTCTCATGCTTTAGATAAGCCATTCTCTAATATACGACGTTTTTTCCCGCTCAGGATGACGAAAAGCGCCGCACCACCCCTTCTTTCGCAAACGATCAAGGGGACAGCACGTCCCCGGGACTACCCCTGAACCCTCATTTCTCACTGTTCATTCGAGATATGCATCTTATCGAAGGCGAGGAAGGCGAGCGAAGTGATGATCGCTACGACGGTCGCCAGGCCCATGCCCTTCAGCTGCACCGGCCCAAGGACGATGGTCGCACCGGAGAGGCCGGAGATCATCGTGACTGCGGTCAGGATCAGATTTCTGGACTTCGTATAGTCCACATGCTTTTCGATCAGCATGCGGATACCGGAAGCTGCAATGAAGCCGAAGAGGAGGATGCAGACGCCGCCCATGACCGGAGTCGGGATGCCGTGGATGAGCGCGGCGATCTTTCCGATGAAGGAGAAGAGGATGGCAAAGCAGGCAGCACCGCCGATGACCCAGGTGCTGTAGACGCCCGTCATCGCCATGACGCCCATGTTTTCACCATACGTGGTATTCGGCGTAGAGCCGACGAAGCCGGAGATCATATTCGACAGGCCGTCTGCAAAGAGCGAGCGGTGAAGTCCCGGGTCTTTGATGAGGTCGTGTCCGACGATATCGCTCGTGACGAAGAGATGGCCGATATGTTCGGCGAGGACCACGAAGAGCGCCGGAAGGATCATCATGATGGCAGAGAGATTGAAATGCGGCGCATAGAAGGTCGGCAGGGCGAACCATGGCATCTCCTCTACATGCGTGAAGTCTACGACACCCATGAAGACGGAGAGAATATAGCCGGCGATGACACCGATCAAGATCGGGATGATGGAGATGAATCCGCGCCCAAGAACGGTCGCAAGGATGGTGACGATCAAGGTGAACATGGAGATCGTGATGGAAGTCGCTGCGCTCATGCCCTGCGGCTCACCGATGAAGCCGGACATGGTCATGGCGAGCGGTGCCAGCTCGAGCCCGATGATCGCGACGATCGCGCCCATGGCAGCCGGCGGGAAGAGGACATCGATCCAGCCGACGCCGATCTTCTTCACGAGGAGCGCGATGATCATGAAGCAGAGACCGAAGGCGATGAAGCCGCCCTGGGCATCCGCATACGTCATGCCCGCCGTCGCCGTCACCGCCAGCACCGGCGAGATGAAGGCGAAGGACGAGCCGAGGTAGGCAGGGAGCTTCCATTTGCAGATGGTGAGGTAGAGGAGCGTCCCGATGCCGTTCATGAAAAGGCAGGTCGCGGGGTCTACATTCAATAGGAAGGGCACCAGCACTGTGGAGCCAAACATGGCGAAGAGGTGCTGCAGCGAGAGGGGGATGGTGGGAAGGAGCGGGAGCCGCTCCTCGACCTCGATGATTCTTTTGCTCATAAGATTCTCCTTTTGGGGAAATAGTGACTAGTGACTAGTGACTGGGGATTAGGGAAATCAGACGGGGAGACTTCTTGCCTTCATGTATCCCCTTTCCCATTTTGGGAACATACGGAAACGGGATAAGTGGGGTGCGAGTCCTGGGGAAACGCTGATTCAGTCTGACAACGATTGAATCAGTGCTTCCCTAGAAAAAAGGAGGCTTTCGTGAAACGAAAGAGCCTCCTTCCTTTGCCTGACTGTGAATTTTTACCTGTCATATTTTATTCTTTTTGCGAAAGAAAAGCAAGTGGGGAACGTCGGGAGGGAAATTCACAGACTGAAAAGCAGACGCAATATTGCGTCTGCTTTTCAGTCCGTGATTTATATACAGAGTCATGCGTGCGTGGTATAATAATCATGAAAGAGCCGATATATACAGGAGAAAAACCTGATTATACATTTCATAATGGGTGATTTCAAAAGATAGATGCGCTGAAAATTAGACGTAATATTGCGTCTAATTTTCAGTGAAGAGGAGTGCTACGATGGAGTTCAAACGACAGAAATACATGGATGCGCTGGTGGAACGCATGCACAATGGCATGATCAAAGTGGTGACCGGGATTCGCAGAAGTGGGAAGTCTTATCTTCTCTTCAATCTCTTTGCCCGTTACCTGATGCAGCAGGGAACGGCGATGGATCATATCCTCACCATGCAGCTCGACCGATGGGATATGCGGCGCTACCGAGATCCCGACATGCTCCTCTCTTGGATTCACGAGCGCATGACGGATGAAGGGGACTACTATATCCTTCTCGATGAAGTACAGTTTCTCGATCACTTTGAGGAAGTGCTGAATTCCCTCCTGTATGAGTCACATGTGGACGTGTATGTGACAGGGAGCAATTCGAAATTTCTCTCCAACGACATACTGACCGCCTTCCGCGGGCGCGGGGACGAGATCCATGTCTACCCGCTGGCCTTTTCGGAATTCATGGAGCAGTACGACGGGGATATGTACCACGGTTGGGCTGACTACGCGACCTATGGCGGTCTTCCGCAGGTCGCGTCCATGAAGACAGAGCAGCAAAAGATCACCTACCTGCAGAGCCTTTTCAAGGAAACGTATCTGAAGGACATCCTGGAACGGCATAAGCTCAAATATCCGGAGGGGATGGAAGACCTGGTGAATGTGCTCGCCTCCTCTATCGGTACGCTGATGAATCCGACCAAGATTCTGGCGACCTTCCAGAGCCGCTTCCATTCGAAACTCAGCCTGAATACCATTCGCCAGTACATCGATTTCCTTGAAGAAGCCTTTCTGATACAGAAGGCCGTCCGCTACGATGTGAAGGGCAGAAAATATATCGACACGCCAGTGAAGTACTACTTCGAGGATGTGGGACTCCGAAATGCGCGGCTTGATTTCCGACAGGTAGAGGAAACGCACCTGATGGAGAATATCATTTACAATGAACTGCGTTGCCGCGGCTACCTGGTGGACGTTGGCGTAGTGAATCGGAGAATACTCGATGAAGAAAGTGGGCGGATGCTGAGCCGTCAGCTCGAAGTGGACTTCATCGCGAGTCAGGGAAATAAGCGATACTACATCCAGTCCGCCTTCCACTTGCCGGATGAGGAGAAGATTCGTCAGGAGAAGGCCTCTCTCCTCGCCCTTTCAGATGGATTCAAGAAGATCATCCTCGTCAAGGATGTCATGCGCCCGCGCCGCGGTGATGACGGGATCCTCATTATGAGCGTCTTTGACTTCCTCCTCTATCCTCATGGGCTGGATGAGGTGTTTGCGTAGGGCGGAGGTTGCGGCGCAACGATGCACAATAAAAGCGATGAGGCTTTCGTCTCATCGCTTTTATTGTGTGTGATGCAGTGCTCGCTAATGCTTGCTTCTTAGAACTGGAACTGAAGACCGATCTCGAAGTTGCGGCCGGGAGCGGAGTACCAAGAGCTGCTATATGGATCTTTGCAGGTACCGACATCAGTGTAGAACTGGTCAAAGATGTTGTTCAAACGACCGAATACGGTGATTTCAGGGCGAATCTGATAGTTGGCAGCCAAGTTCCAAACCCAGTAATTGGCATAGTCTCTCATAGCGGGCTTGTTGGCGCTGCCGTAACGGTTCATGACACCTCTGCCATAGAGGGCGGCTGTGAGTTTGTCGGATTTATAATTGATACCGATATCCAATGTGCTTTCTGGAAGTTTTCCATCCTGATTGATGTTGAGGGTGTCTTTGGCACGGTTGATGTGGAGATAAGAATAACCGAGGCTGGTGCTCCAGTGTTCATTGAATTGCTTGTTCAAGGAAATATTAAATCCTGTGGAATCTGTTTTTCCCATATTGCTATATTCGCCGGCATAGGTAATTGGATCGGTCATGACCCAAGCAATCTGATTTTTGGCATGTTGGCGGAAAATGCTGAAGGAGCTGGACAGGCTGTCGCTGAATTTATGGTTTACGCCCCATTCAAAGGTATAGCCTTCTTCTGGATCAAGATTTGGATTGCCGTAATCAGCGGAATATAACTGATAGAGGTTTGGCGCTACAAAGAACTGCTTGTAGCTGAAATAATAATTGGTGTTTTCATTCTGTTTGTAGCCTAACGTCAGGCTTGGGGAGGTATGACTTCCAAATTCGGAGTTGTGGTCAAAGCGGATCCCCGGAGTGACATTCCATTTCTCTGTCAGATCAATTTTATCCTGCAGATAGAAAGCGGTATTGTTGATGTGAATACCATCGGGGACCTGTTCTGTCGAAGCATTATAGAAAGGATCATTGTGGTATTTTGTGATTTCATCTCTATACCAATCCACGCCGCCAGTGATTGTTTGTTTCTCAGTCGTATATGTCAGCTGATCGGAAACGCCGATCGTCTTCATTCCCATTGTCCATGCCTGTCCGTATCCATTCCCGGATTTGTTGTAGTTATCTTGGAAATCGACTTTTGTGCGATAGACAGAGAATTGGTTGGATAAGCGGTCGTTGATTTTGGCTTTATACTGGAGATTGATGTAGTCGTTGTCCTTCTTGCCTTTATCTCTCTTGGTATCATTACTGCCATAGTCAGGGCGGGTGTAGTCGGATTTATATTTCTCGTAGTTGAACGAAATGTCAGAATCATTGCCAAGATCATAACCGAGCTTGACTTTGTAGTGCTCAGAATTGAAGTGATTGATGACTTTACGACCCCAGCCGTCTTCATAGTCGCCCATGATTTCTTTGCCGGCTTCGGCTGTCCAGAATACTTTGCCTTCTTTGCCTTCGTTGTAGAAGCTGTAGTTTTCTGTGCTGTTGTTGCCGAAGGAGGTTTTCAGTGTGGTATGGACGGCATTTTCGGTCGGTTTTTTGGTGATGACGTTGATGACACCGCCCTGTGCATCTGAGCCGTACAGGGTGGAGGCAGAGCCTTTCAGGACTTCGATGTGATCAATGGAGTCCATATTGATCATTTCGCCAAGATTAGCGGCAGTCCCTGTAATGCCGTTGATGTTTCTCCTGACGCCATCAACGAGTACAACAACGTTGGACGAGCCATTGATATAAATGGAGTTTGTCTGGTATACTTGTGCGTTCCCGCCGTGATTACTGAGGAAAACGCCAGGGACGGCACTAACAGCCTGCGCTACATCGCTATAATGTTTCTGCGCGATTTCCTTCGCAGTCACGACTGCTACATCCGCATTCGTGTCGATCTTCTTCTCCGGGGTACGGCTCGCAGTAACGACCACCTCATTTAACGAATAAAAATTCGGGGGGGTGCTTTCTGCCTGCACGCTAAAAGCGCCTGTGGTAAGCACAAGAGCTGCCAAAGACGCTGTCAAAATTTTCTGATTCATTTTACTTCCTCCTTTATCCCGTATGGACGGAAACTTGAAAACAACCTGCGCCATCTGCTTCCGGTATACATCGCACCATCCGCAGCGGATCAGTTGTCTTCATCAAAGAGGGCAGTTCTTCTGGCTTGGCGTCCTCGCCTGTCCTCGTCTTCCCGGTTTCCCAGTGACATCGTGAGGAGGGCTCAGCCTTACAGCGGCGGGACCGTGACGGATTTGCACCGTCTTCTCTTTTCACTTTCAAAGATTTTTTGAAAGACCTTCTTTGATTCAATATAAAAATGCTGTATGTATTATACAGCATTCACGTAGAAAATGGAAATGAAATTTTAATGATTAAGGGTTCAAGGTTCAGGGTTCAGGGTTCAGGGTTCAAGTGGCGGCTTCGCCGCATTTTAGATGACGGTATTCCCGTATCGTCAGCCTTCTCCTCGAGGGGTAATGCTATTAAGTTAAGGAAATCGTTAGCTACGTAACGTCTTGCTTCCCCCTTCGGGGGAAGTGCCGAAGGCAATAGGGGCATGCCAGCGGTATAGCGTGCTATGTTGAATAGTCCGATGCTATCGATATTCCAACACTTTCATGCAATACCGCTACGTAGCCCCCTCACCCCTTCGGGGAGCTCCCCCGATGGGGAGCCAAGAACGTTCTGCCGCGCTGCGGTTTCCTTTCTCCATGCAGGGAAGGCTTAGGCGGAGCGACGCTTCGCGTCGATTTTTTATAAAGGGCGATGCCCGAAGGCTGGAGGATAGAAGTCAGATGTCTGGCGTCTGATATCTGATGTCTCCCAGTCTCCTAGTCTCCTAGTCTAATCCCTAGCCACTCATCCCCAGTCACGATTTCTTAAACTTCATCGCTTCGCCTTTCGCGAGGGTGTCGCACATTTCGTTGTACTTTGTCCCGACATGCCCTTTGACCCATTCGAAGGTGAGGCGGTGGGGCGTCATGACACGGTCCAGCGCTTTCCAGAGGTCTTGGTTTGAGACGGGGGTCTTGGCGGCGGTGAGCCAGCCGTTGCGTTTCCAGTTGTAGAGCCAGCGGTTGGTGATGGCTTTTTGCAGGTACTTGCTGTCGGTGTGGAAGGTGATGGTGCGGCGGATGCCGTCATCCAGGAGCTTCAGCGCTTCGTAGGCGGCGCGGAGCTCCATGCGGTTGTTCGTAGAGGCGGGCTCGCCGCCGGAGAGGGTGAGGAGCTCGCTGCCCTCGGCAGTGAGGAAGACGGCGGCAAATCCGCCGGGCCCATTGGGGTTCACGAGGCAGGAGCCGTCGGTGTAGATGATGAGTGTCTCGGGGAGGATGATGCGCTCGGTCTTGCCGTCGTAGGAGATGCAGCTGATGTCCATGGGTTCAGCGTAGGCGGGGTATTTCTTCTCGAGTGTTTCGATCGTTGGTGCGGGCTTTCTGGGGATGGCCGCATGGGCAGCGGCTTTCGGCGGCGGGGCGATGGGCTTGCCGTACCAGGCTTCGGCTTCTGCTTGGGTGGCAAAGCCTTTGTAGATGGCTCCGGGAAATCCGGTGACTTCTTTCTGGCAGTCGCTCCAGCTGTAGTAGACGCCCGCATGGTGTCCGCGCTTGACGACGTAGTATTTCTTGGGCATGGGGTTCCTTTCGGGGAAATGGAGAGCGGGGGCAAGGGGAGTGCCGCGCCCTTTTTCGTTTCATGAAAATGCGGCGCTCTGTGAAGGGGCGCCGCTCGATGATCTCTTATTCTATGCAGATGCTTCCGTCTTCGACCATTTTCCAGAAGCAGTAGAGGGTGGCTTTCGTATCAGCGAGGCTGTCGTGCCAGCCTTCCTCGGAGTAGCCGTAGTATTTCGCGCAGGTGATGAGTTTCTGGTATTTATATTTTCCCGAATAGCGGGTACTCGGCTCGCCATAAGTCTTGGCGAAAGGCTTCATGAGGTCCATGTAGCGGACTTTGGAACGGCTCGGGATGTAGATGCCGTTTTGAATGAGCATCTTCTGGTCGTAGGGGAGGTTGTAGCCGGAGATGATCTTGGCGGCGTGAAGGATCTTTTCGATGCCCAATTTCCTCTCGCTGATGAGGGGCTTGCCTGCGACCATGGCAGGGGAGATGTGATTCACCGCTTCGGCGCCGGGCCAGCAGGTGGCGCGGGCAGGACGGAAATATTCGTTCATCACGATCTCGCCCAGTCCGTTTACGATGGAGAGCTGCAGGATCTCGGCTGATGGGCCGAAGCCGGTGGTCTCGGTGTCTAGGACGAGGATGTCTTCTTTCTTGATCATAGTAAGACGCTTTCATTGATAATCATGGGATGCGTGGCGGGGGCAGGAATTGCGTGTTGCGCACACGCGGTCTAAAAGGCGCGATACCGGGTCTCTATTCTTCCCACGCGGTTTCTTTTTTGTAGGCGCCGCCGTCAGCGATGTCTTGCTTTCTGCTGTGGCGGAGCTTGCGGTTCAGGGCGGTGCGGATCTTTTTCTTGTCGCCTTTTTTGCCGGTGAGGCTTTCTGTCTCGTAGTCTTCGTCCCACTGCTTTTCGAATTTTTCTTTGCCGTACATTTTACGGGCGTACTGGTTTAGCCGGTTTTCCGGGGTCACTTTCTGCGGTCGTTTCATAGTGTTTCCTTCCCTTTAGAGATATGTCCCTATGGTATCATTATTGGGCGATGAATGCTAGGGGCAATGTGGTCAGGTCGTGGGGCGAGCCTTGAAGCTTGAAAACAGGGATGAGCAGCTAGGGATTAGACTGGGAGACATCAGACTTCAGACTTCTATCCTTCCGCCTTCCCCGCATGGGTAATGCTATTAAGTTAAGGAAATCGTTAGCTACGTAACGTCTTGCTTC
>ERZ773165.2123-NODE-2123-length-10313-cov-3.230747_pt1 | contig 10313 bp, 9 predicted proteins | sample MGYA00581003_ERZ773165 | MGnify/ENA primary metagenome ERZ773165 (study PRJEB29015, sample SAMEA2737817) | human gut metagenome | biome: human gut; feature: human-associated habitat; material: faeces | place: China | collected 2012 ... | reverse complement strand
TCAAGTATAATAAACCAGAGGAACTTTTCGAGGTAGTGAATGATGCTTTGAACCAGGAGAATTTCGATGAAAAATCACTGATTTCCATGGTTAAGGAATAGGACAACCGACAACAGAAAATGCGAAAAAGCCCGTAATATCAAGGAAAAACGCACCATAGAGATGTTTAGTACGGTCTCAAAGCAGCTCGTCGCGCTCCACAGTTCTCAAAGAGATAATCTTTCGGAAACGAAGATATCAAGAAAAGCCCATTTTACAAGGGTTACAGAAGTTGTGGAAAGTTGTCAGATGTGCTGGAATTTACATCGAATGCAACACATATGCAGCAGGTATGCAACAAAGACAATGATATGTATAGGACATTTTTCAGTAGAAATACTGGGGAATGTCCTTTTTGCATGTCATAAGAAAGATTGCTTTGCAATCTGCGAATGACCGCTTGAAACTAAATCTTATTAATCGCATCTACAAGCTCCTTTATATCAAAGTGGGTATTCACTAAAGATGTGTTATCACGAATGCTGCAGGACGAGCTTCGTGAGGTGGCAAATAAAGCTGTTGAAAAAGAATATACGGATAAAAAAGAAAAACTGGAGTTTGATATTTCATATCTGGAAAGTATGCGGAGGATTAGTAAGTCTCTATCAGAAATGGATAGCAGAGAATCAAAATAGATATCAATGGAACCTGCCGAAAAGAGAGTAGAACTTCAATCGGTAAATGAAGAGCTGGCAAGTGCTATTGAAAAAGCAGAAGATGCTACGAAATTGCTTGGTAGAATCAAGAATTTTGTATCGTCATTCAGATTATTTGCACCTACGATAGAAGAATATGCTAATCAGGTTGAGTCAGATAGGACAATAGAGACAGGAAATTCATTCCGTGGAATATTAAATGAGCTAGGCAAGCTGCTTGAGGCATTTAAGGAACTGATTAAAGAAGGCCTATGCTGGTTTCCAAGGCTGATGAGATGGAAAACTTCTAAAGGGGAAGTGGCGCCGGTATTTCTAGAGAAAAGTGATGGCTATTCATATTCATTGTATGGATATATGAATGTGGATACTAAGGAATATTATTATAAAGAGAGTGTTCAATGGGAGATTACAGCAGGTAATCGTACTGGTACTGTTGAACAGATGGACGTTAATGTTGAGGCGATGGCAAGAGATTTGCAGGAAATATTGAGGATAGGAGCGGAGCAGAAGAGATTGTGGGAGGTGTATGAAAGAAGATAGCAAGTTAGTGTATATTATCGTTTTAGAAGATAGTTTGCTGAACAATCTGGAATAGATTGAAATTTTTGTATTAGGATGATAAAATAATGTTAGGTTTTAGCAAACAAGCATAAAACAAAGAATGAGGTAATCATATGGATGAAAAATTTGGTAAGTTTGTGCGTAACAAGCGTGAAGAGAAAAAGATAAATCTGAGAAAATTGGCTGAAATTCTAGAGATAGCACCAGCATATATGAGTGATATGGAAAAAGCAAGAAGATATCCGCCGGATAAGGAAAAATTGGCTAAGATAGCAGAGGCTCTGGAACTCACAGAAGATGAAGCTAATACAATGTACGACTATGCAGCATTGGCGAAGGATAATTCTGTATCACCTGATCTGCCGGAGTATATTATGGAGACAGATAATGTCCGTGTTGCGCTTAGAAAAGCCAGAGATTTGGGAATGGGAGATAAAGACTGGATGGATGTCATAAAAATGCTTGAAGAGAAGGAGAAAGAAGCAAAGAAGTGAAGTATTTTGAATATTCACAATCCCAGCTTGAACATAAAGCTAATGAGCTTATAGAAAGGCATGATAAAGAGAGACTTGTTAAGGCAAAGAATATAGATGTTTATGATATTGTAGATTTAATTGGATGTACACCAGATTGGTTTTATATTACACCAGATTTGAGTGTGCTTGGCATGACTGCATTTCATGATGTATTAATGTGGTCATGGCCGAGCAATCATTACGAAGAAGGAATGTATCCAGAACGGGTAAAGGTGGATAAGGGAACAGTTGTTATAGATCGTGCATTGCAGGAAAATGGTAATATTGGCAGAGAAAATTTTACAGTGATACATGAATGTTTCCATCAGATACTACACCTAAGGTGTTTTAATAACAGAGGTGCTGACTATACAAAAATGTGTACGCATAAATCCTTTAGAAATCATGCAGAGAGAGTTAGAAATATGACTGCAATAGATATCATAGAATATCAGGCAAATTATTCAGCAGCAGCTTTCCTGATGCCAAGAGTGGCAGTTTTCAATACTTTTGAAGAAATAATAGGACAGCCGGTAACAAGTAAAATTTTACAGGCAACTGACAATGAGGTAAGTAATGCAATAAAAGAAACAGCAAAGCAATTTGATGTAAATTATACTGCTATGAAGTATAGGTTACAGACTTTGGGGTTACTCGAAAAGGAATCACAAAAAGAAGAATATATCGTTTAGAATGGAGAAATTATGAATCAGTCAACATACAACTCATTGAAATCATTTATCTGGGGAATCGCCAATGATTGCCTGGTAGATGTATATGATGTGGGAGATTATAGAAAAATAATATTGCCAATGTTTGTTATCAGGCGATTTGATGCGGTGTTAGAGCCAAAACATGAGGCTGTTATGAAAGCCAAGGAACAATTCACTAAAGCAGGAATTATTGAACTTGATGCAGCACTTGCCTCTGTTGCAGAGCAGGCATTTGTAAACAAATCTGATTTTACATTGACAGATTTAAAGTCAAGGACGAATCAACAACAACTGAAAAAGGATTTTATTGAATATTTGGATGGATTTTCAGAAAATGTGCAGGTAATCATCAACAAATTCCATATCAGAAATGAGATAGACAGACTTTCAGAGCAGGACAGATTGGGATTATTGATAGAAAAGTTTGTAGATCCGCGAATTAATCTGAGTAACAGACCAGTATTGAATGAAGATGGTTCGGTCAAGATAGAAGCACTTGACAATCATACTATGGGTACTCTTTTTGAGGAAGTTATCCGTATGTTTAATGAGGAGACCAATGTAACAGATGCCGGAAGACATTTTACACCGAGAGATATAGTTGAATTGATAGCAGATTTAGCATTCATACCTGTGCAGGATAAAATTCAGAGTACGACATATCGTATTTATGACGGAGCCTGTGGTACCGGAGGTATGCTTACTGTGGGAGATGAACACATAAAAAAGCTTGCCAGGGAACAAGGAAAAAAGGTATCCATTCATTTGTATGGTCAGGAGAATGCAGATGAAACCTATGCAATTGCCAGAGCAGATATGCTTGTAAAGGGTGAGGGCAAGGAGTCTGATCAGATACGATTTGGTTCCACAATTTCTGATGATAAATTTGCAAAAGAAGAGTTTGATTTTATGCTTTCAAATCCTCCATTTGGTACGCCATGGAAGACAGACCTGAAGGCATGGGGTATTGGTAAAAAAGATGAAATATCAGATTCCAGATTTATCATAAATTACGATGATAATCCGGAGTACAGTTTAATACCAGATATTGGTGATCCTCAGATGTTATTTCTTGCAAATAATATCAGCAAGATGAAGACAACAACAGAGCTTGGAAGCCGTATTATAGAAGTCCACAATGGCTCGTCATTATTTACGGGAAAAGCGGGTTCCGGTCCAAGTAATCTGCGAAGGTATATCTTTGAACAGGATTTGTGTGAGGCAATCATAGCGATACCTGAGAATATGTTTTATAACACAGGAATAGGAACATATCTGTGGGTACTTACAAATAAGAAAGATGAAAAGCGTAAAGGTAAAGTGCAGCTCATTGATGCCACAAGCATGAAAGAGCCTTTAAGAAAGAACCTTGGCGATAAAAACTGTGAGATGACACGGAAAATGCGTGAAAAGGTTATGGAACTATATCTTGCGTTTGATAAGGCAGATAGTGAGTATAGCAAGGTATTTTCAAATGAAGAATTCGGATTTTATCAGGTAGAAGTGAATCGACCATTGCGTTTAAGAGTAAATGTAAGTGATGAAGCATTGGAAGAGTTCAAAAACAATGCAAAAGATGATGAATTCTATGATTTCCTTATGACAAATGAGAAAGATACAGAAAGTACAAATTTCAATTCATTTATAGGGAAACTTGAAAAGTCTACAAAAAGGACAGGACTTAAATGGACAAAAAAACGTGAAAATGCGATTAGAAAGTACTTTACAACAACGGATGAAAATGCAAATGTTGTGTTGGATAAAAAAGGAAATACAGAGCCGGATAGCAATCTGAAAGATATAGAACAGGTACCACTGTTATATGATGGTGGAATAACAGGATTCTTTGAAAATGAAGTAAAACCATATGTAGAAGATGCGTGGATTAATGAAGATAGTGCTGTTATAGGGTATGAGCTCAGTTTCACAAAGTATTTCTATAAGCCGGTACAGCTTAGAGATTTGAGTGACATTATTGCAGATATCAGGGCTATTGAGCAGAGTACAGACGGATTACTTGCCTCTATTATTGGAGGTGAGGTGTGATGCTGAAGGGGTATGAGAAATATAAAGAATCTGGAATACCTTGGGATATTTGCGAGCCTGCAACATGGGATTGCGTTCGAGGTAAAGCATTATTTGAGAATCCGAAATATATAAATAAAAATAATGAATATAAAAATGTTCTTTCGCTTACGTTAAAAGGGGTTATTAGAAACAATATAGAAAATCCTAATGGACTTGTACCAAGGTCATATGACACATATCAGCTTTTTGAAAAAGATGATTTGGTTTTTAAGCTTATTGATTTAGAAAATATTTCAACCAGTAGGGTAGGTATTGTCGGAGAACAGGGAATAATGAGTCCAGCATATATTCGATTGGTTCTTAGAAAAAAAGAGAAACAAAACATAAAATATTATTACTATCAGTATTTTTCTTTATATCAAAGACAAATATTTAATAGTTTAGGAGCAGGTGTTAGACAAACTTTATCTGCAAGAGAATTGCTTGAACAAAAAATTATGGTTCCACCAAAACCAGAACAGGATAAAATAGTACAATTTCTTGATTGGAAGATTTCTGAGATGAATCATTGTATTCATCAGAAGAAAAAGCAAATTAAGTTATTGGAAGAACTAAAAAGAAACATAATAGATGATTTGATAACAAATGGAAAAAATTCAGAAAAGCGGGTTAAGATTTCTAAGGCAAAATGGATGGGAAATGTACCATATGATTGGAACGAATATAGATTGAAAAATTTATTTCAAGAAATAAATGTCAGATCAGAGCTAGGTTTGGAACCTCATTTGTCAATGAGTCAGAAGAAAGGGCTTGTTACAGATGATGAGGATATAGAAAGAAGATTGTTGTCAGAATCATATGCTGGTGCAAAATTATGTGAAAAGGATGATTTAGTATTAAATCGATTGAAAGCCCATTTAGGAGTATTTGCACTGGTTCCTATGAAAGGAATTGTAAGTCCTGATTATACAGTATTAAGGATAAATGCAAAGAGAGTAATTCCGAAATATTTAGAGTATTTATTGAAGTCAAATGCTTGTAGGAGGGAGTTGGTTACAAGAGTTAGAGGTATTGTAGAAGGTTTTTGGAGGTTGTATACAGAAGATCTTGGTGAAATTCCTGTATGTATTCCCAATACTGAGGAGCAGAAGGCAATATTGGAAGTTATATTAGAGAAAACTAATAATATTGATGAAATGATTTCCGGAATAAACAAAGAAATCATCCTTGTTGAAGAACTTCGGACAAAACTTATATCAGATGTAGTTACAGGTCAGGTAGATGTCAGGAATGTCAAGATTCCAGCATATGAGACTGAAACGGATATAATAGATTCTGAAGAAGACTCAGATGAAGAAAATCAGGAAGAAAGCACGGAATAATAGGAGGACGCAGATGGAAAAGAATATTGTGTATCATGGAAGTAATGTAGAAGTATCGATTCCGCGTATTCTTCAGAATGGTTTTTACAAGGATTTCGGATATGGATTTTACTGTACCAGTTTTGAAAAACAAGCAAAGCGGTGGGCAATGACAAGAAAAGGTGCATCTGTAGTAAATCATTATGAATATACGCCAAACACAGAATTGAAGATATTGACCTTTAATGAGATGACAGATGAGTGGCTTGATTTTGTGGCAGACTGCAGACGAGGAATTGAACATGATTATGACATTGTAGAAGGACCTATGGCAGACGATCAGATCTGGAACTTTGTGGAAGGATTCATTGATGGCAGAATCCCAAGAGATGCATTCTGGGGACTGGTAAGATTTAATTATCCTACCCATCAGATTGTATTCTGTACAGAAGCTGCACTGAAAACATTGACTTTTGAAGGGAGTGAGACATTATGAAGAATAAGTACTTCCCAGACGAAGATATAGAATCGAATGACCTTTATTTTGTATGTTATATGATAGAGCGTGTTGCAAGACACATTAAGCAGAAAAATAAGTATGTCGTAAATACAATCGGACGGGATGGTTTATATCATCTGCTTAGCTGTGCAAATGTATTACATTGTGAAAATTCATTGAAGGTAGAAGAAGACTGGATAAGTGATTATGATTTAAAAACCGGAGATTATGATATTACAGCAGTTGACAAAGAGATGGCTTCAATTATTCCTTCGCCTTTAGATATGGGAGCAGTATATCAGCGTCTGATAAGAGATACCCTGACTTCAAAAGAAGATTTTGTAGATGGGATAATCAGGGTATATAACAATGAAATCTGTGATGTGATTGATAATTACAACTGCAGTGCATTTTATGAGCCATCGTATGTGATTGCACGAGCATATCAGAATGGTGGATTTTAACTGAAGAAGGAGGCGCATTAGTTAATGGCAACAAATATGAAAGAGAATGGCTTTGAAACTATGATTGTAAAATATCTGGTAGAAAACAATCATTATGAAGAAGGTAGCAATTCAGATTATAACAAGATATATGCAATAGATGAAGTGCGCCTGTTTCGCTTTTTACATGACACGCAGGATGAGAAACTTGCCGAGCTTCGTATAGAAGACAATGAGATCGAGAAGAAAAAGTTTCTGGATCGTCTGAGTAAAAAAATATCAGATGATGGCGTAATCAATATTATTCGTAAGGGAATGAAGTATAAGAATAAAACTGTAGATTTCTATATGGTCAGACCGAGTGAGGGTAATCAAGAGGCTAAAGAGAGCTATGATAAAAATATTTTTAGTGTTACAAGGCAGCTTCGATATAGCAATGATTATGGCAGGCTGGCTCTTGATGTTTGTATTTTTTTGAATGGGCTGCCTATCATTACTATGGAACTTAAAAATCAGATAACCAAGCAAAATCATGATGATGCAATCAGACAGTATATGACAGATAGAACACCGGATGAATTGTTATTTCAATTTAAGAGGTGCATTGTACATTTTGCAGTAGATGATGATGAAATATATATGTGTACAGAACTTAAGAAAGAGAAGTCCTTCTTTATGCCATTTAATAAGGGAAATAATAATGGAGCTGGAAATCCTAGAAATCCCAATGGATTGAAGACAGATTATCTGTGGAAAGATATATTGACAAAGCCATGTTTGTCTAACATATTGGAAAATTATGTACAGATAACAGAAGAAAAGGACGAGGATACAGGGCGCAAATCATACAAGCAGATATTTCCAAGATATCATCAGTTATCAGTAGTCACTTCTCTTTTAGCTGATGCAAAAAATGATGGTCCAGGACATAGGTATCTTATTCAGCATAGTGCTGGTTCAGGAAAATCTAATTCAATAGCATGGCTGGCACATCAGCTTGTTACATTAAAAAAGGATAAGAAAGATGTATTTGATACAGTAATAGTTGTTACAGACAGAGTAAATCTTGATAAGCAAATCCGTGATACCATTAAGCAGTTTATGCAGGTGTCTAGTACAGTTGGCTGGGCAAAGGATGCATCAACATTAAGTACGCTTATGGAACAAGGAAAAAAGATTATTATTACGATTGTACATAAGTTTCAATTTATTCTTGATGCAGTTTCTGCAGATTACAAAAATAAGAAATTTGCTATCATAATTGATGAAGCTCATTCCAGCCAGAATGGCAGTTTGGCTGCAAAGATGAATATTGCAGTTTCAGGAAATGTGTATGACGATGATGATGAGTTTGAAGATAAATTAAATACGATTATAGAGGGCAAGAAGATGGCTCCTAATGCCAGCTATTTCGCATTTACAGCGACACCAAAGAATAAAACTCTTGAGATGTTCGGAAAGAAAATGTTTGATGAACACGGAAATCCTATTTTGAATGATGATGGTACACAGAAAGCAAATCCTCATTATGTGTATACCATGAAACAAGCTATAGAAGAGAAGTTTATTCTGGATGTTCTCAGATACTATACGCCATACGAAAGCTTTTATCATATTGTCAAGACAGTGGAAAATGATCCTTTGTTTGATAAAAAACAGGCACAGAGAATATTACGTTATTATGTAGAAGTGCAAAAAGTGGCGGTAAAGGAGAAAGCAGGGGTCATTGTCGAACATTTTCATTCTGAAGTGCGTAACAAGATTAAAGGACAAGCACGAGCAATGGTGGTTGCAAGCAATATAAAAAGAGCCGTAGAGTATTATATGGCAATTAGCAGGCTGCTTGAAGAAAGAAAAAGTCCATATAAGGCTATAGTGGCTTTTACAGGTGAAATTAAATATGAAGGTGTCACATATAATGAAGCAAAACTAAATGGTTTTCCAAGTTCACAGATAGAGAAAAAGTTTAGAAAAGATCCTTACAGATTGCTTATAGTTGCAAATAAATTTCAGACAGGATATGATGAACCATTGCTGCAAACGATGTATGTTGATAAGGGATTATCGGATATCAAGGCAGTACAGACATTATCACGCTTGAACCGTTGCTATCCTAATAAAAATGAAGTTTTTGTTCTTGATTTCCAAAATGATCCGGCAGATATCAAGACAGCATTTGATAAGTACTATAAAACAACTATTTTATCAGGAGAGACAGACGTAAATAAATTAAATGATTTAGTCGATGAGATGGAACCTTTAGATGTTTACTCAGATGAGGAAGTAACAGAGGTAGCAGAACTATATTTAGATAATGCCGATAGAACAAAGATAGATCCGATTATTGATAAGGGAACAGAAAGATATAAAGAACTTGAATATGATGATCAGGTAGATTTTAAGAGTTCTGCTAAGACCTTTTTACGAACTTATAATTTTCTTTCATCTATATTGCCGTATGGATCAATGAACTGGGAAAGATTATCAATTTATTTGACTTTTCTTGTAAGTAAGCTGCCTAAACCGGATAATGGAAATGCTGATGAGATAATGGAAGATGTTGAACTTGAAAGTTATAGATTAGTGGCACAGGATACGATAAGTATAAAGCTGGAGGATAAGGATTCGGAGATAGAGCCTATACCGGTAAAGACAGATGTGGGTATTCCTGTTCCAGAGCTGGACACTTTATCAAATATATTAGCATCATTTCATGAGATGTGGGGAAACTGCGAGTGGACAGATGAGGATAGAATCAGAAAGCAAATTGCAGAATTACCAGATATTGTGGAACAAGATGAGACATATCAGAATGCTATGAAGTATTCTGATGCACAAAATGCAAGAGATGAGAGTGATAGAGCAACTTATGATGCAATATTGAAAAGTTTGGTTTCTGGTACGGAATTGTATAAAGCATTTTCGGATGATATAAGAAATAAGAATAATCAATCTTTCAAGAAGTGGTTGTTAGACTATGTATTTAATGTGACATATAAACCAGAGAGTAGGGAGTAATAAGATACAGAGATAGGCAGGTCATATCTTGTTAGATAAGTTTATGACCTGTCAATGAAAAACATAGTTGACAGAAAGATATGTAAGTGCTATTCTAATGTTAGAAAACAGCGAACAAGCTAATATATGACGATGCTAAAAAGGGGATCAAGCCCTATATTTTTTAAATATGATGTTAGAAATAAGCGAACAAGCATAATGAATGGAGGCGATGAAATGATACATGGTTTATCGGAAGAAGAAAAATTTAAAGTGATTAGACCAATGTTGGGAGACCATATGCTAGGGGACTATGGAATGCCTATAATACATAAAACTGATGAGGAAATGTTGGACATTGAAAATATGAAACCAGTTGGAATAAAGAATTTAACAACAAAACAAGATAACAGTAAAAAAATAGTGTTACCATTTACATATGATAAAGATTTATTGAAATATTGGACAGATCCTATGAAATATATACCTAGATTTCAAACA
>ERZ773165.2116-NODE-2116-length-10364-cov-24.545058_pt1 | contig 10364 bp, 10 predicted proteins | sample MGYA00581003_ERZ773165 | MGnify/ENA primary metagenome ERZ773165 (study PRJEB29015, sample SAMEA2737817) | human gut metagenome | biome: human gut; feature: human-associated habitat; material: faeces | place: China | collected 2012 ... | reverse complement strand
TAAGTTTATTGACCAAAGATGGGTCTGATATTGAAACCACTAACTGTGGTTCTTTCAATCCTATCGTTCTTGCTTTCATAATCTATCCTCCAATTATTAAAACGTTTAACTTGCCGCCAAAGATACGTTTTTTTCTTGAAACCACCAAGAAAATCACAAGAAATCTGTGATAATCCGTGAAATCTGTGGGACAAAAAGAAATCTGCGAGACTAAAAATAAGCGGTTTCCTCTTCTTCACAGAGGGAGAGAAGACCGAGATAATCAATTATTTCTTATTCTTCATCCTCCAAAAGAAGTGCCATACCCTAAAGAATGGCTCACTCATAGCCTCAGCAGGAAAATATCTCACGAGTCTTATATCCCTATACACCCTTTGGAGATTATGTCCAAGCTGTGACCTACCAAACCGATTCCGGGCATCATGCCTTCCGAAGTTCCCGGCTTGCAGTACTTCATTCAGCACAAACTTACCATACTTCTCATTCGGAGGAACGATAAGCCGAGAGGCTGGCATGTCGAACACCTCCTGCATGATATACATGATACCCCCGGCAAACTTCCACAATCCCAACTCCTTCAATTCCTTCTGTACTCTATCCCTAATCAATGATAAATCATCACTAATCAATACATAGTAGTAATCCAGAAGCTGCCTCAGCCCAATCCCCTCATTCATCAGATGAGCATAGATATGAGTCAACTGAAAGATGAGATTGAATTCCACTGTCGGAATCGCAATCACCCCTTGCTCTCCCAACATCACCCGATGCGAGAACTGCTCCTCCTTCACCCTCTCATAATATTTCTGAAGCTTTCTGTCATGCCAGAAGCACAACAGGAAGCTAGGGCGATAATGCACTTCAACCTCCACACCCTTATACGATGGAAACTCGATGTGGTGATAGCACGCCTTTTCATGAGGAGAGATAGAGCGGACAAAGGAGATAACCCGTTTATCTCCACCTTCCACCCAAATATCAATATTTCATTCTATTTATCAAACATCTGAAATTTTGATATATTTCTTTTTCCGACATATTAAGATATTCTAATGTATTTCTGATGTTATAATGTTTATTGTAAGGCGCATCACTCTCTGTAAGAATTCTTTCTTTAGGTATTGTTGATAATATTTTCCTTCCATTAGACGATTTCGTCATGGCTTCGTTTACGGAGAAATAATATCCGGCTGAGACGATATTTGTTATCAACGATATGCTTCCTGAATACCAATGAAAAATAACGTTTGGTATCCTGTATTCTAAAAGTAAAGCAAGTAACTCTTTCTCTGCTTTTCGGGAGTGCACACTTACAAGTTTATGGGTATCACCAGATATTTTAGAAAGGATATGTCTCAAACTTTTTATTTGAATGTCTTTTGAGTTTGAATATGCAGAAGAAAAATCCAATCCTATTTCTCCTATGTATGAAGTAAAATTAATGAGAGTGTCAAACATAGGCAATTCATGCTGTGATGTGGCTGCCAACTGTGGGTGGAAACCTAGTGATAAACGTATGTGTTTATATCCCACGACATGTGCTTTTCCCATTCTATAATGACTTGGCAGATTTGTCATTCCTATAATTATATCACCATGACTTTCAGCCCTGCTAATATAATCTGTAGGATTTTCCATCATATCATAATGGCAATGTGTATCTATTGTCATACGATTCCTGCTTTATCTTTGATTTCTGGAGTTCCTTTTCTTACAATCCAATCTTTTACTTGCTGATATGAATGTAACGCTAACGACACATAATCATCAAGTTCCTGCTTGCCACGTATTCCATTCATAAAGAGTTCTCTTCGGATGATATTTGCATCCATTCGGTTCTTTATAAAATACAATAAGGCATTGAAATCGTGATTTCTTTTCTGGTTATGAATATTCAGATTGTACTTGGTTCCATGCATGACATCAGTTCCAACATATTCTGCTGAATCCAATCCTATAATATCTAAAGAAACTCTTCTATACAAGCATGGCAGACACATTCCGCAATGAGTGATTTTTCTATTGCGTATAACGTCTCCTGGTTTATCCCAATGACTATTATGCCCTCTTTTTGCACAAGAACATGATTTAGAGTATAATTGTCTTAATATTACACTCTTATTCACATCATTGTCACAGTCTTTCATCATGTCAGCTTTTGATTTCAATCTGTATGGATTGTTAAAAGTATTGTTGATACCGACCAATTTAAGTGCTTCTTGTATTCGTTTTATGAATGTGGGATGAGTAGTCCTTGTACTGCAAGCACTTCTACGCCCGCTATCCAAAGGTATATTTATTGATATTGTTCCATTTTCGGGTACTATTAGAGGGGTGTTTGGTGACATTTTATGGGCTACGTATATTCCAGCAGCAAAAAACAACAATGACCTTGAACGGAATGTGCTTTCTGATGGAGTTCCCTTTACATTCCATGACTTAAGCTTTAAACCTGCATTTAGAAGTACTTGCTCAAATTTGTTTTGGAAAATGTTGTTTTCTCTGCAATATCCTAAAATACTTTTTTGGTCGCAATGTTCTTTACCCAATTCCATATGAGAAACAAGCAGTATCTTTTTATTGACAGACAACGTATTTGTTTCATCAATAAAACCGATTAATGAGTCTAAACCGCCAGAGAATAAAGCAACTTTTTCAAACTCTTGTGGGTCGTAATCTCTAATATTTTTTGTCGGACGATAATCATAAGGATTTGCTTGAACGAAATGTATGTTCCAATTGTCTCCAGTAAGAAAACTTATGGCTCTATTAAATGCCTCGCATCCATGATTCATCATGGCAAGATTGATAACAGGTACATCCAACAATACTAAATCTCGTTTCCATCCATCGTCTGAATATAATAAACGACGGACAGCTCTATCCACATTATATACAATCATGGCTAATACAAGAAAGTCAAAAGCAACAGATGTTGTATCCCGCGAGAATTCCCATAGTTGTTTGGGGTCGAATTTTGTATCGACTGAACGAATTTGTCCGTCAAATCCTTGGAAAGAAATAGTAAAAGTTCCAAATACTTCACTTGTTCTTGAAGGAGTATAATTGATGTTTATTCTTGTTTCCATATATCTAAAATATCGGATGTTAATGAATCAAGATAGTCTTTTCCGTCTTGGCTATTGAAGTCGATTTGGGTCATTTCTTTGCTCAACTTCTCGTCCAATTCGTTATGCAACCATCCCCTGATTTCTCTTTTTATATCCTCAGGATTGCTTCCTTTATCAAATATGTGACTTTGAAACAATTCCGCAGAGTATTCCAATATATACTCCACTTCAAAGGTTATAATCCATTCACAAATATCATCTTCGCTTGCGTTTTGAAGCCTATCTTCTATCTCTTGTCCATCTTTGCAATCTGACAAAATATCATTCAGCACTTTATCCATAGCATAAGTTGCTGCAGCATCATCCATTGTGGAATCATTGTCTCCAATGATTTCATTCAGAAGTAATTCCTTAAATTCCTGTGGAGTCTTGGGCTTCTGATCTTCAGGAAGATTTTCAACACCTAAACTTGCTATTAGTCCGTATTGCTTGGCATTGTTTAAAACAGTGGTTAACCCTCTTACAGCTCGACCACCGGCACGTCCAAACGAACTACCTCTATTACCACCGTGTCTGCCATTTCCACCGCCCCTATACAACCCATTACCAAGGGCAGAACCAAAGATTCCTATAAACTTTGCGTTTGTCGCAGCTTTGTTCTCTGTACCTTTTGCAATGCTCGTCATTGCGCGTTTGGTGGCAGACCAATTAGGGGAGGATTTTAAATTATGTGATTGTGATGTACCCATGATTATTGTTTCCTCATTTTTCGTTCTATAGCTTTTGTTAAAGAATTTCCCTTCGGCAATGATTCTATATAAGCACGTATATCATCGTTCAATGATAGCATTCTTACAAAGAAAATATCAGCTTTAGCATCTATATCTTCTGCCTTCATATTATGGAATAACAACCTTAATCTATCTATATCATTGTTCATCAATAGATTTTCTTCATCGGCATTAAGAATTGTCCAACAAGTCTCGGATTTTGGTTCTTGTTTAAGTTTCTCATTTATTAAACGAATTATCATTGCTTTTTCAGTATCATCACAAGCATTAATTATATCAGGTAACTCTCGTTTCATTACTCGATTTGTTTGTATAGAACACAATCTTTGGAATAGCAACATGACTTTATTTGTAATTAAAGAAGCTATTGGCTTTTCATTCTTCAAGGCATCACGTGCCACCCAAAAATAATCTTGTAGATTTATATTCTTTAAAGACGGATCAGAACTTAACCATTGTTTCAGATAGTCTGAAGACCAGTTGTCTTTCCATTGTGGGTCTTGAATGCCATCTTCAGTTTTTGCCTCTTGCTCGACATCTCCTAATGGTAGAACTCCTTCATTTGTCTTCTGCAGTCTATAAAGCTCTTCAAAACGAGAATTGTAGAGGGAATTGTACTCCAAAACCATAAGTTTGGTTAACACATCAGGACGAATATCTCTGAAGCCTGCTACTTCCGCTAACTCCTGACGTACATACAATGTGTTTAGGAAACGCTTTAGTTGTCGTGGATTTCCATTCAAGAATTGTTTAATAATCGGAACTATCGGCAAACGATATTCTACCGCATAAAAATCTACATTTTGAATATTTGCCTTGATGTCGTCTATATTGTACTTGGAATGCTTGTCTGTTTTTCTGAATTCCAAATATTTCTGATGGATTTCGTTGAAATGTATCTCACTCAAATGATTTTTGCATAAAAGAAGCGTGATATAGGTTTCTTGCTCATTGTCCGACAAGCGCGGCAGTTTGTATGGTAATTGAATAAGTTTCTCTAGATAGTCAGAAAACGGACTGGATATATCTTCTTTCTTCATCTGAATAGGATAATGCTGACTTATGGCATATTCAATTATACGTTCATCCGCACCAATCACGAAAGCTGTTTTCTTTACATTTACGAACAACTTGACAGCCTCCAAACATCCGATAATTCTTTTAGGATCACATCTATCTAAATCATCAACATAGACAATAACGGCTTTATATCCCATGTCATTAACCAAATCCTCGAAAAGTTCTCTGAAAGTGGCAATGAATTTTGAAGTATTACCTTTGGTTACATCTTCAAGTAGGTTGTTATATTTATCCTTTCCCGTTATCTTATCTATGTCATCCTTTTTAGGTAGCCATTTCTTCATCCAATCAGGAGTCAGGTTGTCATATGCTTTTTTAAGAATGAAGACACCAACTTTCAGAAAGTTTATTCTTGCAAGTAAATCGTCTGCTCGCTCAAATACATCTTTCCGTGTGTTAATGTCTTTGTCAAGTGCTTCCAATATACTTTCTATCATTGTCAGCTTGGTGGAGTCATAACTCTCAAACTGCCAACTGTTGAAATAAACTTGGAGTATGATACTATGCTGCTCATTTTGTTGTGACTTCTCCCATTCCTGCAATGATTGCTGAAGCAATAACATCAAACTGCTTTTTCCAGAACCCCAATTGCCAAACACTCCAATTGAGATAGGCAACATGGCATCATTCAATATTATCTTTTTGAGCAAGTCTGCATGAACTTGATAGCCTAACAAATCTTGCGTTGTTTCATTGTCTGACCACATAAATTACATTTGTTTTATGATTTAATTTATTTTGCATTCTCTGCGAATTCAACAAGCAAGTGCAAAATTACGTAATGTTTTTGTAAAAGCACTCCTTTGGTGTTGAGAAATTCAAATTCTTTCTTGGTCTCTCATTATTTTTGCCATAAACTTTGTTATTTCCTGCTGGCTGATTTTTGTCCCCCCATACCTCTAGAACCTATAGGCAATTCGATACCCAAGCGATTCATCCAAGATAGAGATACCCCCATCAGCCTCAGGGTGATAGAAGTTATCACACTTATATTGGAATACCGCAGTTTTTAAAATCTATTATTTCTTATTCCACATTCTCCACAAGAAAAGCCATGTCCTGAAGATAGGCTCACTTAAAGCCTCGGCAGGATAATATCGCACGAAGTGCATATTTCTCCATATCTTCAGGAAGTATTTCTTTGCCATTCCTTGTTGTGTAAAATGCCCATACTTGGTGAAGTGCTTTCCGAAGTTGCCACCATTCAGTATCTCTGCCAGCAACAACTTTCCTCGCTTTTCATCCATCGGAGCTATCATCTTTTCCTCTGATAGTCCTAATGCCTCATGCAGCACATACATCACCGCCCTTGCAAACTTCCACAATCCAAGATGTTTTAATTCGCAAGCATACCCTAGGCGGTCCCATCCCGCACAATTTGGCGAGGGCTTTGATGCCCCGCCATCCTTAGAGCGTAGCGGTTCTGAGCACCGGAGGGCGGTTACATCCTCTGTCCCCTGAGGGGAAAGGGGCTTGGGGAAAGCGGTGGAACCTTCCTTAAGCAAGGAAGGACGGGATGGTTGTGAAAAACTTTCTTTGACTTTCCAAAAGTCATCCACTACATAGTAGTAATCAATGATTTGCCTCATTCCAATCCCTTCATCGAAGAAATGGTGATATAGATGCGTCAGCTGATAAATCACATTGAATGCCGTCGTTGGTATAGCAATATCCCCTGCCCCATCGGGCAGCCTCACAACATTCGAGCATTGCAAATCTGCATTTTGTTTGAACCATTTCTGCAAACGTGCATTATAGATAGGATTATTTATGATGCAAGGAAAGAAATGCAGCTCCACAGGTACACCATCCATTGTTGTTTCAAGATGATGAAATCTTATATCATCCTCTAGATTAAAATGACGCTTAGCATATTCTGTTATCTCTTCCCTGCTTGCATTAACCCATACATCAATATCTCCAGGAGTACGAGAATATGGATTCGGATACATCAAGGCATTCCCCTGACCTTTCAGGACACAGCACCTCAACCCATCCTCTCTCAGCATTGAGAAGAGCTTGCTCGCCACTGTATTCACCTTCATATTCTGCCTGCGAATCTGTTGTGCCTTACCCATCCAAGTCATCAGCAGTTCCCTTCCAATCGGATTCTGCATCAACTCCTCAGGATACTCCTTTCCTAGTCGTTCAATGCCATCAAAGCAAAGCCCCAGTATCGCCTGCTTAGAAGCAAAGGAATACTGCTCCTGCCAGTTCATACAAGCTATCACCCTACTCATATCCTCCTTACTTCCAAGGCAATACTTCAGGAAAGCGAAAAAAGCAGTTATATCATTCATTCAACTATTAATCTTTATTAAATTGTTAACGCCATTACGCATTTTTACATCATAATAACGTATATTGTCAATAGTAAACTGTTGAAAAAAGAATATTTCAAGTATAAAACACCTGATATCAGTATCGACTGTTTATGATTAATTATTCTCGCCACGAATAACATATTCAGCTTTAGGTATAAACAAACTTGGTCCTATAAGATTAGCTACAGACATATAAGTATCTAGACCATACAAATCTTTTATCAGTATATTCACAAAAGTAGAAATACTATAATTGAAATTATTGAGTATGAGCATTTTATAACAATTATTAGAGACTGTAAAGACTATAATATCCTCCCAATCTAAACTATAGATCACTCCCAATCCTTTTACAACAGGAACATCATCTTTATTGTAAAAATCAAGTATTTCTTTACAAACAAGTTCTGGAGTTATTTGGGATTTTACCGACAAAAGATTAAACTTGACATCTATAGGTAATTGCTTAGCTACTTCGCAATTGGCTTGTTTCAGAAGTTGTTTTATAGAATCGCTTGTCATGACAGACTTTACTTCTATCAATCCTTTTACTGCACGAGGAGAAACAGCAACCATTTCATTACAGTTAAAGAACAATGGAAAATTAAGATGATCATAACATATAATATCTATTTGTTGCGAAGTTTCTTCTAGTTCTGGAATTATTGAGCAATAGAATCCTGATGAAAAATCATATTTTTTAGGCAAATACTTTTTCAGTAAATTAATGAGAAGCAGTTCTATAAAACGCCCCTTACTACCAGGATGATTTGTTAACCTTGAAAGCTGCCCAACCCTGTCATTGAATTCTTCAACAAAGGAGGCTGCAATAGAAAAAACACCTTTATCCATATTTAAATTAATTAATCTACTACATATTAAGACATAATAACGTTGGCTATCAAAATGCACCCCCGACTAATTTTCTTCTTTATTGCCCATTTACTCCTACTTGCAAATCAAATAGTTTATCTCGTATAATTGACAATGTGGAATATACTTCAGCTCTTTTACTTGACGTATAAGTAACTTTGTCATGATCCACGCTTATGCCATTGCTTCCTTGGTGCGGAATATACATAGCCACTCCTTGCGACTGATGAATCAGTGGAAGTACACCCAAATACTGAGGTTCATTCATTTTAGGGTATAAACGCTTGATTTCATCAAGTACACGTTTACAGGAAACTTGCAGATTTTTAAACTTTGCAAGCACCCCAATATAGCTAAACCCATTGGAACTTGTAGAATGCTCTATATCTTCCACCAGTTTGTCTATCTCTTCAATTCTTTTGATAAGTAATTGATTCTGACTATTTCTGTTTTGTACAGACTTTTGAATTATCTTAGCCACATAGATAGTTACGAGAAGAGTTGCTGTCGTTGTAAGCAAGTTTATAGCCGGAATCTCAAAAGAAAGAGTTATAAATGTCCAGTTCTCTACCCAAAGACCAAAAAACCATCCTGAGCAAAAGATAAGACACCCCAAACATATCGATTTACCCTTATGCATAACTAGCTTCTTTTAAGTATTTCTTAATATCGTCCACATAGTAAGGCACTTCATCTGACTTGAATACGAATATGCTCATCAGTTGACCATAATCATATCCTCCACGGATCAAGCCACCAAATGCTTCTTCCAGAAAGGAAGGGCCAAGACCAGAAGTTCCATCAAGATCTATTTCTAATTTATCTTTTTTTGAAATAGCTTCATCAACTTTTGGTTTCAGAAATTCTTCCCGAAATTGCTGCCCAGAGAATTCTCCTTCTTCAGGATACCTAACTCCAGGAGTCTTTGAAAAATCGTTTGCTATACTAAGTTGTATCATATCTATTTAAATATTAAAAATGCCAGGATTCATTTCCCAGGTTACAAAAGTACCAATAAATTCGTTATCTAACAACTTATAGATGTCATTTTTAACATCTACATATACATTATTAGATATTATTACCAGAGAATCTATATGTTTGCGCTTCATACAATCATATATATAGGGTAAGCCTTTACCCCTATTGGGTTGACGGGTAACAGTTTTGTGAAGTTCTCCTTGCAAGATTAGCTTCATCATTTTAGCATCATTATCCGCCCATGGAAACTTATTCCAAAGTTTCTCCAATGCATTGTATAGTTGATCGTCAGCCTTTTTATTTTTCAGACTTCTAAAAATCCCTACACCATAGTCAACAAAACTAAAAGTAACTTTTTGGTTGACCTTGTCTTTCGTTACTGACACCCACCAATGATGCTTACCTTCCTCCGAGCTAGCATGCTTATAAGTGTTTGCCATCAATTCCGTGAAAGTATTCATGACACCAGGACAACGTCGGGCTTCACCCCAAACAGTATAACTGGATGTCTCAATTAACTGACTCGCTACAGATGATAAAACTCGATTCTTTCCATGTGTATAAATGGCACTATTCATAGTATTTAAAGCTATACCATCAGGAGTTTTCTTAGATAAGTACTCCATAAACCCAGACTGTTTTATCTTTCGTTTATATTCCGGCTTTTTAGGATAATTGCCATTAAAAGGAATTTGCTTTTCTTGGAATTTTATCATATTCGATAGTAATATGACAAGCGCATCATCCGTCATCGATTCCAACTTCTCAAGATTAATAAAGACCTTTTTGCTATTTTCAAGATTACAGCGAATAGAGTTCACAAAGCGAATGAATTCTTCAGGATTTTCGATTATAGAAAAATTGACTGGAGCATAAATCTTTTCAAAATCACCAAACTCTTTATCAAATAACTTCTGCTGGAACTCATAATAATCCGCTGGTGTCGAGTACAAACGGAAGTGATAAGCTCCTATCTCCCGCTTAGAAACATTCTGCCATCTCCTTCGAAAAGCTTTTTTCCTTTTTCTACTTCTAACGGTAAGCCTAAAATGTTTAGCAGCCTGATTTTTAATGATTATCCTATATTTCTTAAGCATAAGGCAGGATTTATTATATTATGTAGAGTTCCCCCCGGCGGTCCCATCCCGCAAAACCATGGCGAAGACCTTTGATGGTCCGCCATCCTTAGAGCGTAGCGGTTCTGAGCACCGGAGGGCGGTTACATCCTCTCTCTTCGGGCAAGA
>ERZ773165.2114-NODE-2114-length-10371-cov-2.848779_pt1 | contig 10371 bp, 9 predicted proteins | sample MGYA00581003_ERZ773165 | MGnify/ENA primary metagenome ERZ773165 (study PRJEB29015, sample SAMEA2737817) | human gut metagenome | biome: human gut; feature: human-associated habitat; material: faeces | place: China | collected 2012 ... | reverse complement strand
GAAGGGCCATAACCGGTACAAAGTCCTCTGCTTTATAAGTGATCGTTCTCATATAAGTTGCATCTGGATCACCAACCAGACTCTTCTGATAATCATTTAATTCAATATTGCAATACTCGGCAGTTTTCTCATCCGGTGTGAAAAGTGCGCATTTTGCACCTGCTTCGATTGCCATGTTTGCCATTGTCATACGACTTGCAACTGTCATATTTTCAATGGTGCTTCCGGCAAATTCAAGTGCTCTGTAAGTCGCACCGTCTGCTCTCAAATCACCGATCAGTCGTAAGATGATATCCTTTGACATGACATTTTCCGGAAGTTCACCATCGATCACAACTTTAATCGTCTCCGGTACCTTGATCCACATCGTTCCGGTTCCAAGGATACTTGCCATCTCGGTATAACCGATACCAGATGAAAATGCTCCAACACAACCATAAGTTGTGGTATGGCTGTCGGTTCCGAATGCGATATCACCCGGTTTAACATAACCTGCTTCTGTCATAAGCTGATGACAGATTCCATCACTTCTGTGTACATGTGTAAGTCCGTATTTATCTGCAAATGCATCTCCGGTACGAAAATGTCTGGTATCATCCTGCTGACTTGCCGGAACCAGATGATCATAGATCAGAACAACCTTGTCCGGATCATGCAGTTTCGTAAATCCCATTTCTTCAAATTTTTCTGCCACAAAGGGGATGAAAATATCATGGATCATCACGCGGTCAACGTTAACCGTCACAATGTCTCCCGGCTTTACGGCTTTTCCTGTATTGTGTCTGATAATTTTTTCAATAATCGTCTCGCCCATTTTCTTCTCCTTTCCGGTTAATCCAGTCCATTCAGCTTGCGCATGGCTTTTACCAGACCACCAGCCTGAATAATGCTCATCAGATTCTCCGGCAGAGAAGCAATCGAATATTCCTTGCCATTATAATCCACATGCTCATTCATCACTACCGTGATCTCGTCGCCCTCTTTCATATCATCATAAAGATCCGGCTGTTCAATCAGAAGAAGTCCGTTGTTGATCGAATTACGGAAAAAGATCCTTGCAAATGATTTGGCGATCACACACTGCACACCCATTGCCTTGATGATCTCCGGTGCCTGTTCTCTTGACGAACCGCAACCAAAGTTCTTTCCTGCTACAATGATATCCCCCTTCTGGATCTGTCCGGCAAGTTCCGGACGAAGAGGAGAAAAGCCATACTGCTTCATATCATCGATTGTCTTGAGTGCAAGGTATTCAGTTGGAATGATGATATCGGTATCAATGTCATCTCCAAGAACCCATACACGTCCTGTAAATTTATCCATCTTATGTCACCTCGTCAAACGTAATTTCGTCTCTTACACATCACTTGCCAGTGCAATTTCTCCGGCAATGGCAGATGCTGTAACGGTTGCAGCCGATCCAAGATATACCTTGGAACTCGGATGTCCTGCACGTCCCTTAAAGTTGCGGGTTCCTGTACTGATCAGGACTTCATTTTCACCGATTACGCCCTGGCAGCTTCCCCAGCATACACTACAGTTCGGGTTCATCACGATCGCACCTGCATCCATGAAGATGTCGATCAGTCCTTCTTCCAGAGCCTGTCTGTAAATAGTCTGACTTGCCGGAACAACAAGGAATCTTACTTTTTCAGATACTTTCTTTCCTTTGATAACCTGTGCTCCTACACGGAGATCTTCGATACGTCCGTTGTTGCAGGATCCAAGGAATGCCTCATCAATCTTGATACCACGCACGTCTTTTGCCGGCGCAAGATTGTCTACAAAATCCGGTTTTGCAACAACCGGCTCTACCTTGGATAAGTCAAATGTATATTCTCTTACATAATGCGCATCCGGATCGCTGTGATATACAGCCTTTGGCTCGCGTCCATGCTCTTTTAAATATTCCATTGCCACATCATCAACTTCAAAAATACCGGTCTTAGCTCCGGCTTCTACTGCCATATTGCAAAGTGCGATACGGTCACTGATTGTCAGAGTCTTCGCGCCCTCTCCGGTAAATTCCATCACCTGATAGTTACATCCGTTGGCTCCGACTTCACCGATGATGGTGAGGATCAGATCTCTCGCATATACACCTTCCGGCAGCTTTCCAACCAGGTTGAATTTCACAGTCTCCGGTACCATTACCCAGGAAGTTCCTGTTACCATACCGTAAAGGAAGTCTGTACATCCAACACCGGTTCCGAATGCACCAAGTGCACCGTAAGAACAGGTATGGCTGTCTGCACCAAAGATCAGTTCTCCCGGACGAACATAATTTTCCATCATAATCTGATGGCATACACCTTTCCCTTCCCAGAAATCAATGTGGTTTGCCTTTGCAAAATCACGCATCTTCTTCTGGGATGCGGCTGTCTTTGGACAGTCAGACGGTACGTTATGATCTACGATAAATACCAGCTTGCCTGTATCTGCAATATGTGGATTTTTTAATTTATTATTATACATATCAACGGTAAGATGTGTAGTTCCGTCATTACTCATCAGACGATCCAGTTCTACTGTATGGATGTCACCCGGCTTTACGCTTTCCACACCGGCTGCCGCTGCAATAATCTTTTCAGCAATTGTCATTCCCATCGTCTATTCCTCCTCACGGTTCAGAGACGCAATAAGTCCGCCCTGATTCAAAATATTCTGCATATATTCCGGCAGTTTTGTGCAGGAATAAACCTTTCCATTTGCCTCAGCGGTTCCTTCCAGCATATGAAGCTCCATCTGATCTCCGGTCTTTACTTCATCCGGAAGGTCTTTACAGACGATAGCAGGAAGTCCGATATTGATAGCATTTCTATAAAAAATTCTTGCAAATGATTTTGCGATAACAGCTTTTACACCTAACGCTTTTAACACACCCGGAGCCTGCTCTCTGGAAGATCCACATCCAAAGTTCTCTCCTCCGACCACGAAATCTCCCGGTTTTACCTTCTGTGCAAAATCCGGATCCAGAGATTCAAATGCGTGGCTCTTCATCTCCTCAAGATTCGGCAGCAACAGATACTGGGATGCGATGATCTGGTCTGTATCCAGATCGTTATGAAATTTAAAAATAGTCCCTTTTTCCATAAAGCATATTCCTTTCTGTATACACATGATTCCTTTATTTTAAGGCTTTTCCGGCATTTCCGCAAGGGAATATTTTAACAGGCTAACGTTGTACTTTATTCAATTCCTATTTTTCATAGGTTCCCTTGCAAATGATTTTTTCTTTTTGCATAAAGATTTTTCCACCTGCAATATAACTGTCAAGCTTCAGGTCATTGTCCCACAAAAGCAGATCTGCATCGGCTCCTTTTTGTATTGTCCCTTTCTTACCCTGCAATCCCAGTGCCTCCGCTACATGTGATGTCATATATGGAAGTGCATCTTCCAGCTTCATATCAAGCTCATGTACCATATACAGAAGTTCTTCCCGCAACGCATCTACTGAGGAAACACCGATTTCCAACAGGCTTCCGTCTTCTCTGTATTTTGACCAGCTTCCGTGTCCGTCGGAGCTGATGGTAATATGCTCCGTCGGGATTCCCTTTTCTTTTGCTTCTAAAATGCATCCGCCCGGACAAAAGTCCTCACTGATGCCACAGGTGAGATCGATGTATCCACCCTTTTCAAGCAACTGATAGCCCTCTTCCAGAAGACCTTTTCTGCGGTTCACATGAGTCGGACGGAAAATCTTGATCGGAATCATACTCTTTTCCAAAGCTTCAAACACCGGCGACAATCCAGCATCTGCATCTCCCATATGCAGCACCACGATTCCAGGTTTTCCGCTTAACATACCTGCCGTTCTGGTCTTGCTCGCAAGCTGGATCAGTTCGCTTTCCGTCACATTCGGTGCCCGATGATCTGAAATGGCAAGTTTCACGCCAAGTACTTTTTCAACAAACATAATATCCCGATCTACCTCTCCGGTAATAGTCGGACTTGGATATCCATATGCACCGGTAAGCATATACGCACTTACCCCTTCTTCGCATAAAGCCTGTACTTTTGCGTAAAGATTTTCAACACTCCTTGTAAGTCCGTCCGTTCCAAGAAGTCCTACAACCGTTGTAATTCCGCCTTTTACCAGTTCTGACAGCTGAAGTTCCGGTGTACGGGTATGAAAGCTTCCTTCCCCACCGCCTCCGGTAACATGAACATGCTGATCAATAAACCCCGGTGTAAGAATTCTTTCCTCTGCATCAATAACTTCACATGCGATCGGAAAATCCTCGATCTTATCTTCCATACATTCAATTTTTCCCCCACATACTAAAAGATCCTTTTTTCCAACATACTCCGGTGCATAAACTTTTGAATTTTTAATAAGTAACATTTTCTTTCCTCCTCTTTATGACATTCTTTTATTTTCATACATTAATTTGTCTGCCTGATGAATTGCCTCCGCAATCGGATGTCCCCATGTGTATCTACTATCTCCCTTCCCTCTTAATTTTATCTTTCTATATTATCCTGCTTCTTCAGCAATTCCAAAAGCTCTTTTTCAGGAAGCGGCTTGGAAAAATAATAGCCCTGGATCATCTCGACTCCCCAGCTGCTGATCTGTTCCATTTCTTCCTGTGTTTCCACCCCTTCGGAAACAATATGATAATTCATTTTATGAAATGTTTCTACAACACTTTCATAGAAAATTGCCCGTTTCTCATCCCTGCAGATATCAAAAAGCAGAGATCTGTCAACCTTGATCACAGAAAACGGAAGCCTCATTACCGTATTCAGATTCGCATATCCGGAACCAAAATCATCCAGACACAAACCAATGCCAGCGTCCGTAAATTCCTCCGCAACTCTTCTTAGACCCGCATTGCATTCAGTCGCAACCGTTTCCGTGATTTCAAACTGTATCCAGTTATGTGGAATCTTATAAGCATCCATAATCCGGATAAAATGTCTGCTACAGTCATTTCTCATCAGATCCAGAGAAGACAGGTTCACTTTTACATTTAGAAGATGCCTCATCAGGTATCGGTTTTCTCCTAAAAATCTGCAGACACGACTAAACTGTAGATCTGTGATCTGTTCGATCATATGATTTTTTTCTGCAATCTGAATAAATACATCTGGTGCGATCCAGCCAAGCTCCGGATGCTGAAGGCGACTTAGCGCTTCCAGTGTGATAAAGCATTTTTTCCGTGTAGAGTAAACCGGCTGATAGTATATCTCGAACAGATCCTCTGTAATCGCCTTATGCAAATACTGTTCTACCCGTTTATTATAAAGGAAACCATTCATCGTCTGATAATCATCCTGTATCACCTCTGTCAGACCATTTTTCGCAGATAAGGCTTCCAGATATTCAGCATATTCTAGAATAAGCCCGCTGTCTCCGAGTTTCTGCGCATTCATGATCCCGCTTATGATCACAGGCATCGTAATAATTTTATTGTTGACATTCAGCTTACTGTTTCCATCAAACATTCTCTTCAGCTGCGTAAGATAATATTCATATTCTTCAAGTGAACCGGTGAGTATCATAAAACTCTTTCCCGTTGTACGAAATGCTTTTTTCCCGCACATCTCACCAAGTTTTCTTGCTGTCAGCTTTAAGATTGAATTACCGCCCTGTACCCCTGCGATTTTATTAATGTGCTTCAATTGATAAAGATACACCGTAATAATGTGAAATGATTTTCCCGCACTGATCAGCTCATTGCTTTTTCTGGCCAGATACAGATGATTGTATAATCCGGTAAGTGTATCGATATTTGCATGAGGATTGTTGATCGTAATAAATAGTGCCAGAATTCCCAGACTCATACCAAACCCTGTTGTAAGAAGCGGATGATATAAAAGCTGGATCACCACTCCCGCACCGGATATCAACAGGATTTCCAGCAGGCTCTTCACTTTTTGATAGCCCAGTTTTTTCCGCCATATAACAATAAGGATCAAGGCTGCTGCCATATGACAAAGTGCACTGTAATACATCAGCATATACCATGGACCTTTCATATAGCCTGCCGGTATATCAAAATAAAACAGCTTTTCTGTGAACGGGTTTGTCAGAATCATCCCCATCAGAATGAATGTCGGCACACCTGATAAAAACATCTTTTTTGCCGAAATGATCTTATTATCATGTAATGTCTGAATATAACAGATCACCGTAAACGGCAGCAATGCCTGAAGCAGATAAAAGATCGTTGTTGCAAGCATTGCAGCAATTTCACAATTACTATTTGGAAAAGAAATATAATAATTACTGGCAAGTTCCGCAACCACATCTAAAATACCGATGATGGCAAAGAAAAGGAATACCTGATTATTCAGATCCTCTGCTCTTTTCTGTCCCAGAAAATACCATAAAACCAGCAACAATATAACCATTGCCGCAATAAGAAAATCTATATTATAAGTCATATTTATCCTCCGCCGGTTTTATTTATTTGAACAAAGCATATCGTCTGCCTGCTGTTCCAGAACACTCCTTTCTGCACTCTGGATGCTTCTTGCCGTTCGGATAACCGTTTCATCACCCATCTGTCTTCCAGATATATCATTAATCTTCTTCCGTTCTGCAATTTTCACAAACAACAATAATACATTTTCAAGTAAAATCGCACCCTCCTGGATCTCTTCAATATACATCTCAAATGATTTCCGGTTTTTCATATCTGTCATCCGGTCTTCCAAGGACATTCTCCTATAAACCTCCTGTTCCAGGCAAAACTGAATGTTGTTGGATACTTTACAAAGCAATCCCCAAAACAAAACAGCAATATAAAGAAGAATGCCAAACTGGAAAATAGATTCATACCAGTAAATGGATAATACCCAGTACAGTACCAGTGCGATTACACCGCTTATCCCTAATACACCAAATGCCTTTAAACAGAGATTTACTTCCTTCTCCTGCGTTTTCCGATACTCTTTCCACAAAAGAAGAATCATAGACACAACCCCCGTAAATAATAAAAGATGTGTGATAAATAACGTGTCTATAAAAGGAATCCTAAACAAAAAATACAAGAATCCCTGTAAAACAGCATTTGCATAAAGAAGAAAAATCCAGACCTGCGGTATCCATCTTACACTTTCACTCACTGTATTTTGTACAAATAACAGCATGGGAACAGGCATCGTCATAAACGCATAAAAGGATATCAGTGTTCCTGCTGCGTTCTGACTTCCATACATCTGATAAATCCCTGAATCAAAAATGCACCACAGACTGCATAGAATCAAAAACAGTGCTACATTTAAAAATCTCTTTTCTACAATTTGTCTGTGTCTGGTATATAAAAAGACAATCACCGAGACGAGACCGAGACCAGTCATTCCCAAAATCATCAGTATCGAAAAAAATGATCCTAGAAGATGCTGCCTAAAAATAAAACAAAACTCTCCGATCATCGGGGCATACACATATAGTCTGGCATTCTTTTTAGTTTCATAGCTGATTGATAACACTTCCTGCCCGATTTTCTCCAGCAAAGAAATATCTGCCCATATTTTCCCTTTCATCTGCCTGTTTTTTTCAAATCTGTTATCCTTATATTGGTAGAGAAGCCGGTCTCCTATGCAGACTTCCAGCTGATACCATCCATTGCTGAAGGTGTACAACTCGCCCCTTTCCGACTCCGTACCCGGCTGATACAGTATTCTGACAAAAATAAGCAACAATGTCACAATGAGCAAAATGCAGAATGCTTCAATTTCTTTCCTTTTTTCATTTCCCTCATCTCCTATGCATTCTGCCGGAAGCTTTTCTACATAGAAAATGTAATTTCCTATGAAACAAAAAAGTCACCTACGTTATACAGGTGACTAAAATTTAAGCCGAATAGCTTTTTTCACTTACTCTATTAACCTATCCGCATCTTCTTATTGCAACCGGCTGACATAGCGTACTGCCTTAGTCCCTTTGGCTTTGCGTCACAGTTTTTCAACAGCTTTGCCCCTATAAACATAATTCAAGTATAGCATATTCAAGATGACGAAACAATATTTTAATTATTATAATAATCTATAGTTTTACACATAATCCATAACAAGAAACATCGGATACTTTCTGATATATTCTTCCATCTGCTCAATGGCTCCCGAAAGCTGATTTTCAATATATTTTCTGTTATTTTTTGATGTAGGAAGCACATTCTTCACATACCGCATTTTTATATATGGTATATTATATTTGTATACCAAAAAATCTGGAAACAATTGTTTCCAGATTTCTCCTAGAGGCGCCAACCAGATTTGAACTGGTGATAGAGGTGTTGCAGACCTTTGCCTTACCACTTGGCTATGGCGCCATGCCTTACGTACTGTTAAGTATAACAAATACGTAAGATGAAGTCAAGAAAATCTGTATGTTAAAATCCAAGATCTTCATTTACCAGAATGACTTTGATGCGTTGCGGTGTCTTGGAATATCTGGTGATCAGGATCTGACAGCAGATCGTATCCGGTGTTTTGCAGTCGAAACAGGCACCTGTTTTGCAACAAGGAGTGCTCAGGTTGAAACGCTGTGCGTTGATCGGAGCGGCTTCATTTCTTGCACGGGACATGGCAGAATCTACATCGCGTGTAACTTTATTCATTCCGATGATCATCAACACATTCCGTGGTCCGGCAGCGATAGAGGATACACGGTTGGAATGTCCGTCGATATTGATCATAATTCCATCTTCTGTGATCGCATTTGCACTGGTCAGGAAGTAATCACAATCATATGCCGCAAGCTCGATCTTGCGCTTATCTTCCGGTGTCGGTGCGGTATCGCGGTTGTATACCTGATAATTTCCCTGACAGACAGCTTCTTTTAAGCCGATCTCATTGACAGACATGGAACCGCCCCAGGAGATGCTGCTTCCTTCCGGGATTAATTCCAATGCTTTCTTCAGAGCCTCTTCTTTGGAGTCTGTATAATAAGCTTCCATGTTGCGGGCTGTAAGTTCTTTTACAATCTTTGCGCCTAACATCTGGTTTCGTTTGATTCGATTCTGATCCATAATGAATCCCTCCCACGTTTATGTTGTTTAGCTATTTCTACTTGAAATTATAACACAGATTCAGGTCTGCAGTCTTTGAAATAATGCAGAAGATGAGAAAATGAACATTTATATACTGCGCTTTTCAAGTCTTAAAATATAAAAAGAAAGCATGATGTTTGTCCGGTTCTCATTGGTCAGGATATCATAATCCAGAAGTTCTTTTATCTTATTCAGTTTATACGACAGCGTATTCTTATGACAATAAAGTGCATCTGCGGTATGGATGATACTACAGTCATGATCAAAGTAGACTTCCAGGATATGCAGATAATCGGTATGATGCACAGCGTCATAGTCAAGAATCGGGCCAAGTGTGGAGTTCAGGAAATCCGTTGTCAGAGATTGATTGTGGATATCGGCCAGAAGTTTGTATACACCAAGCTTATTGTACTCAAGAAGTTCTTCGGGAGAGCAGTTTTGGTGAGCTGATAGGCGGTAAATGCGGTCTCGTAAGAGCGGTGAATGTCTGTAAGCTGCGAGACCGTAGTTCCGATCCCGACATAGACATCGGAGTTATTCTGACAGACATCGTAGAGCTTCTGAGATATATCGTTTACAGATTCACCGGCAAACAATACGATCAGATGCTTCCCTTCTTCATATACGATTCCTTTAGACATGAAATAACGGATCTTCTTTTCCAGCTGTTCCAGGTAAGAATTACCGGAATCACTGTCATAAGTGTGGCAGCTGATCATGAGGACAGTATAGTTCATGTCGCGGAAGAATCCATTGCTTTCCAGAGGATTCAGATAGGAGTCTTCATTCTCGGGGTAATAGATCGCATTTTTCAAAGCAGCGGCAAGACTGGTCTCGCGGTGTTCGTTTTTTAACAGAATCTCAGAAAAGATCGGCATGATATCAATGAACGGAGTGTCCCAGGAAGTGGAGAACAGCGGAAGCTGTATCTCATTGCAATAGTCGATAATCTCCTGGGAAAATGCAGGACGTGATTTTACAGAGATGATCAGTCCGCTGGCGTGTGCGTCTTTCAATGACTTTAAGAACTCTTTCAGCCAGTCTTGAGAGGTAAAATTCAGACCGGAGTTAAAGATTAGTTCATCACCGTGGAGCAGATGGGAGAATTCACCCTGTTCGACGGTATGGATCCAGGTTACTTCTTTATCATAAAAACTATTGGTATGAAGGATGACATCAAATTGGTTGTTAATTGCTTCATACAGGGACTGTAATTTAATTGCCATAAGTGTGGTCCTCCTGATATATGTTGATCAGAGTATAGATATATTTTATCATAATTGTGTGCGACACACAATTTATAGAATAAAATCTGTCGATTAAAACTATATTCATAGTGAATTTCATGTGATATATTGTATGAGAAGTA
>ERZ773165.2113-NODE-2113-length-10376-cov-2.857281_pt1 | contig 10376 bp, 7 predicted proteins | sample MGYA00581003_ERZ773165 | MGnify/ENA primary metagenome ERZ773165 (study PRJEB29015, sample SAMEA2737817) | human gut metagenome | biome: human gut; feature: human-associated habitat; material: faeces | place: China | collected 2012 ... | reverse complement strand
ATTCCACATGATAATCTTCCCCCAGTTTTTCTTTTACCAGTGGATTATTTGTGATAATCATAAATCCAGTATTCATAGCCGCTTCTTCCTTTCGTCCCCTGTCCGTTTATGCGGTCTTTTTTGGCTCCCTGTGTCTGAAATACTCCAGATATTTTTTTAACATATATCTGGTATCAAAAAAGGACGCCAAAACAACTTCTCTGTTTTAAACGTCCTTTCTGTCTCCTTGTAAATTCGGCAATTCCGGATTCAGAGTGTAGTACCTTTCCCGATCCTTTTGCCTGAAAGTTTCACCATTCAACGAGCTTTACTGCTCTACGGTTTGCATCTTCGGCGACCATTTATCAAATATCTTTATAAATGATTCTCTCGCAGGAAATATCAACCTACTATCTAATTGACTGCATTTTTTATACATTTTACAGCATCTTTCTTGCTGACATGATTACTATAGCACACATTTATGCAAAATGCTAGTCTTTTTATAGATTTTTTTGTATATTTCTTATTGTTTTTTTCTATAACTATTTTTCAGTTATTATACAAATTATCTATTTGCCTTTTTTCTGATTTGGCAGGAAATTATTATAGTAATCGTCATGCGTCTTCTTAACAAGACCACTGAGTGCTACCAGTGCAATCGCATTCGGGATAACCATCATACTGTTAAAGCAGTCTGCCATATTCCATACAAGTTCTACTTCCTGAAGTGATCCAAGTGCTACGCAGATACATACAATGATTGAGTAAATTTTAACAGCTTTTGCTCCAAACAGGTAACGGATGTTTGCTTCACCGAAGAAATACCATCCGATGATCGTTGAGAATGCGAAGAATAACATACAGATCGCGATAAAGATCTCACCGAACTTACCATATAATGTAGAGAAAGCATACTGGCTCAGCTGTGCACCTGTAAGACCAGTCGTTCTTGAACCGGTTGTGATAATAACAAGTGCTGTCAGGTTAAGAATTACGAATGTATCAATGAACACACCGATCATAGCTACAAAGCCCTGTTCAACCGGATGTTTTACTTTTGCTACTGCATGTGCGTGTGGTGTAGAACCCATACCAGCTTCATTGGAGAAGAGACCTCTTGCCACACCTTTCTGTACTGCAAGCTTCAAGGTTGCGCCCATTGCACCACCTGCTACTGCTGCCGGTTTAAACGCACCGACAATAATGTCATGGAATGCTGCCGGGATTGCTGTAACGTTTGCAAAAATTACGATCAAAGAACCTACTATATAAAATGCTGCCATGATCGGCACGATCAGTTCAGTAACTTTTGCGATTCGCTTCATACCACCTGTGAATACAAACAGAGAAACAACTGCTACAAAAATACCCATTGCAATCTTCGGAATTCCGAATGCAGTGTTCCATGATGCTGCGATTGAGTTAGACTGAACTGCATTGCCCATGAATCCAAGTGCAAAGATAATCAGGACTGCAAAAATAGCTGCCAGAACTTTTCCGAACGTTCCTTTAAATGCTCCTCGTATGTAATATACCGGACCACCGGTTACGGTTCCGTCATCACTGACCTGCTTGAACTTCTGAGCCATAACCGCTTCTGCGAAGATCGTTGACATTCCGAGGAATGCGCTGATCCACATCCAGAAGATTGCTCCCGGACCACCGACTGCAATTGCAGTTGCAGCTCCGGCGATATTACCGGTACCAACCTGAGCAGCAATCGCTGTTGCAAGTGCTTGGAAAGAAGACATTCCGTCTTTTCCGGCATCCCCTTTCTTGCTAAAAAGTCCGCCAAAAGTTCTGTTCCATCCATCTTTAAAACCACGGATTTGGATAAATCCAAGCTTAAATGTGAACAGCAAGCCAATACCTACAAGTGCTATGATCAGCACCGATCCTGTTAGGACATCATTTACCTTTAATACTAAATCGTTAATACTCATACGGTAACCCTCCTTTTTAATAGACATCCCTTATAGTTTTTATCTGTTGAATCTATAATAACCTATTTATAGTTTTTATGCAATATTTTCAGTTAACTTATTTATTTTTTGTGTATTATCACCATGTTATTACGATAACATAATAAATTTGCTCTAAATAAGTGCGTTTTTTCGCGCTTTTCTGTGTTTGTCAAAAACTCAGTTTTCATATTTTTCGTCAAATTGTCTAATTAATGACGATTTAATATCTATGCATTTCCATGGGATTTATAGATTCTTTCAGATGAACGCATTAATTCTTTACTATATTGATATTTCAAAGAAGTTATTTTCAGACCATGAAACATAAATAAAAAGCAGGGAGCAATCTTCCGTCTTACCCAGAAATCTGCTTCCTGCTCTTCCATTCTGTTTATTCAGTTATTCTATACATTGATCTCTGCTTTTACACCAAGCAGCTCTTTATTTTCATCCAGGATCGGCCGGATCACATTCTTAAGGAATGCTTCGACCTGTTCTTTGGAACGTCCTACATATTTGGATGGATCCATTGTTTTCTGAAGATCTTCCAGACTCAGATTAAATGCATCATCTGACGCGATCAGTTCAAGAAGGTTGTTGTCCAGACCTTTTTCTTTAACATTCTTTCCTGCTTCCATCGAAAGTTCACGGATTCTTTCATGCAGTTCCTGACGGTCTCCACCAGCTTTTACTGCATCCATCATGATATTCTCTGTTGCCATGAACGGAAGTTCAGACATCAGACGTTTTTCAATTACTTTTGGATATACAACCAGTCCGTCAACGACATTCAGGCACAGATCCAGAATACCGTCAATCGCAAGAAAACCTTCCGGTACACTCAGGCGCTTGTTCGCAGAGTCATCCAGAGTACGTTCAAACCACTGTGTAGCAGAAGTGATCGCCGGGTTCAGTGCATCAATCATCACGTAACGGGACAGAGATGCGATTCGTTCGCTTCTCATTGGATTTCTCTTATATGCCATTGCAGAAGATCCGATCTGTGTCTTTTCAAACGGCTCTTCCACTTCTTTCAGATGCTGGAGAAGACGGATGTCATTGGAGAATTTGTGTGCACTTGCTGCAATTCCGGCAAGAACATTCACAACTCTTGTATCCACTTTACGGGAATAGGTCTGTCCGGATACCGGATAGCATGCTTCAAATCCCATCTTCTTAGCAATCATTGGATCGATCTTATCAATGGTCTCCTGATCTCCCTCAAACAGTTCCAGGAAGCTTGCCTGTGTACCGGTTGTTCCCTTACAGCCAAGCAGCTTCTGCTGTCCGATCATATATTCAAGGTCTGCTAAATCCAGCAGTAACTCCTGCATCCAGAGTGTCGCACGCTTACCAACTGTCGTTGGCTGTGCAGGCTGGAAATGTGTAAATGCCAGAGTCGGAAGATCCTTATAGGTATCTGCAAACTTTGCAAGCTCATTGATGACATTGATCAGCTTTGTACGAACGAGCTTCATTGCCTCTGTCATAATGATGACATCTGTGTTATCGCCAACATAACAGCTTGTTGCACCCAGATGGATGATACCTGCTGCCTTCGGACACTGCTGTCCATATGCATACACATGACTCATAACGTCATGACGCACGAGCTTCTCACGCTCTCTTGCCACATCGTAGTTGATATCCTCTACATGGCTTTTCAGTTCTTCGATCTGCTCGTCTGTGATACGTGGGTTGCCATCGGCATCTTTTAGTCCAAGCTCCTTTTCGGTCTCAGCAAGTGCGATCCATAATTTTCTCCATGTCTTGAACTTCATGTCCGGGGAGAAGATATACTGCATCTCCTTGCTTGCGTATCTCTCTGAAAGTGGGCTTACATACTTGTCTCTGCTCATAAAAACCTCCAAATTTATATATTTTCCTCATATGTTCTTCTATTATACACCTTATGCGTCATATTCGCCACGAATATCTTCTTTTGGTGGATCAATTGGCCATTTTCCTGTGAAACAGCCCTGACAGAACTGTCTGCCTCCGGTCAGTTCCGGCAGCCGTTCCAGCTTCAGATAGCCAAGGGAATCCGCACCGATGATCTGACGGATTTCCTCAATCGTACGGTTGTATGCGATCAACTGATCACTGTCCGGCACATCCGTTCCGAAATAACACGGATACAGGAATGGTGGAGATGAAATCCGCACATGGACTTCCTTCGCACCGGCTTCCTTCAGCATACTGACGATCCGGTCACTCGTCGTTCCACGCACGATGGAATCATCGATCATGATCACACGTTTTCCTGCAACTGCATCCTTTAACACGTTTAACTTCACGCGCACACTGGATTCACGCTGACTCTGCTTCGGCTTGATAAAGGTTCGTCCAACATAGCCATTTTTTACGAAAGCGGTTCCATATGGAATACCGGATTCGAGCGAATAACCAAGTGCAGCTGCATTTCCGGATTCCGGTACGCCAACGACCAAATCTGCGTCCACCGGGCTGTCCTTGGCAAGACTTCTTCCTGCAATGATACGGGACTGATACACACTCATGCCATCGATCATGCTGTCCGGTCTTGCGAAATAAATGTATTCAAATACGCATCTGCCATGTTCCTTCTGGCACATGTCCTTATGGCTCTCAATCCCCTTCTCCGGAGATATAACAACCATCTCTCCCGGCTCCACATCCCGGATAAACTCTGCTCCGATCGTATCAAGTGCGCAGCTTTCCGATGCAAGCACGTACGCATTGTCGCGTTTTCCGATGCAGAGTGGACGGAACCCAAACGGATCACGGGCACCGATCAGTTTTCTCGGACTCATGACAATCAGGGAATAGGAACCGACCAGCTTCTTCATGGCATTTTGAACTGCTTCCTCTGCCGAAGATGTCTTTACACGTTCCCTGGCAATATGATATGCGATCACCTCGGAGTCGATCGTCGTCTGGAAGATTGCACCATCATGTGCGAGTTCTCTTCGAAGCTCCGGTGCATTGACGAGATTCCCGTTATGTGCCAGGGCAAGGGTACCCTTGATATAATTCAGTACAAGCGGCTGTGCATTCTCTCTGGTACTCGCACCGGCTGTTGAATATCGTACATGACCAACTCCGATATTGCCTTTGAGCTTATCTAAGTCTTCCTGCGTGAAGACTTCATTTACAAGTCCCATACCTTTGGAAGAAAGGACCTTGCCCTTTGGTCCTTCGGTATCCGATACTGCAATACCACAGCTCTCCTGTCCCCGGTGCTGCAAAGCGAACAACCCGTAGTAAATCGTTCTAGCCACATCGTGTCCGTCAAAATCATACATGCCGAAGACTCCACATTCTTCGTGCAGGCCATCATCCTGATAGTGTTCCATTACATCACTCATATCGCACGTTCCTCTCATTATATTCATATTATCTGCATATTGCTTCTTTTTTTGATATTTTTTTCAAACCTTGCTTATTATAACCCAGATAACTTAAAGTATCAAACAGTTTATGTGTTTTTTTCGAGTTTTCGTGAATTTATATAGCGTTTCACTTGTTTTTTTGATATAATAGTGCCAATCTAATAAAAATTCCAAGCTGGAGGGTTCGTATGCAGGAAAAAAGAAAGAACGTCAGACTTCCAATCAAACTCAAATTGGAAGTTTCTAATTTATTTAAGCAGGATGGTGTAAAAATCGAAAATCTTGATGCCGAAATCGAGGTCTTCGATATATCCAAAGCTGGTATCGGCTTTATGTCCCTGTCCAAGCTTCCGGTCAATTATTATTTCAATGCAACGATTGAATTCGAGAACCGGGAAGAAGTAATCTTATCCGTTGTGAAGATTCTGTATGTAACACCAATTGGCAACGCCGGCTATCGTTATGGCTGTGAGTTCGTCGGTCTGCCGTCTATGTACGATTACATATTTGAGGAGTATGCGCAGAACCTGTAAGTATTCCAATTCCGTTATATAGAAAAAAAAAGAACTGTACACGCATTTTCGTGAACAGTTCTTTTTTTATTCTGTTTCCTCAACCGGGGGATTCACCGACTCTGGTGGCTGATATTCTTCAAACACCAGCTCTTCGCCTCTGTGGAACGCTTCTGTACTGTCCTTCTTAAACAGGACAATCAACGTCTGGAACAATAGCTTGATATCCAGCCAGAAGCTGTATTCTTCAATATACGTCAGATCTAAGATCAGCTTATCCTTCGGGGATGTGTTATACTTTCCGGCAATCTGCGCATGTCCGGTGATACCTGCTTTCACACGCAGGCGGTACTCGAACTCTGGCAGAACCGATGTATAGTTAAAGACATTTGCCAGCATCTCCGGTCTTGGTCCAACGACACTCATATCCCCCTTTAATACATTGAAAAACTGTGGGATCTCATCCAGCCGGTATTTCCGCAGGAATTTTCCGACACGCGTCACACGCTCATCATCTTCCACCACAGAATAATTCTCTACATTCTCCCGCATTGTGCGGAACTTGTATACAGAGAAGATCTTTCCGTCCCGCGTCGCACGGTTCTGCTTAAAAATGAGGCTTCCGTGGTCATCGAGTTTGATCATAATGCTGACAACCAGCATAATCGGCGAGGTAAGGATCAACGCAATCACAGAGATTACAATATCCATCGCTCGCTTGATAAACCGCTGCTCCAGAGTCAGCCCCTTGGAATAATTACAGTATACCGATACGTCGTCTAAGATAAAATGCTTCGCACTCTTCTCGATCACATCATGCATATCCGGATTGAAATACACATTCTTCATATTCTGGTAACAGTACTCTAAGATCTTTGTCCGATCCTGCACCGGAACGTCATAGATAAATATCGTATCATGCTCCAGAATGTATTGCTTGAGGTTTGCGTCCCGATAGTCCGCTACCTTGTTTACCTTGTATTGCAGCTTGTATTTTAAAACGCCGCGCACAATCTCATTTAAGCTCTGCTGGGAAGATGTAATGATAATACAATCCTCCGGCTGATAGATCTTAAAATACAAATGATTGCCACCATACACGAAAATCAGGATCGTCACAAACTGGATTGCAATAATCGGCAAAAGCAGATATGGCTGTTCCAGCTTGAAGCTCTGGTTTTTCATCTGGTTTGTATTCATAATCGACAGAACGATCACAGAGATCACATCTGTAAATACCTGATTCAAAAACAGGGACAGCACGATCGGTTTACTCTTTCGTTTTCCTATGTCGTAATGTCCATAGATCGTCGAAAACATATAATGCATTACTACATACGCTGCGATTGTAATACCGGATGTTCGCGACAGATTCCACAGCTGCCAGTTTGATTTCGCATAAATTCCATACAATACAAAGAACAATATCAAATTCAAAATCGCCTTGAGAAGAAATACAAGTGAAGTCTCAAGTTTTCATTCTATATCCTTACTGTACTTCGTATCCTTTGCTTCGGATAACATCGACTACCGCATCTACATGTTCTTTACAGATTTCATCGGTCTTGGCTTCCACCATCACACGGATCAGTGGCTCTGTACCACTCTGGCGAAGCAGGATTCTTCCATCATCTCCAAGTGCTTCCTCCACCTTCTTTGCGGCTGCAAGTACATCTGCGTCTTCCATAACTTCTTTCTTACTTGTAACTTTAACATTCACCAGAAGCTGTGGGTAGATCGTCAGTCCGCGTGTCAGTTCAGAAAGCGGCATCTTCTCTTCCACCATTGCTTCCATGATCTTCAGGGATGTCAGAACGCCATCACCCGTTCTTGCATTCTTCGAGAAAATGATATGTCCACTCTGCTCACCGCCGAGGATATATCCGTTCTCCATCATACACTCATAGACATATTTGTCTCCGACTGCAGTCTTCTCATAGCCGATTCCCTCTGCATCTAATGCCTTGTACAGACCAAGGTTTGACATGACGGTTGTCACGACTTTGTTATTGTTCAGTCTGCCACGGTCACGCAGATACTTGCCACAGATGTAGATGATCGCATCGCCATCCACCAGATTCCCCTTCTCATCGACAGCCAGACAACGGTCTGCATCGCCATCATAAGCAAATCCTGCATCTAAATTATTCTCTACAACAAACTTCTGCAGTCCCTCAATATGGGTAGAACCACAGTTCGTATTGATATTCGTACCATCCGGTGTGTTATTGATGACATATGTCTTCGCACCAAGTGCATCGAACACTGCCTTCGCAACCGTCGAAGATGCACCGTTTGCACAGTCGAGTCCGACACGCAGATTCTTGAATGCACGTGTTGGGAGTGTCATCAGATAACCGATATAACGGTTTCTACCCATCGAATAATCCGTCGTCCGTCCAATCTTTTCTTTCGTTGCAAATGGAATCTCCGGTACCAGTCCATCGATATAATCCTCAATCAACTTTTCAACAGCCGCATCCATCTTTGCACCGTGACTGTTAATGATCTTGATTCCGTTATCATAAAATGGGTTGTGGCTCGCAGAAATCATAATTCCACAGTCAAACTCATCGGCACGCACGATATAGGACACACTCGGTGTCGGTGTGACATGCATCAAAAATACATCCGCGCCACTCGCTGTCAGTCCGGCAACTAAGGAATACTCAAACATATAGCTCGAACGTCTCGTGTCTTTTCCGATGACGATTCGTGCCCGGTCATCCCCCTGCTTCTCCTTACCAAAATAATATCCGAGATATCTTCCGACCTTGTACGCATGTTCCACTGTCAGGTCAACATTTGCCTCACCGCGGAATCCGTCTGTTCCGAAATACTTTCCCATTATTTTCCCCTTTCAATTTAGCTGTCTAAATTTTATCTTCATCGTTTTATGCACGTGTGCATTATTCTTATTATATTCTTTTTTCTCTTACTTGTAAAGAATTGGCATAGCAAAGCGGTTCTCACTCTTTTTTATCCGGCTCTGTCTGTGCAGATTCCTCTGGATAATGCAGTGCATACCGGCTATACAGATCTTCAAGATCAATATCATCTTCCGTGTAAGCAGTCTCCTCGTCACGCTCTTCATCCATCGCGTCATCGTCATCACTCGGCTGGTTTGCCATCTCCTCAATGTTGATCTGCGGCAGCATAATATCAAGCGCCTGCTGCTGGTTTAAGATCTCCACATGCTTCAAACTTCCGCCAAACTCCCCATCGAGTGTCCATGCGATCTCCTGTTCTCCATCTACAACAACACGGGACGCCTTGCATTCAAAGAACATCTCATTTCCCTCAACTTCATTTTGCAGAAGTCCACGGATGATCTGCTGCATCTCCGCCGGTGTTGATGGCATCTTGATAAAGAGGCAGTCAAATTTTCCGTCATCCAACACGACATGCTTGGCTCCTCGCAGCTTGAATCCGCCAACCGAAAGCGTATTGGTCACCATACCATACAGATATTTTCCAGTGATGACCTTCTCGTCAAACTGTGCCGTCAGATTAAAGCCTTTATAATTTCCGATATTTTTAATTCCTTCAATAATATATGCCGAATGTCCGATTGCCTTCTTCAGGGACTGATTCGTATTATATGACACATCGGTGAAAATACCGAATGCCGCAATGTAGATAAACGACTTGTCCACGAACTGTCCGACATCAACCTTCGTACATTTTCCATTTACAATCTGATTTGCCGCTTCAATGGGTTTTCTTGAGATACGAAGGCTTCGTGCGAAATCGTTTGTCGTTCCAACCGGGATATAACCAAGCGGCACTTTTTTTTGTCCCATCTTGGAGTATCCGCAGACCGTGTTATCGAGCGTTCCATCGCCACCTGCGCACACGATCAGATCGTAATCTTCGCCGTCGACACGCACCTTGCGTTCTGCATCCTCCGGTCCCTGTGTCGGATACGTCACGACCTCGTATCCAGCCTGTGAAAATACCATGATAATCTCAAACAAATCATTTCTTATCGCCGTTCGTCCGGCTTTCGGATTGATAATAAATAACAAGCGTTTCATGGCTTCCCTCCATTATCCTTTATCGTCTAGCAAGATATGCATCCAAGCCTTTTTTCCGCAGCTTACATGCAGGGCAGTTGCCACAGCCATCGCCCTTGATGCCATTATAACATGTTAATGTCATATTGCGAACCAGATCAAATCCACCGAGCTTATCGGCAAGCTCCCATGTCTCTTCCTTGTCAATCCACATAAGCGGTGTGATAATGTCAAATTCATAATCCATTGCCAGATTTAAAGATACATTTAAGGACTTGATAAACTCATCTCTGCAATCTGGATAACCAGAGAAATCACTCTGAGATACACCCGTCAGGATATCCGTGACACCCTTCTGCTTTGCGAATACCGCTGCAAATGTCAAAAACAGCATATTTCTTCCATCGACAAATGTATTTGGTGTACCCTCTGCCGGTGCATCGCTGTCCACCTTCATATCATCACGAGTCAGAGAATTCGGTGCGAGCTGATTTAACAATGTCATATCCATGATTGTCTGCTCCACATCCA
>ERZ773165.2109-NODE-2109-length-10393-cov-5.152447_pt1 | contig 10393 bp, 19 predicted proteins | sample MGYA00581003_ERZ773165 | MGnify/ENA primary metagenome ERZ773165 (study PRJEB29015, sample SAMEA2737817) | human gut metagenome | biome: human gut; feature: human-associated habitat; material: faeces | place: China | collected 2012 ... | reverse complement strand
AAAAAAGACTTTTAATATCAAGCCCCTCAAAATTTTTCAAAAAACAAAAAAGGGGGTATCTGCTACGGACACCCCTACAACCTACACAATAGTAAGCATTAAACGTTCAAATTTCGGTTTTTGTGCCATGAATGGACAATTTACCATTGAACGCAGAAACCACGAAATTTAAGCGAAATAAGCAACCAATTGATGAAGAATTAAAGTAAGCCTGTGCATTTATTAGGCAGAAAGGAAGCGAGAAAAATGACGATTGAACAAGCAGCAGACAAATTGATGGCAACTTATGCGAGATTTGGAGTCGATCGGCGTGAGATAGTCCGCCTTATGCGAAACGGTATTGATAATTATGATTTGACTGTTGAAAGCACATTTCATGGTCTTCGTATGGTGTTTGGTGAGCAGTTCGGCATATCGGAGACATTTACTCAAAAGGATGTTGCCGCAATGTTGGATATCAGCGAAGAAGAGGCAGTTTTGGAAATTGAGGCAGCGAAAGCACAGCTGATAGAGCAGGGCGAGGACATGAGCAAATACATCATTTCAGAGCCGCAACGCCAGAAGTTTATATTATCACCACAAAAATGGACAAGTTAATTTGAAAGGAGATTAGAAAAAATGGAAGAAAAAAGATATTTTAAAGTTTTAGCTAGAGATTCAAAAAGTGGAATTGGTAAAGATGGAATGCCGTATTGTTTTGAAAGTTTGACTATTGATTTTTATGGAAAATCAGCAAAAGTTGGTCTGTCCGAGAATATGGAAGTTAAACCGGGGCATTTCGTAAAACTGGGATTTTGCACACGTCGGAGTTATGGCTGTGCGGAAGTTGTTGCAACTGCAATTGAAGTTCTTAAGCCGGAAGTGAAAGGAGAATAAATGGGAAAATTCGATAATTATAGAGCATTATTAAAAGAATTTAAAGAAGAATTTGAGGGTCTATCAAGTAAAAAGAGTAACGAGATCAATAGTGCAAGAAGCAAATTCAAAGAATCAGCCTTGCCGGATGAATTAAAAAGCATTTCTGCCGAATATGCGCCACTTCTGGAATCTTCCAGGAAGAGAGCACTTGCACGACTGGACGGCGTGACCGCTTCCATGCGTGGTCGAAACGAGGGGAAATTTTTGGCGGGATTTATCAACACGAATCTTCTGGAAAAAATGAACATTATTGCAAATGCGAATATTCAGCTGAATGAAGAAGAATTAAAGGATATTGCAAGAGAATGCATGAAGTCAAAAAGTGATTTTTGTTGTCGGAAACTGTTGGATATTGCAAAAAAAAGTAACTATAAAATGACTTTGCCGAATGAATACGCAGCAAATCAGGTGATCAGCGAAACTCACAACAAGATAAAAGAAATTATTCAAAAATATGATGGCTCGACTAAACACGATAACCTTACAACTGGTGACATGGTTAATATCAAGCTATCTGTGAATGGACAGTTTATTGACAGACTAGAACAGAGATATAATGAGTCTACAGTTGAGGATATTACTATCTCAAGAGTTGATCCAGTGAAGTATTATAGAGAAAAACAAGAAAAATCTAAAGAAGATATAGAGATTGTCGAGGTAAGTGATGACCTGGGGATTAGTGCAAAGCCAGCAGGTGCGACTTCTCCGGCAAGTCAGTTCGCAAAAGAGTATTCAAGTCGGATGCAGCAGTCTGGTTTTAGCGTAACCCCAGAATTTGAGTAAACAAGAGCGTTTCCCGGTGCCGAAATGGTGCCGGGGAGCAAACAGGAGGGAATGTAGTGACCGATCAAGAAGTTATTGAGTGTTTGGTAACTGAATTTTCTAAATATTATCAAGTACCGCGCGGACGTATCGAGAAAGTTTTCCAACTTGCAAAACAAGAGTTGGGCGATTCTATGAACGCATATGTTGCTACTCAATCAGTTTTGGTGCGAATGTTCCGGGATAATTCCAAGAAGGTCTGGAAAATAACGAGCGAGACAGAAAAAGCCATGCGAAAAATAATCTCCGGCAAATAAAAAAAGAACCCCGGTTATTTTACGCGTGCATTGAATAACCGGGGTTCCTAGAAAGGTGATCGTTATCTATTGATTATTATAGCACAAATAGCACAAAAACGCAATAAAAAAGACCGCTCAGACGAAAAAGCAGCCCTTTTTACTCGTTCATTTTAGGAAATGAAACTATCCTTTTGTGTAGATTTATGCGTGGGGTGAATTCGGTAAAGTTCCACGCAGGCGTTAACCTATCTTTAGAATAGCACAAAAAGAACAAATGTTCAAGCCCTTTTTCTCTTTATTAGGCTTGGTTACTGTTCGCAGTCTTGCTCCATGCGCCGATCTACAGCTTTTTTAATATAGCCGTTTACAGATTCCCCGGCGGCTTCTGCTGCCTGGCGAATGATTTCACGTTTTCCTTTTTCAACACGAATTTTGATTTCATCATAATTATTTTTCATATATTTTGCAACTGCTTTTTGTTGAGCTTTACTGATCTTGCTTTCTTCCGACATGTTGAACCCCTTTCTATGTTGTTGGATATAATTAAAAATATTATAGTTTATAATGCTATCGGGTACAATATATATATTGCACAAAATAATATTTGTATATCGGGTACAATATTGGGAATTTTACATATTGATATATCGGGTACAATAGATTATACTATAATCAGTTCAAGGGAACAGAACAGCGAAAAGTGAAAATGATGAGATCGCAAGATGTACCAAAGACACTGACGCAACACCGGGCAAGGGTAAGCAAAGGAACAAAAGTTGCCAAGATTGGTTTAAGACCTGCCGGGGCTGATCGGGATTCCCAGAAGAGAAAGGAGATGTACATATGAGATACAATTTATCAAAGGTCATGTTGAAAGCCTGGAAGATTTACCGTAAAACAAAAGGTATTAGTTTTGCTGAATCTCTTCACAGGGCATGGCTTTCCATAAAGGCTGAGAAAGTAAACAATACTCGCATTGCAGAAGCCAAAAAAGCGGCAAATATAACCGAGCCTGTTAATACATGGGCTAGGTGGAAAAAACTTGGATTTGAGGTTATTCACGGAAGCAAGGCATTGTTTAGCACAGCGCTGATTTGGGGAAGCCGGGGAGATGGTGCTACTTATAAGGCGAGCTTTTTCGGGGAATCCCAGGTGCAACCGATATGACAGCAGAAGAGGTTTTGAAATACATTCAGCTTGCAAGCCGAAAAACATATATCTTAACGCATAATGGCGTTGAGTGGCTTCCAGAATACGAGGGAGAGCTACAACAAATTAATCAAGAACTTGCTTTACTTCGTCCCCTGGTGGATGCAGAGCATACCAAAAGAAAGGAGTTTGAGAGATGTTCACAGCAACAGAAGCAGTATTAATTTTCTTTTCTGGTGTGATGTGTACCGTTCTGTTTCAACTCGTACATGATGGAAAAGGAATTTAATAAAAATGCCCTTGTCAGAGCTGCAACTCCGACAGGGGCGTGTAACCCGGAAACAAGCAAATCACAGGGCTACAGGTGCAGTATATCATTCCTGTTAGCCTCTAGCAAGAATTTTATGGAGGAATGATTGAATGAACAGAGCAGAAATCGCAGAAAAATACAAGGCGGTAATCGAAAGAAGATTATCAAAATTTAGAAATGATGAGGCACAGGAATTTTACACAAAAACCCTGCCTAATAGACTGGAACAGTTCAGAGCAAACTACACAGGAGCCTCGGAAGAAATGGAAGTGGCAGTGGAGGAAGAGGAAGAAGAGCGAGTTTTGGATTTCTGGGATTACCTGGATGATAAGACCGCCGAAGAGAAAGAAAAGGCTATTTCCGAGTATGCGGAGAATGATGCAGACTATCAGCCGTTAGCAAGTGAGATTATTGCAGATCAGCAGAAAGAAGTTGAAGAGTTGAAATTGAAACTGCATAAAACGGAAGAGCTAAGAGATTTGTATTATACCCAGAAAGCTGTTGCTATAATGCAGCTTGATATCATTAATTTTATCTCACGTATATATTCTGAGGAAACATTGACATTTATATATGGATTTGTGAAGAGTGCCTATAAACATCAGATTGAAGAGGAACAGGAGATAGAAAACGATGGAGAGATGTGATTTAACTCAGGTTCCTTGCAGAAAAGCAATTGCAGAGATTGTAGCGGAGAATAAAAACAGATATTTCTTGCAAAGAACTTATGAAGTTGCAAAAATTCTTTTGGACGGAAGCAAAGAAGAAAAGCTTATGAGCATGTCAGAAGAAGACCAAGCGAGATTCTTTTTGATCTGGAATATTTTGTGCGTGAATGAAACCGATGAAATTAAGAAGATACTTAGCTTTTCAGATTGTTTGGCAACCATGCGATTCAGAAAAAGAGCAGAGGCACAGAAGGAGTAAATATGGATTACAGAAAAGAGATCATTGAACGGCTTACCAAAATCCAGTCAGAAAAGATTTTACGCTATATTTATCTTTTTCTGGTTGATATCCCAGAAAGATACTGGAGGTAGTCAAATGGACTATAAGAAAGAAATTATTGAGATGATAGAAAAAATTACAAAAACAGAAAATATATCTATGCTATATGGAGTTGTCAAAACGATGGTTGAATACGAAGACCAAAAAGAAAAAAAGCAGGGGAGTATCTAAAGGTACGGAGGTTTAGAACAATGTTCGAATATAAGGAGCCGAAAGATGGACGATGATATTAATTACAAAGAGGAAATAAAAAAACTTTTAGAAAAGGCGCGAGAACCATACACATTTAAAAGAGTGTACAAGTTGCTTGAATACCTGTATATGCAGGAAGCCACGGAGGGAAAAAATGAATTACTATAAGACAGAGATTATTAATCTTGTGCAGAATTATGACAATAGTCACCGGCTGAAAGTTATTTATGCGTATGTGAAAGCCCTGTTAGGGTGAAGCGAATAGGGCGGCGTAACTGCTGCCCCTTTCCTTTATTAGGCAATATGGAAAAGAGGTGCGAGAAATGGCAAGAAAAGATGCAAATGGACGAAATCTCAAAACTGGGGAGTATTATGATAGTAAAAACAATCGGTACCAGTTCCGCAAAATGATTGATGGAAAGCGAATTACAATCACTTCGGATAAACTCGCAGACCTTAGAAAACAGGAAAATGAGTTATTATGTCGACTTGATAAAGGTATTACTTTTGATAATAAACGAGCAAAAATGACTTTAAATGAGTATTTTGATTATTGGTTTGGTACATATGCCCGGAGTGGCAGAAAAGCCACTACATGCACGAATTATAAATCATATTATAATACGTATATTCGTGAAACTATCGGAAAAAAGGCAATTGTTAAAATCACAAAGCTGGACTGTCAGAGAATTATTAATGAAATGGTAGAAAATGGAAAAAAGCATTCAACAATGTTAAATCTAAAATGTTGTCTAAATAAAGTTTTTGAATCTGCTATTGATGAAGATATTTTAATGAAAAATCCAATAAAAAATTTACAGGTGCCTAATACAGAACGAAAGAAGCGGACAGCTATTGAATATTCACAAATAGAAATATTTATGAATTATGTGAGAAATAGTGAAAAATATTCAAAACAATATTCAGAATTTGTGGTATTATTTAATACTGGAATGAGAATCGGAGAGCTGGCAGCTTTAACATGGGACTGCATTGATTTTGAAAATAATACAATTCGGATTGATAAGACTGTAAACCGATATCGAAAAAAAGATTTTGGATTTACTGTTGCGATCGCTTCACCTAAAAGTAAAACATCAACTAGGGTTATACCAATGAGTAACGATGTAAGAAAGATATTGTTAAAACATAAGCTTTTGAATATTCAGCCAGTAGAACCAGTACCAGTGGTAGATGATTATGGAAATATCAAAAGAAAAATATCGAACTTGGTATTTGTAAATTCACAAAGAAGAGTATGGATAGAACCTAACTTTTTAGCATTAATAAATAGGATTATCAAGAATTATAACAAGGCAGCAGACCGGGAACATAAAGAAAGAATTGAAAACTTTTGTCCTCACATGGCAAGACATACCTATACAACACTTGCTTATTCTGTTGGGGCTGATGTTAAAGCGGTTAGTGAGATTCTGGGACACGCTTCTACATCTGTTACACTGGACACCTATACACATCTTACTGACGAGAAAAAGCGGCAACAGGAAGAAGTGGTAAAATCAATTAAGGTACTGTAAAAAGGTACCTTTTTTTGTGCCATTCTGTGACAATCTTGTGACAAAAAAGTATAAAAACATAAAGCTAGACGAATTAAGACAAAAGTGTTGTTATTTTGAGAATCCGCATTTTATCAATAGATAAACGTAGATGAAAAAACACGAACAAAGGTTCGTCAACAAAAAACACTTGACATTATTATTTCAAAAAGCCAGTAAATGCAAGAGTTCTAATGGTTGAGAAACTTGATTTGTGACAATCTTGTGACAAAAACAAAAATATCTGGATTTTTTTAATTGCCTGCGGAAAGTTTCAAGCTGACATTTTCTTAGTTATAAGGATTAGAGCAATAGTTCATCGAAAACAAACGCGCCCTGGAAGTCTTGCGCATCTCCGGGGCTTCTTTTATATGTTTCTATATACAGTCGTGCAAAGCAAAGTCTTTCAAGTTATATCAACATAATTCAACGTGAAATTTTTTTTTCGTCAAGTATTGACAAGATATAAAAAACTGTGCTAAGGTATCAGCAACAAAGAAAACAGAATATTTTTTAATTTGAGTTTTAGAGAATGTACCCGAACACCCGGAAGCCTTCCGGGAATAAGCTTTACCCGGTGACATTCTCTTTTTTATTTACAAATTAACGTGCTAAAGTGAGGTGAGATAATGCGGTTATTTAAACCATAGTTTAAAACCAACCAATAAGATCAAAAAAAGAAAGGAGCAAAAAAATGAATAAGGCAAATTATGACAATCCGTTGGGTGCTTTAGTCACAATTAAACAGTGTACTGAATTATTAAATCTTGGGAGTGGTACTGTACGAACCCTTGCTAAGCAAGCAGGCGCAGAAAGGCGAATTGGGCGTTCTTATCGCATTAATAGGAAAATTCTTTTGGATTATATTGAAAAAATTTGTGGCTAATTAACTAAATTCATAATGAAAATAATACATTCAAAAAAATAATACTTCTGAAAAAATCTTGCGCAGATCTGCGCAATTAAATACATACATAAGAGGAAAAATCCACGTTGAAAGGAGTTGAGCGAGGAACGCGAGAAGATTTTGAAACAGTATCACGGCAGATAGGTGTTGAAAGTGTGGCAAAATATCTAGGATTGCAGAAAGATGGAAAACTGTACAAGTATCCGAATGAAAGAACAGGGAGCGTTAAATTATACCCAGAGAGCAATTCATTTTTCGATTTTGGGCGGTCTATCGGCGGCGATTCTGTGAAATTATGGAGCCATGTTCGGGGCTGTGATAGCTGGACAGCACTAAAAGAAATCAGATCAGCATTCGGACTGAGTGTGCCCGATAAGCAACACAGCCGGGATTTGATACGCAAACAGGAAGAAGCCCGGCGGCAGCAGATTGAAGCCAAGAAACAGGAAAAAAAGCGGTGGAGAATGGAAGTAGACAGATTAAAAGCAGAATCTTCCTTTTACCAGGCGATTCTTGAAGGTGAACATTGCAAACCGTTGAGCTGGCTGTGGTGTACGTGTAAGAACAGGCTGACTACAGTCGAAGGAAAATTAGATTTGCTGTGCAAAATTTAAGAAAAAATTAGAAAGGTGGTTGAGCGCCATAGAGCCAGAAAAAATGAAAATATGACAGATGCAGAAAAAATGCAATTCCATTTATTAGATGGAAATGGCAGACCATGCGGCGTATTTGATTATGCAGTGCAGGAATACATTAAGCAACATTATAAAATGTTTTTTCTTGCAGGAACGCCGTATTTTTACGAGAATGGAGCCTATAAAATTGATAAATCGGGAACACGGCTTAAAACCATAATAAAAGGGCTTATCCTTCCAAGGTTTATTAAATCAACAACTATCACTCGAATTTACCAGCTGTTTTTGCAAGATTATGAGTTGGAAAAAAGTTATGAGGAAATAAACCAATTCCCGGAGCATTGGATTCCCTTCAAGAATTGTATGTATGATGCAAGAACAGAAGAACGTTTTCCGCACAGCCCGGATTATTTCTGTATTAATCAAATCCCATGGGATTTCCCGGAAGGAGAATTTACAGGGAATGAAACAGAAAAATTTCTTTCTTCTTCAATGAGTGCAGAGGATAGAAAAACAATTTTTCAATATCTGGGACTGTGTATGACGAGGTTAAACTTTCAGAAGTTTTTGATTTTGAAAGGAAGTCGTGGAACTGGAAAAAGCGTAGTTATACATATGTTTGAAAAAGTAATTGGCACTGGAAATTATAGCAATGTGCCGCTGCAAAAGCTGGAAGAAAAATTTTATTCCATCCAGTTATTAGGAAAATTGCTTAACCTATGTGCAGATATAAATGCAAGTCCCATGAAAACGGTGAACACGATTAAGTTGATTACTGGCGGTGATTCTTTGACAGATTCATATAAAGGGCGCGATGTTGTTACTTTTGAACCGTATGCAAGGCTATTTTTCAGCTGTAATGCAATACCGCTATCACTGGATGAAAAAAGCAACGCATTGTTTGAACGAATTATTTTAATTGAAATGGACAATCGTCCAGAAAAACCAGACAGGCAGTTAATAATTAAAATTCAAAATGAAATGCCCTACATCATTCAGCAGGGATTAAAAGGTTTGCATGAACTTTTGGAAAGCAACGAGCTGTATGAAAGTCCACGTTCTCGAGAATTGGTCGAAGAACTATATTCTGATTGTGATTCTGTCCAGGCTTTTATTCGTGAGTGCTTGCAAAGGGATATTAAAGCTCAGACTAGGACAAAAGAACTTTCTGACAGTTACAAAAAATATTGCCAGGATTCAGAGAGAGAACCATTAAGCCGTAATAACTTTTATAGAAATCTGAAAGACAAAGGTTATGGGCGAAAAACCCTCCATGGAAATGAATATATTGTTGGTCTCAAATTTAAGGATAAGGATGAGTTTATAAAAGTAGATCAAGAGGAAAATTTACCGTTTGAGTAAAGAAAGCCTGATAAGGTGGGAAAAGTGGAATATATTTTTAAATCATTATATGTACGGTCAGAATTATGTGTATGTGATAAATTATATGAATTATTTTTATTTGTCACCTTTTCCACCTATTAGGCATTCAAAGACTATGAAGGGAGAAAAAAGTGGATTTTAAAACAGAATATTTTCAGATTTGGCAAAGTGTTTGGAATCTGCACAAACAGTATCATGGTGTTTCAGCTGATGATGAGCAGAAGTGGCAAGAGTTGGACAAGGAATGTGAGCAGATTGATCAGAAATATGCAGGACGACCAGGACAAAAGTTCTTGCAATCGCTGCTTTTGGCGGTGGTTGCAGAGTTGGAAAGGAGCGCGAAGCATGGGCAATAGAACTAGAGCACAGCCGGAACACAGGCTTGACAGATTTACACAATGGAGCAGGGACATAATAGCAAATAACAAGCGTAAGAGTGGGACAGGAAGCCCACTGCAACGCACAGAATTGACATCTAAAAAAAGACGAGAAGAGGTGAGAAAATGAGCAATTGTAAATCGAATCTTCCAAATGCGGTGAAACCAACCACTAAACCAGGAGAGATTAGTTCTATGGTTAAAGGATATGAAACATTGTGGGAGTTGCCGCCAGTGCGGAAAGGAGAGGTAGAACTAGCAAAACAGCGTATTGCAGAATATTTTCAATTTTGCCAGTCTGCGGATCGTAAGCCATCTGTTGAAGGGCTGGCTTTAGCGTTGGGGACTTCCCGGCAGAATCTATGGTTATGGGAGCAAGCTGGTGATGAGATGGGAGAAATTGTGGCACGTGCCAAAGCTCTAATCAATGCTATGCTGACAGATTTTGCAATGAATAATAAAATCCCTTGCGTTTATGGGATTTGGCTCCAAAAAAATCATTTTGGGTATACTGAGGCGATAGTTTTAGATACGCCACATAATAAGAGCAATGTGCCAACGCAGACCGCCCAGCAGATCGCAGCCAGACACGCCGCCGCCCTGGATGTGCCGGACATGGAACCGCCCGAACTGTAATAAATGGGGCGTAACTGCTGCCAGATTGTCACAAATATTGTCACAGCCAAAGGAATAAAAGAGCGTGAGGCTGTGTAAATACTGCGATTGTTGATAATGCATTGTCAAGAACTAAATCTTGATTGCTGATTTTTCAGCCGTGAACAGGCAGCAGAAACGCCCCCCGGAGGGGTCTGTGCGTAGCTCATCCTGGGCTGAATAACGTCCCCTTCCACTCGAGCAAATAAAAAAAACTTTTTATACCAAGCCCCTCAAAATTTT
>ERZ773165.2108-NODE-2108-length-10396-cov-2.414273_pt1 | contig 10396 bp, 8 predicted proteins | sample MGYA00581003_ERZ773165 | MGnify/ENA primary metagenome ERZ773165 (study PRJEB29015, sample SAMEA2737817) | human gut metagenome | biome: human gut; feature: human-associated habitat; material: faeces | place: China | collected 2012 ... | reverse complement strand
CGTAAGGCGGGAATTATGCGGTGTTGCCTTAGGTTACAGTCGTGCAATAACCGCCTGGGTAAACTCCTTCGTTCCCGCGGTGCCGCCGATGTCGGCAGTGACGACCTTGCCCTCCTCGACCTGGGCCAGGATGGCGGCATTGAGCTTGGCGGCCTTGTCAGTCTCGCCAAGGTCGTTCAGCATCATGGCAAAGGCCATCAGGATGGCGCTGGGGTTGGCCTTGTTCTGGCCTGCAATGTCGGGGGCGGAGCCGTGGACAGCCTCATAGATGCGGGTCTTGGCGCCAATGTTGGCAGAGGGGGCAAAGCCCAGGCCGCCCACCAGACCGGCGCACAGGTCGCTGATGATATCACCGTACAGGTTGGGGGCAACCAGAACGTCAAACTGCTCCGGCTTCTGCACCAGCTTCATGCACAAAGCGTCGATGATGCAGTCGTCCGCGGTGATCTCGGGGTACTCCGCGGCGACCTCGCGGAAGGTGCGCAGGAACAGGCCGTCGGTCAGCTTCATGATGTTGGCCTTGTGGACTGCCGTGACCTTTTTGCGGCCGTTTTTGCGGGCATAGTCAAATGCAAAGCGGCAGATCTTCTCGCACGCGGGGCGGGTGATGAGCTTGACGCCGTTGGCGATCTCGTCGTTCAGCATATACTCGATGCCCTTGTAGAGATCCTCGGTGTTCTCGCGCACGATGACCAGGTCGACGTCGCGGAAACGCGAGCCGTCGCCCGGCTGCGACAGACAGGGACGCACGCAGGCATACAGGTCAAAGTGCTTGCGCAGGGCCACGTTAACGCTGCGGAAACCCGTGCCGACCGGCGTGGTGATGGGGCCCTTGATGGCAACCTTAGTCTCGGCGACCGCGTCGAGCACGTGCTGGGGCAGCGGCGTGCCAAACTCGTCCATGACGCCGGCGCCGGCCTCCTGGACGTTCCAATTGATCTGGACACCGGTGGCCTCGACCACGCGGCGCATGGCCTGCGTAATCTCGGGACCGATGCCGTCACCGGGAATCAGGACTACATCGTGCGCCATAATCTGTTACTCCTCGTCTTCGGCGTCGTCAGATTTTTTAACGCTAGCACGCTTCTTCTTTTTGGAGAGATCCAGGCCAAAACGTTTAACAAGCATTTCGCAAATCTCGCTCGAACGGGCCTTGAGATAGCTGCCCTTACCGTTCTCGGCATCGAACTTAAGGCGCAGCGCGAGCTTCTCGGCAACCTCGGCGTCGATCTCGCCCTGGCAAAACTCGTACAGGCAACCGAGCATGTCGCGATACTCAAGGTCGCCGTGGTAGCACTGGATGGCCTCGTCCAGGATGGGCCAAGCCTCGCGCGAACGCTCGACGCTCGTGGCACCCCACACGCACAGCAGGCGGAAGGCGGCATAGCGCAGCGTGGAGGAGATCTCGTCGAACAGTGCGGTCTCGGCGCCCTCAAAGGCATCGCCCAGCTGCTCGGGGCAGGTGGTAGCGAGCGCCGTCAGGGCATCGAGGGCCTCCCAGCGGGTCTGCGCCTCGGGGCGGTCGAGCGCCTCGATCAGCGCAGGCACGCAGGGCACGACGCGCTGCGGGTCACGCTCGGCCAGCAGATGCAGCACGCGGGCGGCAAACTGGCGGATGCGGCGCGTGGGGCAGCCGAGCTCCTTGACCAGACGGTCGACGGCGTTCTCGTTCTCCTCTGCCAGCTGAAGCTGTGCCAGCTCCTCGTCGGTGAGCTGTTCGTCTTTGTTTTCTGCCATAGTTACCTCTTCTTATTTCTTAGCGTGCTTGCCAGCACCCTTGCTGTCATCGGTGACCGAGATGAGCTGTCGGTCGGCTGCGCCATTGCGACGCGCACGGCGGCGTTCCTCGGCGTCGCCCGCGTCGGCGGCGGCGCGGTGAGCCTTGTTGACGTTAAAGACCTCGTCGTGCTTGCGCCACGGACCGACGGACTCGCCAAAGCTCATCTTAAGGCCGGCGATAAAGCCGCCGAGCCAGCCGATCGGCGCAAACTGCACCAGCGGGAACAGTGAGAACACCCAGGTCAGCAGGACGACTGCCGCCGCGCCTGCAAAGTTGGCAATCCAGTAGTCGCGCTTGGTGATCACGCGCTTTTCGCAGGCCCACTGGCCGCACAAAAAGCCAATGTAGATCGCAAAGAGAAAGAGCACCAGCGCGAGCACCACGAACGTCCAGCTCATGGGCGCTACTCCTCGTGATGATGGCCGCAGCAGCACTCGTGGCCGTCGTCATGGCCGTGGCCGCCGCAGCACTCGTGGTCCTCGCCGTGATGGTGACCGCAACCGCACTCGTGGTCGTCGCCATGCTCGCCGCAACCGCAGCCGTCCTCGTGGGCACCGTGCTCCTCGGGACGATACTGCGACCAGTCCAGACCGGCGGCGATGGCATCGGCCTCCTCCTTGTAGAGGACCGTGATGGCCTGGGTGCCCAGCTTGGCGCCACCGATGGCGTCGAGCATGTCGTAGAGCGTAAAGGCCACGTCGGCGCCGGGCAGCGCGAGCTCGCGGTCATCGGCGTAGGCGAGCGCCAGACGCAGATCCTTAATGAAGTGCTCGACCATAAAGCCGGGCTTGTAGTCGCCGTCGAGCGCCTTGGGGGCTAAGCTCTCCATAGCGCCGGACTTGCCGGTGCCGCCCAGGATCATCTGGCGGGTCTTCTCCAGGTCAAGGCCGCTCAGCTCGGCAAATGCCATGGCGTCGGCCATGCCGACCATGCAGGCGCCCAGCGACACCTGGTTGGCGAGCTTGGCAGCCTGGCCCTTGCCGGCGCCATCGAAGCAGCAGATGTTGGCCGCAAAGGTGGCAAGGATATCGCGGACCGGCGCGATGTCGTTCTCGGTGGCGCCCACGATAGCCGTGAGCGTGCCGGCGATGGCGCCCGACTCGCCGCCGGTGACGGGGCAGTCAAACGCCATGCGACCGGAGACTTGAGCGGCCTCGGCAATGTCACGGGCGAGCTCGGGCGAGCTCGTGGTGAGGTCGATCAAGACCGCGCCCGGCTTGGTGCACGCGAGCAGGCCGTCGCCCGCCAGGTAGAGCTCCTCGACCTCGGAGGGATAGCCCACCATGGTAAAGACGACATCGGCGTTCGCCGCGGCATCGGCCGGCGTATCGGCCCAGACGGCGCCGCGCTCAACGAGCGCTGCGGCCTTGGACTTGGTGCGGTTGTTGACCGTGACGGGATAGCCGGCGTCCAGGATGTGGCCGGCGATGGGGGCACCCATGATTCCGGTGCCGATAAATGCGACGGAGAGCTTGTTTGCCATGAAACCTTTCCTTTTGGGTTGGGTGTTATTACCAGGTTGAATACTCGGTGCCAGCGTTTGGGCTGTGAGTTGAGGGCGATTACGGCCGCGTTACTTGCCTACTGGCCGCGCACGCGGCGGGCGATGCGGTCGGAAAGCGAGGCTTTCTCGGCGCGGTTCTTGCCCCAAAACGCAAGTGCCACCATGCCGGGCCCCACGTGCGAGCCGATGGTAGGACCGACGGAACTACGGATAATCGTGACGTCGGCGCAGCCCTCCTCCTTGCGGATGGCGGCTTCGAGCCAGTCGCCGTCCTTCTCGGCATCGGCAGTCATAATGGCGATGGGCATAGTGCGATCGGGCACGTAGTTCTCACGGAACGACTTGAGGATGGACTTGAGCGCCTTCTTGCGGCCGCGGTTGACGCCGATCAGCGACAGCGAGCCGGCAAGGTCGTAGGAGAGCTCGGGCTTGACGTCGAGCTTTGCCGTGAGCTGTGCCGCCGCGGGCGGAATGCGGCCGCCGGCAGCCAGCGCGTCAAAGCTCTCGAGCGTAAAGTAGCCGTGGACATAGGTCTTGGCCTCGTTTGCCCAGTCGACCAGCTGCTTGGCGGTGAGTCCCGCTGAGCGTTGACGGACGGCCTCGAGCGCCAAGAGCTCGCCGGTCGCACAGGGCAGAGCGTTGTCGACCACGTACAGCTCAAAGTTAGGATACTCGGCGCGCACGGCGTCCGCCGCCTGGCACGCGGAGTTGTAGCTCGACGACAGCGCCGAGGTAAAGCACAGGTAGACCGTGGGCGTACCCTCTTTGGCGCACTCGGTAAAGAACTCGATATAGCGACCGAGCGACACAGCCGAGGTGGACACGCGGGCACCGGCGCGCATGCGGTCGTAGAACTCCTTGGGTGTGATGCTCGACCAGATGTCATCCGTGCGCTCCTCGCCATCGATAATGAAGGGGAAACCCAAGATATCGACATCGAGGTTCGCGGCGACCTCGGGGCTAAAGTCGCAGCAGGTATCGACGACGATGCGGCAACGGTCCGAATGACCGGCGGATGCGGCCTTGTCCATCAAAGCGACTCCTTACGTAAAAAGGCGGCCACCCGCATGGGATGGCCGCCAACCGTTAACTCATGCAAGTTAACGTATTTTACTCGTCAAGTGTTTCGATGCGGGGCTTGATGATGCCATATCCACCATTCTTACGGTGATACACCACATTGATGAGGCCAGTCGTCGCGTTCTCGAACACGTAGAAGTCGTGGCCCAGCAGATCGGTCTGCACCAGCGCCTGCTCCTCAGTCATCGGGGTGACATCGATGACCTTCTCGCGGACGAGCAGGTCGTCGTCCTCCTCGGGCAGCAGCAGGTCGGCCAGATCCTCGACGCGCTCGACCGGCGCGACATCCGCGGCGCTGGCACCACCCTGGCGGTTGTCCACGACCTTGGTCTTGAACTTGCGCAGCTGGCGGGTGACCTTATCGGCGGAGAGGTCGATGGCGGCGTACATATCTGCACCGTGCTCGGCAACGCGAATCACCGAACCGCGGGCGCGAACCGTAACCTCGACGATTGCCGGGTTGGGGTTCGAGGGGTTCTTCTCATAGCGAAGTACAACGTCGACCGTCATGGGCTCGATATCGAAAACCTTGAGCGCCTCGCCGATCTTCTCATCCACATGCGCACGCAGAGCATCGGTTACCGTCGTCTTGCGTCCAGAAACCTTGATATCCATACGTGGCTCCAATCTGCCTCGGGGACTTACTGTACTGGCTATGTACCCATTGCCGTGCATTTAATCACGCGGATTCCCAAAGACCCGAATAACGATTGCTTGATACCGCATACCGAAGTCTCGCACTTTTCTGTGGCAAAGTGCGCTATAGGAGGGAGCCGGCGACTTTGTATTTGGTCCCGAAAATTGGCTTTGAACTGCTGGTTTTATAGAGATGAAAAAGCCGGGCTCCCCTATTGGGGAAGTCCGGCGGTGCGTGTTGAAACCGTGAAGAGGCGTCCTTTCCAACGTATAGGAGACACCACCCCTAGCAATAACTAGCTATTAAGCTTGTTAATGTCGTCGTCGGTGATGGTGCCTTCCTGGCTGGACGATTTGTCCTCGGAGGATGCGGTCTCATTGTTGGAATCGGAGGACTCGCTGCCGGAAGACGTGGTCTCACTGGACTCAGAGTCGCCCGGCTGCACGTTAGCGCCCGAAACCGTCTTAGTGGTGAGGTCGTAGGGCATCGTGCCGTACCAGACGCAGTGGACCGCCTCGAGCGTGCCGTCGGCCGTAATACCGTCGAGGGCATCGCTCACGGCACGGCACAGTTCGTCATTGGACGAGAGGCCCGCAACACCAAGCGTCGAGGGCGCCTCGAGCGCACCGACATAGGAGACCTCGCTCATCAGGCGTGCAAGATAGCCGCCGGCTGTGGAGTCGCAGATCACATAGTCGACCTCGCCGGACTCGAGCGCCTCAAAGCACTCGTTGATGTTGGAGTAGGTCTTTTGGTTGGCGGTGATGCTCTGCTTAGCAAGCGCCTCCTGCGAGGCCGAGGACATCTGGACACCCAGAGTAGACGTGTTAAGGGTATCGGTGGAAACGCTTAGCGACCCACCATCGCTGGTTTTACCGAACACGGAAGCGGCATCGTACAGGCAGGTGCCGAGCGAGCTAACGTCCCCGTCCGTGGAGTTGATCTCGCCGATAAAGATATCGGCCTTTTTGTCGCCGAGCGCGGAACCTGCCGAAGACGCATCGACAAAGGCGACCTTAAGGCCCATGCGGCTTGCGAGGGCACGGGCGGCGTCAACCGCATACCCCGTGAGCTCGCCGTCGGCGCCCTGCATTGCCTGCGGCGCATCGGAAGTATCGAGGGCAACCGTCAGGGTTCCGGGAGTGACCAGGGCATCGTCCGACACCGCCGGCGTGACGGTCTCGTACTCGATCTGGTCGATCGTGGGAGTCGTGAACGTAGACAGCGGGTTGAACGCGCATCCGCTCAGGCCCAAAACGGCAATGACCGCTGCGGTCCCAGCACCTAACCGAGCCGCGTGCATCAAGCTGCCCCTCACCATGTCCACTACCCTGCCTTCTGTGTCGTATACGATCCGTGCGTTGCGCGGAATATCGGGTTGTTCCCACCAGCTGACCTGGTATTTGACCCCACACTTGCGCACCGGGGTGTTTGCTCGGGAGGCCGCAGCCACCTTCACGACTGGCCCGCTCGCCCGCGAGGCGGTATTGCCCCAAAGAAAGTAGAACGGACGGTGCGGCTTACATCTAGGACGCGCCATGATCGCGCCGCGCGCACGCGGTCGCTTACGTGGATCCCTTTGACCGCGTCTGTCTTGGACTAGGACGGGCATTTCGTCCGTCCGCAACCACAGCCTGGCAGGAACGTAGCGCATTATAGCTAAGTTCAAGCTAAAGTTTAAGGTTAAGGGCGTCATTCGCATCGTGCGCACAGATTTTGCAGGTCGGAGTGGGCTATTCGTGCCCCTATGAAGCCCGGAGCTCCCCTACGGGGGGCTCCGGGGCGCCCTTCTTAGGGTGCCCTGGTCAAAATATGGCAAATATGAGTACTGCCACCAATTTAGTAACAGGCAGTTTTAGCCTCTCGGACAGATTTTGCGCTCAGTGTCGCCAACCTGATGCTTAGTTATTCTACATTTGTTTATTATCTTCATACTTTATGACGCCTCCGAGTCCTAAATTCCTTGATTTTGCTGTTACTGATTTAGTGACAGTACTCATATTTGCCATATTTTGGCCAGGGCATATGATTAACCCCCTATTTTCGACGTGAATTAGACCGGCTTAAGCCCAAAACACGCCCGCAGCGTGTTAAGCAACGCCTCTTGCTTCTTCCTGCGGGCATCGACACGATTCCGGTACCGCTTTCGCATACGCTGGTGCATGCGCCATGCGAGCGCTTCCATCGCTTCCATGTCACAGAGCATTTCGTTGTTGACCGTCGCGACCTCGATTCCCATAGTAATCAAGCCCGTGTTGCGCTTTTCATCATGGATACGTCCCCTCCGAGAGGAATGGCCCAGCTCACCGTTGTATTCCAGGTCAAACCGGGCTGCCTCTTGATACGCATCGCAAACTGCATGAGGCATCCCCGAGATTGCCTGCGCACGGTCATCGAACTCGATCTTGTAGTCGGTCTTAAAAGGTCCGCAGGCAAACCCGCCATAGGAAAACGGAAGCGAAAACAGGGCGAGCATGATGCACTCCATGGGCGAGAGCAGGTTTTCCGAAAGATAGGGACACAGACGCAGCAGCTGTTTGGCCACATTCCCCTTGCATGCCGCAAGGTAATCTGCCAGACGATCGGGCATCAGCACCGGCTCGACTTCAAAGTAGCCCACGTCTGCTGGCTGGTCCTTGTCCTTTGCAAGTTTATTCGTAACAGGCGAGGTGTAGGGAGGCAGATACTTCCCGCGGTCGCTCAGTGAAATCTTAGAGCACAGCTCCTGGGCCAGGGCAAACGCCTGGATGCAGCCGACCTCACGCGCAACGGCAACACAAAGGGCCTCGGGAGATAGGCTGTACACCCCCGGTTCCACCTCTAGAATCGAGCCGGCGGGCAACCCGGAACACACGGACCAGCCTACGCCAGGCATGCGGCGGCGCTGCGCCGCAGATCCCACCAACAAGCACAGATCTTCCTGCACCTCGCCACTTTTGGCTCCAATTCGCACCAAGTCAGGAAGATAGATATCCTCGGTCGAGGGCGACGACGTGCGCAGCACACGGCGCTCTTCATCGGGATTAAGGTCCTTCCAGCTGATGTAGCCCATCTGCCGGCGCTCGGCGCGCATCATGCGTAGCGCCGAGGCACCTGTTAGGATTACGGAAGCCGCTAGCTGTTCGCCTGTCGGCTCGTTGCGCCGCTCAATCTTCACTGCCACAAAACCACCCCTACCAAACACGTGCGATAGCAAGGCCATCGACTGCCGCAGCGCCGGCACGCTTGAGCTCCGCCGAGGCTGCTGCCATGGTCGCGCCCGTGGTGATAACGTCATCGATAAGCAGTAGGCGGCGGCCGCGCACGTCCTCAACCGTCTCGTACATGCCTTGGGCACGCTCGCGACGCTCCTCACGACCGAGTTCGCGCTGGTCGCCACGCCCGTACTTGACGAGGGCATCGAGCAGGGGAACACCCGACAGCTCGCAAAATGGGCGCGCAATGGCCTCCATATGATCAAAGCCACGCCGCCGAAACGCTGCCGCCGTCGCAGGCACAAACACCACCGCATCCGCACCGGACAGCACACCTCCTAAGCGTTCGGGCGCTACGACCTGGGCATGCAGGGCGGTGTCGTAGAGCAGCTCCGCCAGATACGGCGCCAGGCGTCGCTCGCCCGCGTCCTTGTACGCTTTAATGATGCGCGGCAGCGGATGCGCGTAGACGGCGCACGCCAGGCAGCGGTCGAGCGCCTCCGCCATTGCCGAGGACGTGCCCTCGACCGAACACTCAGTGCACAGCAAATCCCCAAACGGGGCGCCGCATCGGGTGCAGCTATGACGTGGGTCGATGAGCGTGAGCGCAGCCAGGCAGTCTTGGCAAATAAGCGCACCGGCGCGCTCGCAGCCGGCACATCGTGTTGGCGACAATGCCTCGAGCGCCTCGCGTGCCACCCGCTCGGCAAACGGTAGCAATTCGTCCGCAAACGGTAGGGCACCGGCACCCTGCAGACGGCTCAATATGTTCAGATGGCTCTTCAAGACACAACCCTCCCTACGTTCGGTCGCAGGGAGGGTTGCTGATTCAGCGCTATGATACCCCGATGCGCTCGGGGCAAGGCGAGCTAAATCCGCTCGCGGGCGTTATTCGCCGGCGGGCGGTTGTGGTGCAGACGAAGACAGGGTCGAGCCCTCGCCACCATCCTGGCGCGGCTTGCGGGAACGGCGACGGCGACGGCGCTTTTGACCCTGGTCGGCCGAGCCCTCGCCACCGCGATCCTCGCGCGGCTCGCGCTCGTCGCGAGCGGCGCCACGCGAAGCCTTGGCAGCAGCCCCCCCGCCATCTCCGGGACGACGGCGCGTGACCTTGACCTCGCCATCCGAGACCTGATCGGCCACGGAGGGCACTGAAGGCTTCTGCTGTGCGCCCGAGGAATGGCGACGGCGCGGACGCGGCGCGCGCTCCTCCTCGCCACGTGACTTGCCGCCCTTGTCGGCAGGCGCATCGGAGGCCGAGGGGCCCTTGGAAGCGGCACCAGCCTCGCGAGCAGCTGCGGCGCGGAAGGCGTCCTCGCGCTCCTCGCTCGACAGATGACGGCGACGACGGCGCGTGGGATTCATGCCACCGCCGCGATTCTGCTGCTGGGGCTGTTGAACCTCGCGCTCGCGAGCGCCGTTCTTGCCGGCGGCTGCGGCCTCGCCGGCATCGGCAGAGCCCGCACGCTTGCGGCGGCGACGGCCGCCAGCGGCCTCCTCGGCCTCAGGCGTTGCGGCATTGCCACGGCCCTTTCCGCGGCCACGACCCTCGCCCTGCCCCTGACCGGCACGGGCATCGGATTCAGCATCGCGACGACGGCGCTTGGGCATCGACGTACCGGCCAGACGGTCGGCACTCGACAGGCCATCGCCCACGTCGACGCCGTTCTCGCGATCGAGTTCCATGAGCGCCAGGCGCATCTCGGGCGACTCGATGCGCTCGAGCACATCGCGCGTCACGCAGTCGGGGCGGCAATTGCAGCCCTGCTCGGCAGCCTTCTTCTTGCAGCCCTCCGAGCAGGTCATATCGGCCAGGTTGACCTTAAAGACCTTGCCGTTCTCCAGGCGCAGCACCAGCTGCTCGCGCGGCGTGTCATATTCCTGAATACGCGCCTTGCCGAGCGGCGTATCGATGAGCGTCTTCTTTTTGGGCGCGCGGCTCTTAAAGTCCTTGTAGGCCTCGAACTCGTAGCGCAGGCAGCACATCAGGCGGCCACACACGCCGCTGATCTTGGAGGAATTGAGCGGCAGGTCCTGCTCTTTTGCCATGCGGATCGAGACGGGCTCAAACTGTCCGCCAAAGCGCGTGCAGCAGAGCTCCTGTCCGCACTGGGCATAGCCGCCCACCAGGCGGGTCTCGTCGCGCACGCCGATCTGGCGCATGTCGACGCGAATGTGCAGCGTCGAGGACAGGTCCTTGA
>ERZ773165.2098-NODE-2098-length-10472-cov-3.147259_pt1 | contig 10472 bp, 6 predicted proteins | sample MGYA00581003_ERZ773165 | MGnify/ENA primary metagenome ERZ773165 (study PRJEB29015, sample SAMEA2737817) | human gut metagenome | biome: human gut; feature: human-associated habitat; material: faeces | place: China | collected 2012 ... | reverse complement strand
GGTTCGAAAAATCAGTACTTGCGAACATGTCTTCAACAGAACGTTTTAATCTTTTGAAAGAACAATCTGTTATTGATTTGATGAACGCTAAGGTTTATAGAGGTGCAGATGGAACAGAAATCTTATCTTTTGAAGGCACAAAGTTTGAAAGTATGTTTCAAACAAGTATTCCCAGTGATTACACTGACGTAGGGCGTTATGCAGAAAGAGCTTTTATATCTGATTCCGAGTTGTTCTCAAAATATTCATTTCTTAATGATTCGATTTCTCAATCTGTACTTGATGAGTTCAGAATCGGAGAATATAGGCTAAAGGCTACAGGAGTAGACACATTAACAAATGCAACTGTATACTTTGATGTTAATGGTAGAGTCGTTTCTGTTGGAAATTCAGTGTCAAGTTCGGTATTTGAAACTACAGTTGGAGACATAAGTCAATTTACTCCTGATGCAGAACTTTCTAATATATGTTCAGATTTTAACAAACTAAGTGATCTCGAAAAGATTCAATTAGGTCAACTTGAATTGGATAGTCGAAATTACAATGTTTCAAAAATTAAAGACTCTTTTTCACAATATCCATCTGATATTGCTTCAAAAGTAAAGATTTATTACAATGAAAAAGGTGTCGTTGTTGGAATTGACACGTCTAGCATTACCGGAACAACAGCAATGAGCAAACCAAGTGATGCTATTTTTGAGACAAGCGTTTATGACAATACACTCTTCATGCATGATGATACTATTGGTCTTCTTTGTCCTCAGTATGGTGCGTTGAATGATTTTGAAAAAATGCAGCTAAAGCAACTCGAATTGGACAGCAATATGACTGATACATCTAAGATGCAGAATGCATTTGCACAGTATTCTTCGGATGCAGTCGATAAAATCAAAGTGTATTATAACGCAGATGGGTCTGTGGCGGGAATTGACATATCAAGCATCAAAAGTGGAACGGCTGCAATGAATAAGCCAAGCACTTCGGTGTTTGAGGCAACTATAGGAGAAACTCGTTCTTTCTTATCTGATACAGATATGGCTGGCAAATACTCTGATTATGATTCAATGTCTAATCTTGATAAATTAAGGGCGAGAAAAGGTGCAAGCATTTATGCTTCAATTGGAGTAGATGATTTAAGTACTATCTCTTCAAGTAAAAATTTAGCAGCACATCTTGCTAAAGTTGGACAAAATCCAAGTGAACTTGACAATGTTAAGGTCACAATTGGCGACGATGCTAAGATTACACATGTAGATATTTCAGGAAACAGTACCGGCGATTTACCGAATACAATGTCTGCTTCAAAGTACAAAGAGATTATTGATATTCCTGATGATGCAATTCGTGCTAATGTCCCAGATTTTGATACACGAACCAGCATAGAGAAATTTTCTCTTAAGGCACAAAATTGTGAATTTGAAGATGTAGCGAAGTTAGTAAAGGATGTACCACTTACTGATTTAGAGAAGAGCAATTATGCTGCAAAAATCGGTAAAAAAGTGGATGATCTTACAGATATTGACCTTACCAATATGAAACTTGGTAAAGCCATGGCGAATGGAGATACACATCTTCATAATTCACTCCTTTCAAAGCTTGATAATTTTAAGGCATTTAATAAAATTGCAAAGGCAGCACCGTATATTGGTACAGCGTTTGAAATTCTCCAATTAGGCATTGCTGCATATGATGTAAAAAATACTTATGATGTCAGTGGCTTTGATGATGCTGTAGTTGTTGCTACAGAACACCTTGCTTCTATTGGAACTGATCTATTATTTGACTTGGGAGCTGATGCGTTAACAGTTGTTTGTCCTCCTGCCGGAATTATTTTACAGGCCATTGACTTTTTAAGTGGCGGTGCAATATCTGGAGTTCTTTCGGATACAGCTGTTACTGTTGTTGATTTAATTTCTGGCAAATTAATAGCTGGTAGTGACGGAAATGATGAGCTGCAGGGCAATTCATTGGCTAATACCATATTTGGCGCTGGCGGTGATGATGTAATTAACGGTGCTAGTGATAATGACTTCTTATACGGCGAAGATGGCGACGATACAATCCATGGTGATGCCGGTGATGACATAATTTATGGTGACTTAGATTATGATTTCTTCTTTGATCCATTTGATGGCAACAACGAATATGTTGGAAATGATCATTTGTATGGTGATGATGGTGAAGATTATATCTATGGCGGCGGCGGCGATGACGAGATTGAAGGTGGCAATGATAATGACTATCTCTTTGGCGAAGATGGTATAGATACAATTTCCGGTGATGCTGGTAATGATTACATTGAAGGTGGAACTGGTAATGATATCATTCATGGTGGCACTGAAAATGATATAATATATGGTGGCATTCGAGACGAAAATAGCGATATTGGAATGAGCGATAATAGCATTTTGTCTGGAGATGACGAATTATATGGTGATTCTGGCGACGACTATATCTTTGGTGGAGACGGAAAAGATACCATTTATGGCGGAGAAGATAATGATTATCTTTTTGGTGAAGATGGAGAAGATACCATTTCCGGTGATTCTGGAAATGATTACATTGAAGGCGGGAAGGACAACGACGAACTCCACGGTGGAGCTGGAGATGATGTCATTTTCGGTGGCATCAGAGATACTGCCAGTGAAACTTTAGCTAGTGATGATAGTGTGGCATCCGGCAATGATGAAATCTATGGAGATGAAGGAAATGATATCATATTCGGCGGCGATGGTGATGACGAAATTCACGGTGGCGATGACAATGACGAACTCTTCGGTAACGAAGGTGATGACACAATCTATGGCGATGCTGGTGATGATTATTTAGAAGGTGGAAATGGCAACAATCATATGTATGGCGGTGACGGCGAAGATGTGTTTGTCGGCGGCGAAGATACCGACTATATGTATGGTGAAGATGGCAATGATGTTTTCCACGGCGGAAATGGCCCGAATTATATGTATGGCGGAGATGGTGATGATAACTTTACCGGCGGTGAAGGCTACGATTACATCAAAGGCGGTACAGGCGATGACACGATGAATGGCGGTAACGGCTATAACGAAATGTATGGCGGCGAAGGAATCGATCACATCTATGGTGGTAATGACAACGACTACATCGACGGCGGCGTAGATGATGACCATCTTTATGGCGGAAATGGTAACAATGAAATTTATGGCCGTGAAGGAAATGATAATATTACTGACGGCGACGATGCAAGTTATATTGAAGCTGGTGAAGGTGATGACACCATTCATGCCGGAGGCGGAGATGATGTGATCGACGGCGGTACCGGAAATGATTTCATTCAGGATGATCACGGTGATGATACCATCATCTTCAAGGCTGGATATGGTGTAGATACCATCTGGGATGCTGCTGGATATAATACCATTCAGCTTTCTGGTTTGGATATTGCATCTGCTAACTTCTCTCGCAGCGGAAATGATCTGACAATTTCCTTTGGCGGAGATGCTATCATTTTGAAACAGTATTATGACTTCTATAACTTCAACATCAATGGTACAGATGTTTCTGCACTGATCAATTCCCTGCATGGTTCAGATAACGATGACTGGATGAGTGTATCCAATACGAATGGGGATTCTCTGTATGGTGAAGGAGGAAATGATAATCTGTCTGGAAACAGCGGAAATGATTCTCTCTATGGCGGAACAGGAAATGATACGCTGAACGGCAATGATGGTGATGATATTCTTGATGGCGGCGAAGGAAATGACTGGCTCTACGGAGGAAATGGTAATGATACATATATCTTTGGAAAGGGATATGGAAATGATACCATTGAAGACTGGGGCGGAAGCAGTAAGGTTGTCTTCAAGGATGTAAATTCCAATGATGTAACCGTTTCGAATTTGTGGGATTCCACATTGGAAATGACGGTAAACAGTACAGGAGACAAACTGACCATCAATGGGTACAAGTGGAATCAAGGTGGATATACCTTTGAATTTGCAGATGGTGCAACAGGAACAGTAAACAGGGATACTTGGGAACTGGAACTGAATCAACCCAATACACAGGAAGAAACCGCCAACACTGATGCTGCAATCGCTTGTGCAGAAGACAAAATCCAGGCAAGTGCAGATCAATTAAGCAATTTGTATGAAAATGATGGACTGGATCTTGAAATGGTACAGGATGAGATACACTTGTACAAAGATGCAGCAAATGTTGCAGCAGCAGAAGAGCCGGATGAGCCGATTGCAGATCAGACAGATGTTCAGGTGATGCTTTTGACAGAGAACATGTCTGCATTTGGTGCGGAAGACAATATTTCTGATAGTATGGATCAGATGGATCCAACTGTAGATATGTCTGTTATGAATCAGCTTTTGGTTGCAACGTCTGTTCAATAATATATTTTTTCTATTCCTAAAAAGTATGCAGCAGCAATTACGCTGCTGCATACTTTTGTTTGACTATGAAAGGAGCAACACAAGATGAATAAAGAATGGAAAACATGGCTAAAGTACCGTATAAAAATTAGAGCAAGAATTGCAGTAATAGCTTTTGCTCTTGTGATTCTTGGACTTGTAATCATAAAAATTATTACTTAACAGAGAGATAAGTGAGAAGGAGTTAAAATATGGAGAAAAAACAAGACAGTGGACTATCATGCTTTCTAATTGTCATGAAGTTTCATGGTATTCCTATAACAAAAAAGCAAGCTGAAAATTTGTCTGTTTTAGAAGAAGGAAAACAAATTGGAGAAATTGAGATCATCCAATCAGCAAAAGCTTTAAAAATGCGTGCAAAACTGTGTAAGTTAAAATTGAACAAGTTAAAAGATGTAAAATCACCGATTATTGCAAAAAGTAAGGATAGTACATTCTTTATTGTTGCAAAATCCAAAGACGAACAATTTATGATCCTATTTCCTAAAGGAACAAAACCAGAAGTAAAAACAAGAGAAGAATTAATGGAAATATGGGATGGCACCGCAATTTTGATTTCCAAAAAGGGTGTTATGGATCGAGAAGCAATCTTTAGTTTTAAGTGGTTTATCCCAACAATTTTGAAATTCAAGAGAGAGTTTATTTTAGTTTTAATTGCTGTTTTTACAGTTCAAATTTTAGGAATATTGACACCAGTTATGACACAAGTGGTTGTAGATAAAGTGCTGGTACATCATAGCGTTTCAACGTTAAATGTACTTACAATTGGAATTGGAATTGTGTATATCTACGAACTTATATTGGGACTTGCTAAAAATTATGTTTTTACCCATACAACGAATCGCATTGATGTAATGCTTAGCTATAAACTATTCAAGCATCTGTTTGCACTACCTCTAAAGTATTTTGAATCTCGGAGAGTTGGTGAAACTGTTGCCAGAGTACGGGAATTAGATAGCATTCGGAACTTTTTGACAGGAACGCCGCTCTCTTCTATGATTGATTTTATCTTCATTATTGTGTATATTGTAGTTCTGTTCTTTTATAGTAAATGGCTGACTGTTATTGTGTTGTGTTCTATCCCGGTGTATGCAGTTTTATCTGCTATTGTCACTCCCCTGTTTAAAAAACGTTTGGATGAAAAATTTGAAACAGGTGCTAACACACAGTCCTTTTTAGTGGAATCTATTACAGGGGTGCAAACAGTAAAGTCTTATGCCTTAGAACCAAAGTTTGAAAAAAAGTGGGGTGATTTACAGTCTGACTATGTCAAAGCAAGTTATAAAACCTCTATGGTATCCGCAACAGCTGGAACAACAGGACAGTTTATTCAAAAGGTATTTGATTTATTAATTCTGTTCTTTGGTGCAAAAGCAGTCATGGACGGCAATTTTACAGTCGGACAACTCGTGGCATTTCGAATGCTTTCCGGCAGAGTCAGCGGACCAGTTCTTCGGTTGGTGCAACTCTGGCAGGAATATCAGCAGGCTTCCCTATCCGTAAAGCGAATCGGTGACATTTTCAACACAGCTCCAGAACCCGTGTTAAGCACCAATCAGACATCTATGCCGAGTATACAAGGGAAAATTATATTTGATCATGTGCATTTCCGATATAACCCTCAGGGTGGTGAAGTTATCAAAGGCATGAATTTTGAAATTGAACCTGGAACAATTGTCGGTGTTGTAGGAAGAAGTGGCTCTGGAAAAAGTACAATTTCAAAATTAATCCAGCGATTGTATTTACCGGAAAGTGGCAAAATTTCCATAGATGGCATGGATATTTCCTTAGTCAATCCGGCAATGCTAAGAAAGCAGATCGGTGTCGTATTGCAGGAAAATTTTATGTTTAACGGAACGGTTGCGGAAAATATCTCAATCCACATGCCCACTGCTTCTATGGATCAGATTGTACATTGTGCAAAAATTGCTGGTGCTCATGATTTTATTCTGGAACTTCCAAATGGATATAATACCATTATTGGAGAGAAAGGAATGGGACTTTCCGGAGGACAGAAACAGCGTGTGGCAATTGCAAGAGCTATACTCGCAAATCCAAGAATTCTGATTTTTGATGAGGCAACTTCTGCTCTGGATTATGAATCGGAAAGCATTATTCAGAATAATTTGAAAGAAATCTGCAAAGGAAGAACAGTTTTAATCATCGCACATAGATTGTCAACATTGAAAGATGCTCAAAAGATTATGGTAATTGATAAGGGTAATTTAACTGAGTATGATACACATGAAAATCTTATGAAACAGCAGGGACTTTACTATTACTTATACAATCAGCAGCAGAGGGGGGATATTGATGGATAATAAAATGACAGAGTATATTCTAAAACACAGTCGGAAAAAGGATAAAGAACTAAAATATGATTTTATGCCTTCTTTATTAGAAATCATAGAAAGACCGGCACACAAAGCTGGAATGGTAATTATTTTAGGTGTTTTCACATTGCTAATAGCTGCTATAGTATGGGCGTGTCTTTCTAAAATTGATGTTGTTGTAACATCCAGTGGGAGTATGCAGCCGATTGGAAACATTAATGTTGTACAGTCTTATGCCGGCGGTTTTGTAAAATCAATTGATGTGGAAGAAGGGACATATGTACATGCAGGAGATGTATTAATTGAATTGAATACAGAATCACTTGATATTGATGAAGATCAATTAGAATCACAAAAAAAGATTCTTGAAGCACAACGAGAGATCTATCAAAAGATTAAAGCAGGAGAAGATGTTTCTGGTGTGAAATCGATAGATTATGCAACTGAGTTACAGCCTTATGTGCAGGCAATATTAGATGCAGATGCTAGTTATAAAAATAATCTGCAAAATTTAGAAAAGGCAAAAAATGATGCAGATTTAAATCAGCAAATTGGGCAACTTCAATTAGAAGAATACCAAGAAAACGGAACGAGTCGACAGGTAGAATCTCAAAAATTATCCAATCAACAATATGCTCTTGCTGTGGAACAAGCAGAACTAAAAATTAATGATACCAAAACACAATATAGTGCTCAAGTTAATTCCAAAATTTCTGAAATTGACACACAGTTGATTGAGATTAAAGCAAATCTAGAAAAATACCAGTTATCTAAAGAATATCAAAATATTACAGCACCTGTTAATGGATATATTAATAGTATATCTGTAAATACAATTGGAGAAACAGTTACATCAGCACAAGAACTAGTTACAATTGTACCTGATGATACACCTGTAGAAATGGTATGCTATGTGAAAAATATGGATATTGCTGATATTGAAGTGGGCATGAAAGCAGAAATTAAATTAGAAGCGTATCCGTATAACAAGTATGGTACAGTTGCTGGAACAGTTAAATATATTAGTCCTAGTTCTTTTGTTAGTGAACAATTGGGAAGCGTCTATTTGGTAAAGCTCGAAGTAACGAATGAAAATACTAATATTGATTTGATTTCTGGGTTATCTGGATCTGTTGAGATAAAAACAGATAAACGAACAGTGATGGAATACTTTTTAGATCCGATTATAAAAGGATTTGGAGAAAGTCTAAAGGAAAAATAAGTACAGTCATTGATTCAAATACAATTGAAAGAGCATAACGATTTAAGCCATCAAAGGCAAATCGTTATGCTCTTTTTGTTATGTTTACTTTTCGATGAAATTACTGTAATGCGTCTTGCTCCATGTCAATGACATACATTTTGAAATGGAGGAAATAGTATGCATGAAAAATAAAATAAGGGTTTTTGTGAATTTTTTTCAAACACGTCAGGTTGTGTCAGGGTTGCATTGTAGAATAAAAATATGTGACACAGAAAGGAGGAGCAGCAGTTAATGAGCGTGCTTGAAAGACGTTTGGAAATACTTAAAATTATGACTGTAAAAAGAAAAAGTAATGTTTCTAAACTGGCTGAAAAAATGGGCGTTTCTAAAAGAACCATTCAACGTGATATACAAGCCCTTATTGCTGTTGCACCTCTTGTATGCGTCAGTGGAAATGGCGGTGGAATTGAAATGTTAGAAACCTATCATCCATATCGTAATATTTTTACAAAAGAAGAAGTCGAAAAAATGTCCTTAAAGGAAAAGATGGATGCGACCAGAAAGTACAGAGAAGGGGAATATGAGAAGCTGATTGATGCGGTATATCCGAAGCGCGGCTGGAATTTAAACGGCGTTCCGACAATTGCACACCTGAAAGAGCTTGGCATGGATCTTCCGGAGCTTTTGGAAGTAGTTGAGCCGCTTCAGTAAGACTATACATTAATACGTTGCAGAAAGGGAGTGGATATCATGGTACTGAATAACCGTCCATATCCGGACTGGCATGAAGGACTGACAATCAGGGGTGTGATGGAACACATGAAATTTACCTGGCCCAAGCTGGTCGTGAAGGTAAATGGACAGCTGGTCTGGCCAGAAGACTATGATAAAGTAACACTTGAAGAAGCAGATGATTTGAAGATTTATCATTTACTGGGAGGTGGCTGATTCAGAAAGGAGACGCTGGTTTGGAGATAGACAAAGAACGCTATAAAAGAAATATTCTCCTGCCGGAGGTAGGAGAAGAAGGACAGAAAAAGCTGGCGGAAAGCCGGGTGCTGGTAGTCGGGGCGGGGGGACTTGGATCTCCCGCCAGCCTCTATCTGGCAGCAGCAGGAGTCGGTACGATCGGGATTGCTGATTTTGACCGGGTGGATGTCAGCAATCTGCAGCGTCAAATCCTTTACCGGGAACAGGACATTGGAAAGGCAAAGGCAGAACTGGCGGCGGAGCAGCTTCAGAGTCGGAACCATTCGGTGCGGGTAGAATTATACCCAGAGGGGATTACAGCTGAAAATGCAGAAGAAATTCTTGCAAAGTTTGATGTGATTGTGGATGCGTCGGATAATTTTCCAACCCGGTATCTGCTGAGTGATACATGCATGAAGCTGGGAAAGCCAGATGTATATGGAGCTATCTGTGAATTTGCGGGACAGGTTACCGTGTTCGCATCGGACGGACCATGTCTGCGCTGTCTCTGTCCGGAGGCAGAGGACCCATCCGGAAACCCGAATTCGGCTGCTTATGGTGTGCTTGGCGTGATTCCCGGTATGATCGGATGTATGCAGGCGGCAGAAGTATTGAAGCTTCTTTTGGGCAAGGGAGAGCCGCTGATTGGAAAAATGCTGTTCATTGAAGCCAAAACGTGGTCCACGGATCTGATAGAAGTTCCGGTGCATCCCCAGTGTAGCTGCCATACACATACCAAAGTTCACCGGACGTGAAAACGGTATTAAAAATAGACATATGGAACAATCTCTTTACTTCACAGGAAAAGAATGATAAAATAAATTAAATTGTCGAAAGCAGATGAGGAAGATTATCCACTCTGCTTTCGGCTGGATTCAGGTAAACAAAAAGGTAAATTAGATGACCAGGAATGTTTCCCTGAAATTACGATTATTGAGAAGTTAAGAGGTAAAAGGCAAATGGCGAAGGGTAATAACACAAAAGCAAAAATTGCCCGTGTTGCATGGAAATTGTTTCATGAGAAGGGATATGAGGAGACGACGATCGATGAGATTATCCTGCAGTCTGGAACATCAAAGGGAAGCTTCTATCATTATTATAGTGGAAAGGATGAGCTTCTGGCATCTCTCCCAGAGATCTTTGATGCAAAGTATGAAGAGGTAATGCAGGCGCTGGATCCGGAGATGGACAGCTTTGACAAGCTTATGACGCTCTGCTTCAGTGTACATGATCTGATAGAGTCGGATATCCCGGTAGGGCTTCTGGCGTCACTCTATTCCTCACAGGTGGTGACAAAGGGGGATAAGCATCTTTTAAACCAGAACCGTTTTTACTATAAGATGGTAAATCAGCTGGTCGATGAGGGGCAGCGCCGGGGGCAGATTACCCGCAGTATGCCATATTACGAGATTGCACATATGTATGCACTCTGCGAGAGGGCAATCATCTATGATTACTGCATTTCAGACGGTGGCTATGCGCTTGGAGAGTATACAAGAAAGACAATGCCTTTGCTGTTCGGCGGAGTGCGTGTAAAGCAGG
>ERZ773165.2088-NODE-2088-length-10515-cov-3.167782_pt1 | contig 10515 bp, 8 predicted proteins | sample MGYA00581003_ERZ773165 | MGnify/ENA primary metagenome ERZ773165 (study PRJEB29015, sample SAMEA2737817) | human gut metagenome | biome: human gut; feature: human-associated habitat; material: faeces | place: China | collected 2012 ... | reverse complement strand
TGTGTAGAGCGCATCTGCCGGAATCGTGTACACATCCGAATAAGAAATCAGCGGATAGGAAATTATCTGACTTCCGGTCATATCCTCCACGGATGCGTTCCCGTCTAATTTCACATAGTACATCCGGCTGTCGTCCGTCAGACTCTGCGTGATATAGACACGATTCCCTACCGTCGTGACATAATACTCTTCCTTTGTTCCTTCCGTGATTCCGTTAGAACCACAGATGATGCCCTGTATCGTCTTTCCACTTTCCTCATCCTGCACCGATACAGGTGTCCCGTTCGCAACCTTGCTGTTTCCACCATACAATGCCAATTTCTCCTTCACCGGCGTATCAATCGCCAGAATATCCGAGTCAAGCTCCAGCTTGCCTCCGGTGTCTCTCCAGAAATCCAACACCTCGCCCTCCTGCTCAGCGCAGATTGACATAACACCTGTTCCGTCATTGTTACAGCTTGCCTCCGTATATGCTTCCTCTGACTGCTTGAGCTGATATGTATAATCCAGCGTCTGTATCTGAAAATCCAGATTCTCAATCTGAATATCGACATCCAGCATAGATGAAAGATTCGGATTTGCCTGTTCTTCTGCATCACCGTCGGTTGCTTTCTGTGCATCCGTACCGGTTGCAAGTGGTGTCTGTCCGGCAGTCAACGCTGCCTGCTTTTCCTGTTGCAGCGACCGAAGTGTATTCTCATGTGCCTGCACTGCTTTCGTGCGATTTTCTTTCATATCCTCAATTCCTGACCGCATCTCCGCCAGCTTCGCGCTGCCTTCATTCGTTCGAACCTTGAGTAACACATCGCCCTTTTGCACATAATCTCCATTGGATACACAGATTTCCTGAATTGTACCTTCATATGGAGATGTGTAATTGATCCGCATCGTATCTGCAATCGCATAGCGGTTTGTATAAAACATCGAATCATAATTCGTTGGGGCACTTACCGTATATTCCTCATATGCATCCGGCCATGCAGCCTCTGATGTATAATACACTTTTTCTCCCTCAGAAAGCCCGGATATCACCTCTGTATTTACCGTGTCACTGACTCCTGTCTCAATGTAGCGCTGTTCGCGCTGCTCCCCATTTTTTACATAGACAAATGATCCCTGATCGTCCTCATAGATAGAATCGTTTCCGACATACAGGACATCTTCCACGCGGTCTCTGACGAGATAAACGGCGATTACAGAACCGACTGGCGCGCTCTTTTGAGCATCCTCATACTGCATTCGAAGTGCCGGATATTTCTGCTGATTTTCAGCTGTCAGGCGCTCCTGTGTTGTATAGGCATACTCCCGAAGCGAAATTTTCGCGCCATCCTGTATCGTATAATAACGGTCGTATTTCTCCAGAAGCTTGTCTTTGATCGTTGTATTCTGTATCTGAATATATGTATCCTCATAATCTGCAATCGTGATACCATAGAGAATTCCAAGATCCGGTACACCGTAATCTGCATAGTACGCGCCATCTGCAATCGTGATAACATTCATCGAGCTTGTAACCTGATTGCCATATGTAAACTGACGCACATAAGAAACATACCCGCTTGCAGTTGCCTTGAGGGTTCCATCTTCAATGATCTCCTGCTGCTTCTGAATCTGATCATCGTAATCGGCAAGCTGGTGCTTGTAAAGCAGTTCATCATAATTGGCATTTTCCTGTTCCGTCTCGATCTCTTTTCCTGTTTTCGCAGCACTGTCAGAATCTCCCAGTTGATTTTCTCCCGCCTGTTTTAGATTCAGCTTCTGTATCGTGAGCTGTTGTTTCTGCACCTCCAGCTCACGTTTTTGCACGAGCAGACTCCGGGCTTCTTCCAGATCCTGTTTTGCCTTTTGTGCCGCTTCCAGATCCGCAGTAGCTACCACCTGTCCAGCTTCCACATAATCTCCAACGTCGACAAGGACTTCTGCCACGCTGACCTGTGTCGTCCAGAACACCGCATGTTCTGTTGGCACGATCGATCCATATGCGATTTTCAGATCGCCTACATCTCCCACAGATACTTCCCGGTACGATTCCGTTCCAGATACCGGTTCCAGCAAAGCTGGCGCATCTGCATATTTCGTTCCACAGGCAACCAGAGAGACCGCGCAGAGTACACTCATCAAAAATCCCAGCTGTCGTTTTAGTTTCTGTCCGATTCTCATTTTGCAATCACCACCTTGTCGCCCTCTTTTAAACCATCTTCAATCACTGTATAGCCATCAATCGTTGCCCCAGTCTGCACCTGTACGCCATGTCGGAATCCGTCTTCATCCAGCACATAGACGTAATTGTCATTTCCCACATACACGATTGCATCCTCTGGTACATACAGGACATTCTTGAGCACATTTTTCTCGATCTCCAGATTCAGTGAATCCGAGCTTGGCCGTTTCGCTGAGTCAACCAATGTAAATGTAAGCTGCCGTTTCATCCCGGCATCCGTATCCGACGCCAGCACATCAATCGCTGTCAATCTGACCTCATAGCTTCCAACGCCAAAAGTTGCCGTAAATGTCTGTCCTACCTCAAACGCATAATCATCCTCTGTCGTCGTAGTATAATTGTCCGAGCCATACAGGATCGTTACAACTGCATCTCCGGCATACACGGTTCCATAATCAAGCATATCCGACAGGCTGCTCACAATGCCGCTTCCCTCTGCCTTAATCGTATAAGCTTCCAGTCTTGCGTCCAGATCTTTGATGTACAGTCCTGCAATCTCCTGGTCTTTCTTTAACTGCTCGATACTCTCCTGGTGTTCATCTGTCTGATTAATTGCATCCAGCTTCGTATAATGGTCGATCAGAAGCGCATCCTCTTCCACACGGTTTTCATACTGTCTTCGTTCCTCCGTTATATCCTCCGAAGAGAAGGTGACAAGTGTGTCTCCATTTTGCACGACATCTCCAACATGGACAAATACCTGATCAACCTCCATCTCATCATGATCAGGATAGTATTCTTTCCGTTCAAACTGTTCTGATTTCAATCGCAGATCGAGCACCGGCGCAATGTCTCCATGCACGACTGGCTCGGTTGTGTATGTAATTTTCTCATATTCCGGTATCGTGATCACAAGATCATCCGTCTGGGTTTTGCCGGCACATCCGCTGAGCAGTCCCACACAGAGTACCATCACGGCTGCCATTCGTCTTTTTCTTATCTTTCTCACCACAATCTCCTCACAGTATCCTTTATTTTACTGTTCTTATCTTACCATGAAAATGTATCTAATTTGTATCAATTCGTATATATTATGACAAAAAAGAACTCCAATCTGCGGAAATCCGCAAATTGGAGTTTTATACGTTCTTCTTACTCTACAACGTAAGGGATAAGAGCTACGTGTCTTGCTCTCTTGATTGCAACTGTAAGTGCACGCTGATGCTTTGCACAGTTACCAGTAATTCTTCTAGGAAGAATCTTACCTCTTTCAGAGATGTATCTCTTAAGCTTGTTTGTATCCTTGTAATCAATTACTGCATTCTTCTCTGCACAGAATACACAGACCTTTTTTCTTCTACGAATTGGTCTTCTCTTCATAGGAGCGTCTGGACGATCGCTCTTCTCTGTCTTATTGTAAGCCATTACTAATTACCTCCATTTAATTTCCTTACTTAAATGGTAAATCGTTGCCTGTCAATCCTGTTGGAATATCCATGAATCCATCTGCACTGGCATTACCAGGTGCTGGTCTGTCTTCCTGCTGATATCCACCGCCGTTGTTTCCAGATGCATTCTTGCTCTCTGCAAACTCCTGCTCTTCTACGACAACTTCTGTTGTATAAACTTTATTGCCGTCCTTATTGGTATAGCTGCCTGTCTGAATACGACCTGTAATCGCAATCTTTGTACCCTGCTTCAAATACTTCTCAGCAAACTCTCCGTTTCTGCCAAATGCAACACAGGAGATAAAATCTGCTGTCTGCTCATTTCCAGAATTGTCTCTTCTCTGGAATCTACGGTCAACTGCAAGTGTATATCTTGCGATTGCTAAAGGCTCTGCAGCCTGTGAATATCTAACTTCCGGATCACGAGTTAAACGACCCATCAAAATTACTTTGTTCATCGGAAATCCTCCTAACTATTACTCTGCGTCCTGTCTAACACAAAGATATCTGAGAACAGATTCCATAATACGAACACTTGCTTCGATCTGAGCTGGAGCTTCAGCGTTTGCATCAAACTGGATGAAGTAGTAGAAACCTTCCTTCATCTTCTGAATCTCGTATGCTAATCTCAGCTTGCCTTTTTCGTCAACGTTTGTGATTGTGCCGCCTGCCTTCTCGATAATAGCCTTAGCCTTATCTACAACAGCAGTTCTTGCGTCATCATCAATCTTTGCGCTAACAACCAACGCCAATTCATACTTGTTCATGTTATTGCACCTCCTTATGGTCTATTGGCCTCCGAACTGGTCGGAAGCAAGGAATATAAAAATATATCACAGAGTTAGATATTACCATACGGAATTTTATTTTGCAAGCAATTTTTTCAGAATTTCTCATTTTTTTCGTCGTTATTTCGCGAAATAACATGCAAAGCTCTCGCTTACACCCGACTGTTGTATTAATATAGTATTTATGTTACATTAAATCATAGTAACTACTATATACCATAGGAGGGTTTTATTACAATGAAAGATGAAACAAAATGCCTGCATGCAGGCTATACACCAAAGAATGGCGAGCCTCGTGTTCTGCCTATCGTCCAAAGTACAACGTATGTGTACGAATCTGCCGCAGAAGTTGCCGGCATCTTTGATGATCCAACAAAAGGACTCTGTTATTCCCGTTTTGCCAATCCAACAGTCATGGCAGTCGAGGAGAAAATTGCAGCCCTGGAAGGTGGTGTCGGTGCCATGTGTACCACTTCCGGACAGGCAGCTACCTTGCTTTCCATCTTAAATATCTGTCAGGCTGGTGACAGCATCATCAGTACCCCTGAAATCTACGGCGGCACGATCAATCTGTTCTCTTTCACTTTGAAGAAGCTTGGCATTGAATGTATCTACGTGGATAAAAATATGTCTGACGATGAGATCAAGGCCTGTTTTAAAGAGAATACAAAGCTCGTGTTTGGCGAGACAATCGCAAACCCGGCGCTGACTGTATTTGATATTGAGCGTTTCGCAAATATTGCACATGCAATGGGAGTTCCATTGATCGTAGACAACACATTTGCAACTCCGATTCTCTGTAAACCTTTTGACTTCGGTGCTGATATCGTCGTACATTCCACAAGTAAATATATGGATGGACATGCCGTTCAGATCGGCGGTGTCATCGTAGACAGCGGCAAGTTCAACTGGGATAATGGCAAGTTCCCAGAGCTTGTCGAGCCTGACGAATCCTACCATGGAACCTGCTATACAAAATCTTATGGCAATATGGCATATATCGTCAAGGCAAGAATGCAGCTCATGCGTGACTTCGGTGTATATCCAGCCGCACATTCTGCATTCCTGTTGAATCTCGGATTAGAGACTCTTCCAGTTCGTATGAAGCAGTATACAGAAAATGCAATGGCAGTTGCAGAATACCTTGAAAAGAGTGACGCAGTTGTCAGTGTCAGTTGTCCAGCACTTCCTTCTGATCCAAACCATGCACTTGCAGAAAAATATCTCGGTGGCAAATCCTGCGGTGTTATCTCCTTTATCATCAAGGGCGGACGTCCGGCTGCGGCAAAATTCATGGATTCGTTAAAGCTTGCCTCCAACGAAGTGCATGTTGCAGATATCCGTACCTGTGTCCTGCATCCAGCAAGTGAAACACATCGCCAGTTATCCGACGAGCAGCTTGTTGCAGCTGGTATTGATGCTGGTATGGTTCGTTTCTCTGTTGGTCTGGAGAACATCGATGATATCTTAGAGGATTTAGACGCCGCATTAAAAGCAGCTATGGAATAATTGATAGATTCTGTATCCATAAAAAAGGGTTGAAACAACTATGTTTCAACCCTTTTTCTTATCCTGCTTATATCTGTAATTCCAAAACACTTCCGAGGATTGCTTTCGGTTCCTTCACTTTCCGCTCTTCCGCATAGAATGCTTTGTTGTATTCCTGCAATTTCTGCATTGCGATCGGCTTTTCCACTTCCTCATACATCTGTGCATTCTTTGCACTAACCAGATTCGCCATACTAATAAAGCCAGGTTCAATCGCAATACCGCTGTCTTCTACCGGTGTGTCCGACTCCTTCGCCGGTCCCCACCATTTCATACCGATGGTATCTGCGTATTCCTCCGTTGGTGTCTCACACAGAAACTCCAACGCATACTGTTCTACCTGCTGCTTCGTACACACGATCTTCTTGCACCCAGTCACATGTCCTTTTTCATCCACGCGTCCAATCATCGCTGGATACGTGTCTACACTATTCAGATAATGACAATCAATCTCATGCATCCGTAGCTCTGTACGCTTGATGCCGCGTCGTTTCAGCAAAACTGCGATATCCGGTCGCACATTCATCATCCAACGTGCAAGCGGATTTCGATATTCGCGTTCTTTTCCAGACCATCCATTGATATGCTTTCCAAGATCGAACCCCGGATTTTCTATATCCAGTTCCTTATCCAGATTGTAAATCTCCGCAGCATTCACTGCCTTGGCATCTACATCCTCAAGCATCGCCCCCTGCGCCTCTTCACCTGCATACAGTGCACGTAACTTCCGGTTTGCAAATGTCACAAGCTTCCGGTTGAATTCAGCTTTACTGTCCGCATAATTGAAGTAATCACGCAGGAACGCCGGCATATAATATGCCTGCATTACTTCGTAAGTCTTATTTGTAAAATTGTCAGAATCGATCTTGACACGTTTGCATCCGTTCAAAATCTGGAACAGATACGCGGAAAACTGAGCTTCATCCCTACACAGGGAGCGCTCTCCATTTATATAGTCATTGATCAATATGTCCATATGTTTTACCACCATTTATTTTTATCTTAGTTCCCAAAAGTTTGTATACCGAGCTTTGCGGCTGATCCCTTTGAGAAGTGCCAGTACATTGGTGAACCGTCACATTCCAGTACCACATAAACTGTTTTATCTTCCGATACATCACTAAAATCCAGATCCGGATAATTCTCACGGATATCCGGTGCATCACCGTTCGATGCAGTAAATGTACCTGTGTAAGTTCCACCATACTCTTCATCGTTCGATACAAGCGATACAGTTACCTCTCCATCAAACAATCCATCTACCAGATTACCAGAACGGGTTACCGTTACAAGCTCATCGCCAGCGTCCTCGTTGACAGATGTCTCAGTACCTGCACCGTTCGGTTTATCGTTGCTCCATGCACCTTCATAAACCAGATATGCCTGATTATAACCATCCATCTTGACGAACATCGTTCCCTGTCCACTTCGCACACCGTTCTCGTAATCACCATAATAGAAGTAATAACCAGAACTCAACAAAGTAGAATATGTGTAAACGCCCGCAGCTTTTCCTGTATAGGAGCTGTCATAGCCATCCGTTGCATAAACATAAGAATCACCGTCCATATTTGCAACAACTGTACTTGCATTATCGGAACCATCCACGTCCATCATGCCTGCATAATCGGAAGCTGACATCAGGCTGATTACCTGCTCCATCAGATCATGTCTGGCTGTCATCAACGCACGCTCTGACTCAATCTTCTCTGTATAAGAAGAGAAGTCCACATCCGACATGCTGTCCGCATATGTATTGATAAAGGATTCTGCCTGATCATACTGCTGTGCATCCATCATATCATCCAAAACAGCATATGCACATGCCTTTCTTCCACTCAGAGCCGACTCATTCGTACTGTCGAGATCCAGAGCATCTCCATAAGCAGCAATCTTATTTTCATAATCAGAGTTATCCATTGCATCGGCACGGTCTACATATGCAGTTACGAGGTTCTTCTTCAGACCGTTGTCATTTGTCAGGTTATACCCTTCCTTATATGCATCGATCAGAGAATCCGTATCACTGTAAAGATCATCTGCGTATTCATAGAATGCTACGATATCCTCACTGTTCTCTGTTACTTTATCTGCATCAAAGCCCGTGATTGTTGTACGGAACTCTGTGAAATTCTCTCTTGCCCCATCACTTTCACCGGCACTAATCTGTGCGGATAACAAACCGTTCATAGCCGGAACCCGGTCATCAAAGATACCAAGTGCTGCTTCATACGCCGTGACAGCTTCTTCGTAATTGCTGTCTGTCATCGCCTTCTCAGCAACATCCATCTTCCTCTCATACCGTTTCTCTGGCGTAAAGAACAGGAAATATGCGCCTGCGCCCAGTGCCAATACCACAACGACGCAGATAGCCACGATCAGACCTGTCTTTTTCTTCTTTGGTGAACCATCTTTGTTTACTTTTGGCTGTTTTGGTGCCTTCGGTTTTTTCTCCTTCGGAGCTTTCGGTGGTTTCGGCGCCTTTGGCGGTTTTCCACCATTCATCGGCGGCATCTGTCCGTTATTCGGCATCATACCCATCGGTGCTCCCATTGGTCCATTTGGCATCTGTCCCATTGGTGCTCCCATCGCTCCATTCTGCATCTGTCCCATTGGCGCTCCCATCGGTCCGTTCGGCATCTGTCCCATTGGCGCTCCCATCGGTCCGTTCGGCATCTGTCCCATTGGTGCTCCCATCGGTCCGTTCGGCATCTGTCCCATCGGCATTCCCATCGGTGCTCCCTGTGGCGGAAGCATCTGTGTCTTGTCCTCAAACTGTGGTGCGCCCGGTGCTGGTGCTGCACCCATCATCGCTGGTTCTGGTCCAGTCAGAACCGTCGTTGCACCTTCCGTATCATCGTCATCCTCAGGTGGCATATCTTCTGCGCGCAATACCGTTGTCGCGCCCTCTTCTTCGTCCTCAGTTTCTGCATCCATCGCACGTAATACGGTGGTTGCACCCTCTTCTTCATCCACGTCATATCTGGATTCCGGATTCTTATTTTCGTCCATATCGTTTCCTCCTGCAAAACTGCAATACCTTCTTTACAGTTTATACTTTTTCTACCTCATATGTCAACATACTTTCTCGTATTTCACAAACGATTTACCATTCTTCTCTGTTTTTCAGGCTCTGGATTTCCTCTGTGGTAAGTTTCCGATATTCACCACACGCAAGCGACTCATCCAGATACAACGGTCCCATACGCAAACGCTTTAAATATAGCACCTGCATACCTACCGCTTCAAACATTCGTTTAATCTGATGATACCGCCCCTCTGTGATCGTAATTTCGATCTCACTTTCGCTCCCTGCCTTGTGAATCTTCAGTTCAGCTGGTGCTGTGAGCAGCTCATCTCCGATATCTACACCCTCAGCAAAAGCAGCGACCTCCTTCTTCGTGACCATGCCTTTGATCCTTGCATAATAGGTTTTTTCCACATGCTTTCCCGGTGCCAGCAGATCATTTGACAGCTTTCCATCGTTGGTTAAAAGCAACAGCCCTTCCGTATCTTTGTCCAGCCGTCCTACCGGAAATAAATCGCGTCGTTTTTGTTCTGTAATAAGATTCACAACTGTTTTTTCATGTGCATCTTTCGTTGCAGACACCACCCCCTGTGGTTTATGCAGCATATAATAAGAAAAACTCTCATACACGACCATTTTACCCTGCACACAGACAACATCCTGCGCCGGTTCCAGCTTTTCCTCCGCATGGACACACATCTCACCATTTATGGTGACCTGTTTTGCCTTCAGCAGTCCTTTCACATCCTTTCGACTGCCAAAACCCGCATCTGCCAAATATTTGTCGATTCGTATTTTTGCCATATTGCACCAGTCCTCCCATTTCCAGACAAAAGAAGAAGATCCACAGTCAACCCGCGGATCTTCCCATTCTTATTATCAATCCTCTTGGGGAGATTGAACTATATATTTCTGTCTCTGCTAATTAGAATAAGCTATCGTAGAAGCTTCCAACTGACGCGCCTGCCACTGCTCCGTACTGATTGTAAAATACAGACGATGAATTTGCAGATGCATCGCTTGCAAGCTGCAACATACGACTCTGTGTATTACTGCCAAAAGAGAAATCTCCGGCAAACAGTTTCTTCACATCCGACATATCTGCGGATGCAAATGCCTCCTCGTCAAATGCAAGTGTGTTATCACTTTTTACCGTAATTCCGATCTTGGCTAATGCACTTGTATAATTTCCAGTCTGAGAAGCCAGTCTGGATGCATCCTTCAGTACGCCTGATTTATCTGAATTCTGTGCACTCTCCATCACACTGTTGTAATTGCTGACAAAGCTCTTTACATTCTTCTGGATCTTATCTGTATCCGCACTCTGATACAGCTTCTCATCCTTCAATGTTTTCAGATCCTTCCATGCATCCTCGGATGCCGTCTTTGTCGCAGTATCCTCTGTCTTCGTCTCTATGTTACTCTTGGAAAACTGCTTCTGCGTTGCCTTCTTCGCACTATCGTTCGAATAATAATGCTTTGCAAGCTTCAGATAACTGCCGTTCCGAATGGAGTTGTAATCGCTGAGAAGTCCCATCAATC
>ERZ773165.2075-NODE-2075-length-10560-cov-2.815136_pt1 | contig 10560 bp, 9 predicted proteins | sample MGYA00581003_ERZ773165 | MGnify/ENA primary metagenome ERZ773165 (study PRJEB29015, sample SAMEA2737817) | human gut metagenome | biome: human gut; feature: human-associated habitat; material: faeces | place: China | collected 2012 ... | reverse complement strand
GAAGAATCTGACAGGCGGACGTATCTATAAAATATATCAGCCGGAAGTGGATGAGCTGTGTCTGGTCGTAAAAAACCGGACAGAACAGGGCAACACAACCAGTCGTCTGGTGATCTCTGCAGATGCCAGTCTGCCTCTTATTTATCTGACGGGGCAGATAAAGGAGAACCCGTCGACAGCCCCGAATTTTTGTATGCTGCTACGGAAGCATATTGGAAATGCACGCATTTTATCCGTGACACAGCCGAACTTTGAGCGAATTGTAGAGATGCAGTTAGAACACCTTGATGAAATGGGTGATCTTTGCCAGAAGAAGCTGATCGTCGAGATCATGGGAAAACACAGCAACATCATCTTCACGGATGCGGATGGTACGATCATTGACAGCATCAAGCATATTTCCCATCAAGTAAGTTCGGTGCGGGAAGTGCTGCCGGGAAGAACGTATGTATATCCTCCGGCACAGGAAAAGGAAAATCCGCTCGACATTGATATCAATTATTTTATGAATCATGTCCTGCGCAAGCCGGTATCGGTGACGAAGGCAATCTATACATCGCTGACAGGATTATCACCGGTGATCGCAAATGAGATCTGTTACCGGGCTGGTGTCGATGGCGGCATGAGTACGGCTGGACTCTCGATGCAGGAGCAGGAGGATTTGTATGCAGCGTTTGATGCGATGCGTACAAGTATAAAAGAAGAACAGTTTGCACCGTGTATTGCATATCAGGGGTATGCACCGAAGGAATTTGCGGCGTGTACACTGACGATGTACGGAGAGGAAGCAGACAACCTTCCCAAGAAGGATGTGGATGGACTGAAAGTATTTCCGTCGATGTCTCCGGTCATTGAAGAATACTATCAGGCAAAAAGTGTGGTAACGCGCATCCGGCAGCGGTCGACGGATCTTCGTAAGATTGTGAACAACGAGATTGAGCGGACGGCGAAGAAATACGATCTGCAGCGGTCACAGCTAAAGGATACAGAGAAACGGGATAAATACAAGGTCTATGGTGAATTGCTGACTGCCTATGGATATTCTTGTAAACCGGGCGATAAAGAAATCACCTGCGAGAACTACTATGATAGCAGTATGCTTACGATTCCGCTTGATCCAGAGCAGTCGGCGATGGAAAATGCAAAGCGGTATTTCAACAAATATAATAAACTGAAGCGTACCTATGAGGCGCTGATGGAGCTTACCGTAGAGTCGAAAGAGGAACTTGATTATCTGCTTTCTGTGCAGAATTCGCTGGAGATTGCGAAGACAGAAAATGATCTGCAGGAGATCAAGCAGGAGCTTGTGGAAAGTGGCTATGTGCGTGGCAGATTCGATCGGAACAAGCAGAAGAAACAGGTGAAGGCAAAGCCACTGCATTATATATCCAGTGATGGCTACCATATGTATGTCGGAAAGAATAATTTCCAGAATGAGGAGCTGACATTTAAGTTTGCAGAGGGCAATGATCTGTGGTTTCATGCCAAACAGATGCCGGGTTCCCATGTGATCGTCAAGACGAACGGTGAGACAGAGATTCCAGACCGTACCTACGAGGAGGCGGCGAGACTGGCGGCATATTACTCAACCGGCAAAGAAGCACCGAAGGTGGAGATTGACTATACGACGAAGAAAAATCTGAAGAAACCGCCGAAAGCAAAGCCGGGTTTTGTAATCTATCATACGAATTATTCGATGAGTATCGAGCCGGATATCCACGGGATTGCAGAAGCTTAAAACGTGAAATTAAACATCAAAACACCTTGATTTTTAGGGGTGCCTATACTATAATAATGTAGATTATCGTTCATGGATAAGATAGAAACGATAATCTGCATTATTTTTATGTGTGCATAAATGCGCAGGGAGAAACGATTGCCGCAAGGCAACCGACGTATATAGGAGACTATCGTGATAAAAAGTATGACAGGCTTCGGAAGAGGCGAACAGGTAAATGACGATCGTAAGATCGTGGTAGAGATCAAGGCGGTGAATCATAGATTCTGTGATATGAATGTGAAGCTGCCAAAGAAGCTGAATTATTTTGAGACAGATATCAGAACCTGCCTGAAAGAGTACATTCAGAGAGGAAAAGTAGATGTATTTATCACATACGAAGATTATACAAAGTCCAATGTATGTGTAAAATATAATAAGGAAATTGCAACCGAATATGTAAATTATCTGAACAGTATGGTGGATGATTTTGGTTTGCAGTCAGATGTGAAGCCGTCTGTGATCGGCAGATTCCCAGAGGTGTTTACATTGGAGGAGCAGTCTGTGGATGAGAATGAGATCTGGTCTCATTTGGAGGGTGTTGTGCGGGAAGCAGCCGAGAAATTTGTGGAATCCCGTGTCCGTGAAGGTGAGAACCTGAAGAAAGACTTGCTTGCCAAGCTTTCTGCGATGTCAGACATTGTGGCTTATATCGAGGAGAAATCCCCACAGATCATCGAGGACTATAAGGCGAGATTGATCGAGAAGGTGGATGAACTTGCAATCAATACGCAGATCGATGATCAGCGTATTGCAGCCGAGGTTACAATGTATGCGGATAAGGTCTGTGTGGACGAAGAGGTTGTACGTCTCAGAAGTCATATTGACAGTACAATCAAAATCCTGACCGAGGGTGGTGCCGTTGGCCGGAAGCTTGATTTCATCGTACAGGAGATGAACCGGGAAGCAAACACGATTCTTTCCAAGGCAAATTCCCTGATCATTTCCGATAAGGGAATCGACCTGAAGACAGAGATCGAGAAGGTTCGTGAACAGATACAGAATATAGAGTAGGAGGAACCAGATAGATTATGGCAAAGAAAGGTTCTTTGATCGTTATTTCCGGATTCTCCGGTGTTGGTAAAGGTACCGTGGTAAAGAAGATGGTTGCCGAGTATGGTTACAGCCTGTCGGTTTCTGCGACAACACGTGCACCGCGGGAAGGCGAAGTAGACGGAAGAGAATATTATTTCAAATCCGTGGATGAATTTCGGAATCTGATTGATTATAATGGATTTATTGAGTGGGCACAGTATGTGGAGAACTACTATGGAACCCCAAGAAAATTTGTAGAAGATGAGATGGCGAAGGGGCATGATGTGATCTTAGAGATCGAAGTGCAGGGCGCGATGAATGTCCGGGAACAGTATCCGGATGCGATTCTTATCTTTATCACAGCACCGAGCGCGAAGGGACTCCGGGAGCGTCTGGCAGGACGTGGCACCGAGAGCGAGGAAGTCATCGACAAACGCATGCAACGTGCAGTGGAGGAGTCCGAGGATATGCAGCAATACGACTATATCGTTGTCAACGACGATTTAGATACATGTGTACACAGCGTACACTCGATTATTGTCGGTAGAAAATGTCTGCGCGAGAATAATCTGGAATTTATAGAAGAGATTAAAAACGAGCTGAAAGCTTTATAGGAAGGGAGATATAGACAATGATACATCCATCTTACACGGAATTAATGGAAGTGATTAACAGCGACGTAGAACCAGGTGAACAGCCGGTTGTTCAGAGTCGTTATTCTGTGGTTATGGCGACTGCAAAGAGAGCCAGACAGATCATCGATGGCGCAGAGCCGTTGGTAAAATCCGAGAGTGGCAATCCACTTTCTACCGCAGTCAAGGAGCTGTATAGCGGAAAAGTTAAGATTGTCGGAGATGACGAGTAAAGAAACCCGAAAGGTTCAAAAAGGCTGCAGAACAAATGCTGTAGCCTTATTTACTTTTCACTTCTATTCTTTTAGGGAGGACAGCGTATGAAATTATTAGAAGTATTACAGGGACTGGATTATGAGGTTTTGAAGGGAAACACAGATACAGAGATCCGGGAGATCCAGAACGATTCGCGAAAGGTACAGCCGGGAGATCTGTTTTTCTGTATCTCTGGTGCGGTATCAGATGGACATACATATGCAGAGGATGTGGCTGCGAAGGGTGCAGCCGTGATCGTCGTGGAAAAACCGGTAAATGTGCCAGACACCGTGACCGTGTGAAGAGTACCCGGTATGCGATGGGTAAGATCAGTTCCGCGTTTTATGGAAATCCTTCTGAGAAGCTGACGGTCATTGGACTGACCGGAACCAAAGGAAAGACGACAACGACCTATATGATCCGGGAGATGCTGGAGCGTTCTGGAATCAAAACCGGATTGATCGGTACGATTGAAATTATAGATGGAAACCAGAAGATTCATGCGAATAATACAACGCCAGAGTCTATGATCTTGCATAAATATTTAAAGAATATGGTGGAAAATGGCTGCAAGGCTGTCGTGATGGAGGTTTCTTCGCAGGGATTGATGTTAGATCGTGTAGCGGGTGTGGATTTTGATTATGGTATCTTCACAAATCTGTCGAAGGATCATATCGGTCCAAATGAACACGCAAGTTTTGAGGAATACCGAGACTGGAAAGCAAAGCTGTTTACACTCTGCAAGACTGGTATTTTCAATGTGGACGATGCAAATGCAGCGTACATGATGGAGCATGCAACCTGTGAGAAATTAACCTACGGGGAATGTGCAGATGCGGATTACCGGGCAAAAGACATCGAATTATACAGAGAAAAAGGTGTGCTTGGAATCCAGTATGCATTGTGCGGAAAACTGGATGCAAAGATTGTGGTAGACCTGCCGGGAGAGTTCTCCGTGCATAATTCTCTGGCAGCAGTCGCAGTGGCAGATCAGATGCAGGTTGGTATTACAGATATTCAGAATATATTGAAGGAAGCAAAGGCACGCGGACGTGTGGAGATGATTCCAATCTCCGATTCATTTACGCTGATGATCGATTATGCGCACAATGCAATGGCGCTTGAAAGTCTGCTTACAGCGCTTCGAGCCTACAATCCGAAACGTCTGGTGACCTTGTTTGGATGCGGCGGAAATCGTTCCAGAGACCGTCGGTTTGAGATGGGCGAAGTATCAGGAAAAATGTCTGATTTTACGATTATTACAAGCGATAACCCAAGAGATGAGGAACCGCTTGCAATTATCGCAGATATCGAAACCGGAATGAAGAAAACGGATGGGGAATACGTGAAGATCGCAGATCGGAAGGAAGCAATCCGTTATGCAATCCTGCATGCGAAAGAGGGCGATGTCATCGTCCTTGCAGGAAAGGGACATGAAGACTATCAGGAGATTCATGGTGTGAAACATCACATGGATGAACGGGATCTGATTCGTGAGATTTTGGAGGAAGAGGATGTCACAAACATATGCGGATATAATAATCGATATTTCGCATAGTGCGATCGACCGGGTGTTTCAATACCGGATCGGAGATGCATGGAAAGAGCAGGTACAGGTTGGAAGTCTGGTGACGGTTCCGTTTGGAAAAGGAAATACGCACCGGCACGGCTATGTGATCGGTATTACTCAGACCCCGTCTTATGAACCAGATAAGATCAAGGAGATCGTGGATGTGCCGCAGAAAGGACTCCCAATCGAGGGAAAACTGATTCGGCTTGCTGCGTGGATGCGGGAGACATATGGGACAACGATGAATCAGGCATTGCAGACAGTGATGCCGGTCAAGCAGACGGTGCGAAAGACTGCGCAGAAGGTGGAAGAGACAACCCTGCCGGATACGAACTGGGAGTTTGTCACATTGAATGACGAACAGCAGGCACTGGTCGATGCATTTGCGGAAGATATACAGGCAGGAGAGCGGCATACATATCTGCTGCACGGTGTAACCGGAAGTGGGAAGACAGAGGTCTATATCCAGTGCATCAAGGAAGTGATCCGGGAGGGCGGTCAGGCGATTGTGCTGATTCCGGAGATTTCGCTGACGTATCAGACACTGGCGCGGTTCCGAAAACATTTTGGCACGCGTGTGGCATTTGTCAATTCCAAGCAGAGCAAGGGTGAGAAATACGAGCAGTTCCGCAAGGCGAAGGAAGGGAAAGTCGATGTTGTGATCGGTCCCCGCTCGGCACTTTTTACGCCATTTCCGAATCTGAAGCTGCTAGTAATGGATGAGGAGCATGATCCGGCATTTAAGAGTGATCAGGCACCGCGGTATCATGCAAGAGACGTGGCAATCAAGCGTGCAGAGCTGGAAGAAGCCAGTGTCATTCTCGGTTCGGCGACCCCGAGTATCGAGAGCTATGCGCGGGCAGAAGCCGGACAATACCGGTTATGGGAATTAAAAGAACGCCCCGATGGTGTGCAGGCACAGAAAATCGAGGTTGTGGATCTGCGCGAGGAGCTCCGACGGGGAAACCGGAGTATCATCAGCCGGAGTCTCTATGAGAAGATACAGGAGCGGATTGAGAGAAAAGAGCAGATGATGCTTTTTATCAACCGCCGGGGATTTAACAGCTTTGTATCGTGCCGGGCATGTGGTGAGGCAATCAAATGTCCAAGATGTGATGTGGCGTTAACGTATCATCAGCAGACAATACAGGCACAGAGACAACTGGTGTGTCATTACTGTGGCTATACGACAGCGATGCCAAAGCAGTGTCCGTCCTGTAAATCGAATATGATCGCCGGATTTGGAACCGGTACAGAGAAGGTTGAAGAGGAAATAAAAAAACTGTTCCCTGCGATTAAGACCTTGCGGATGGATCGGGATACAACGATACGGAAGGACGCGGGTGCCAGAATTCTGAAGCAGTTTGCGGAAGGAAAGGCAGATATGCTGATCGGCACGCAGATGATCGTCAAGGGACATGATTACAGCAATGTGACGTTGGTTGGCGTGATCCTGGCGGATTTATCCTTATACGCAAATGACTACCGTGCAGGAGAACGTACTTTTGATCTTCTGACGCAGGCAGCCGGACGTGCCGGTCGAGGCGAAAAAAAAGGAGCGGTCGTGATACAGACCTATCAGCCGGAGCATTATGCGATTGCGGCAGCTGCCAGTCAGGATTACAAAGCATTTTACGAAATGGAGATGGCATACAGGCGGATGCTTCGTTATCCACCGGTTTATGATATGCTGCAGATTCTGCTGACTGGAGAATCCAAAGGAAAAGTAGAAAGCTATGCCGGGATTTTATGCCGGGATTTAAAGGAAAAGACAAAGACATTACAATATACGCAGACAAGGATCATCGGACCGGGAGAAGCGGCGATTGGAAAGATCAACGATGAATACCGTTATGTGATCTATATCAAGGCACCGGGTCTTGGCGCAATCACGACGCTGCGTGACTATATTGACACATGCGGCTGCGAAGGCGTGACGATTAGCGTGGATATGAACCCGATGACGGTTTGTTAAGAAAAATATGGTTTTAAATTATAATATAAATGGAGGGCAATATGGCAACGAGAAAGATACGTTTAGATGGTGATGATGTATTGAGAAAGGTCTGCAAACCGATTGAGAAGATGACACCACGGTTGCAGACATTGATCGATGATATGTATGAGACGATGTATGAGGCAAATGGTGTGGGACTGGCTGCACCACAGGTTGGTATATTAAAGCGCATCGTCGTGATTGATATCGGAGATGATAATGCATATACATTGATCAATCCAAAGATTATCGAGGCGGACGGCGAACAGACAGGGGAAGAAGGTTGCCTGAGTCTGCCAGGTCTGCAGGGCACCGTGACAAGACCAAATCATGTAATCTGTGAAGCATATGACGAGGATATGCAGCTTCGGCAGATCGAGGGCGAGGGATTACTGGCACGTGCAATCTGTCATGAGTTAGATCATCTCGATGGAATTCTGTACAAGGACAAGGTAGAGGATGGACTTTACAAAGTAGAGCCAGTTGAGCCGGAAGAGTAACCAGAAATCGTAAGTGCAACAGGGTAGAACATGGAGGTAGAGCATGAGAATCATATATATGGGAACGCCGGAGTTTGCAGCGATTGCGCTTTCGGCAATCGTGAAAGAACATGAGGTGGTTGCGGTTGTGACACAGCCGGACAAACCACAGGGACGAAACCGCAAGCTGGTACCAACACCAGTCAAGGTGAAAGCACAGGAATATGAGATTCCCGTCTATCAGCCGGAGAAGGTGCGCGAGGCAGAGATGGTAGAAACGCTTCGGTCATACAAGCCGGATGCAATCGTGGTGGCTGCGTATGGACAGATTCTGCCGGAGAGCATTTTATCGATTCCGCCGTATGGCTGTATCAACATTCATGCGTCACTGCTTCCGAAATACCGTGGCGCAGCACCGATTGAGCGCGCAATCATCGACGGAGAGACGGTAACTGGTGTCACAACGATGTATATGGAAAAAGGACTTGATACCGGAGATATGATCGACAAGGTGGAGGTTGCGATCACACCAGAAGATACTGGAGCCACGCTGCATGACAAGCTTGCCGAGGCTGGAGCGGCTTTGATTTTGGAGACACTCACCAAACTGGAAAATCATACAGCAACACGGACGAAACAGGATGATGCACAGAGTTGTTATGCATCAATGCTTTCCAAAGAAATGGGGCGGATGGATTTTGTGAAGTCCGCAGAGGAACTGGAACGTCTGATCCGGGGACTTAATCCGTGGCCGTGTGCATATACAGAGATAGACGGCAAGAATGTGAAGATCTACAAAGCAAAGGTCATCGCAATGGATGATGCATATAAGACGCAGGCACAGGGAAAGGTGGAACAGACACTGACCTTTGCGCCGGGCGAGATCGTGGAGGTTGCAAAGAAGTATTTTGTGATCGCGTGTGGCACGGATGCCTTGCAGATCCAGAACCTGCAGCCGGAGGGTAAGAAGCCGATGGATACCGTAGCTTATTTAAATGGCAATCCGCTTAAGGCAGGGATGACTGTAAATTGGAAATAAAGAGGAGAAACACATGGATACAAGAGACGTGGCTTTGACTGTATTATTGGATATAGAGACTAATCAGACATTTTCGAATATTGCACTTGGAAATGCACTTCGTAAAAACCAGTTTACGGACAAGGTAGAACGCGCTTTTTTATCCAGACTGGTGGAGGGTGTCACAGAGACAAAGCTGCGGCTGGACTATGTGATCGACCAGTATTCAAAGACGAAGATAAAAAAGTGTAAGCCGGTGATCGCCTGTCTGCTCCGGATGGGCTGTTACCAGATTCTTTTTATGGACAGCGTACCGGATTCTGCCGCGTGCAATGAATGCGTGAAGCTTGCGAAAAAACATGGCTTTGCCGGACTTTCTGGTTTTGTGAACGGCGTGCTTCGGACGATCACACGGGAGAAAACGAAGCTTGCATATCCTGATCAAAAAAGAGAACCGGAGCGGTATTTGTCCGTGATGACATCAACACCACTCTGGCTCGTACAGAAGCTTATCTTGGAAAATGGCACAGAGAGCGCAGAAACGATCTTTCAGGCGGCATTTGCAGACCGGAAGACGAGTATCCGGCTGAACAAACATCGGATCGAAGAAAACGGAGAGACGATGGATTCTTATAAGAACCGATTGAAAGAAGCAGGCATAACAGTCGAGCCGGGTGCATATTATGAAGGGGCATGGCTGTTATCGGGCTATGATTTTATACACAAGATTCCGGGATATAAGCAGGGATATTTCACGGTGCAGGATGAAAGCTCGATGTGTGCGGTTGCGGCAGCAGGCATCCAGCCAGAGGATTTTGTGATGGATATCTGTGCGGCACCGGGTGGTAAGACGACGGCGGCAGCAGAATTTGCACAGCAAGGGCATGTGCTGTCGATGGACATTGCAGAGGAAAAACTGGAATTGATTGAAGAAAATGTAGAACGGTTAAAGCTTGCAAATGTGGATATCCGTTGTCAGGATGCAACGGAATATATGCAGGAGCAGGAGGAAAAAGCAGATGTTGTTATCGCAGATCTGCCTTGTTCCGGACTTGGCATCATGGGACGGAAAAATGATATCAAATACCGGGTAACCGAGGAACAGATCGAGTCACTGGTGGAGCTGCAACATACGATACTGCAAAACGCCTGCCGATACGTGAAGGCAGGTGGAACGCTTTTATATAGCACCTGCACGATCACAAAGGAAGAAAACACCTTGCAGGTGGAGCGTTTCTTAAAGGAACATCGAGAATATACACTAAAAGAACAACGACAGTTCTTACAAGGCATCGATGCCTGTGACGGATTTTATTATGCGGTACTGCATAAGCTAGGAGATTAAAATGGACATCAAATCAATGTACCTTGCAGAAATTGAACAGTGGATGAAAGAACACGGACAGCCGGCGTTTCGGGCAAAGCAGGTGTTCCAGTGGATGCACCAGAAGTATGTGGCATCGACGGAGGATATGTCGAATCTTCCGAAGGCATTGCGTGCACAGATGGACGAGGAAGGATTCGTGCACATTGAGGCAGAGATGAGTCAGGAATCAAAATCAGACGGTACGATCAAATTCCTGTACCGCCTGTCGGATGGACAGATGATCGAGACGGTGTTTATGCGCCATAACTATGGTAATTCGGTTTGTATCTCATCGCAGGCGGGCTGCCGGATGGGCTGCCGTTTCTGTGCGTCGACGATTGGCGGACTGGTACGGAATCTGACCGCGTCGGAGATGCTCGAACAGATCTATGCGACGAGCCGTATCACCGGAGAACGTATCAGCCACGTGGT
>ERZ773165.2068-NODE-2068-length-10586-cov-18.360175_pt1 | contig 10586 bp, 9 predicted proteins | sample MGYA00581003_ERZ773165 | MGnify/ENA primary metagenome ERZ773165 (study PRJEB29015, sample SAMEA2737817) | human gut metagenome | biome: human gut; feature: human-associated habitat; material: faeces | place: China | collected 2012 ... | reverse complement strand
CTGACTACGGTGCATTCGTTGAGATTGCTCCAGGTGTAGAGGGCTTGATCCACGTTTCTGAGATGTCTTGGAGCCAGCACCTCCGTTCTGCTAACGACTTCATGAAGGTTGGCGACGACGTAGAGGCTGTTATCTTGACTCTCGACCGTGCTGAGCGCAAGATGAGCCTTGGTATCAAGCAGCTCAAGGAAGACCCATGGGAGACTATCGATACTAAGTTCCCTGTAGGCAGCAAGCACGTAGCTAAGGTTCGCAACTTCACTAACTTCGGTATCTTCGTAGAGCTCGAGGAAGGTGTTGATGGTTTGATCCACATTTCTGACCTTTCTTGGACCAAGAAGATCAAGCACCCATCAGAGTTCACTTCAGTAGGTGCTACTCTCGATGTAGTAGTTCTCGAAATCGACAAGGAGAACCGTCGCTTGAGCCTCGGTCACAAGCAGTTGGAGAAGAACCCATGGGATGAGTATGAGGCAATCTACACTCCAGGTTCTGTTCACACTGGTAAGATCATCGAGATGATGGACAAGGGCGCTGTAGTAGCTCTCAACGAGGGTGGCGAAGGCTTCGCTACTCCAAAGCACCTCACAAAGGCTGACGGCTCAATGGCTAAGAAGGGCGAGGAGCTCGACTTCAAGGTAATCGAGTTCGTTAAGGAGACAAAGCGCATCATCCTCTCTCACTCTCGTACATTCGAGGAGGGCAAGGACGAGCCTGTATCTAAGCCATCTCACAAGCGCAGCAACAACGGTGGCCGCAAGAACGACACTCCTGTTATCAACAACGTAGCAGCAGGTACTTCTCTCGGTGACATCGATGCTCTTGCTAAGCTCAAGGCTCAGATGGAAGGCAAGGCATAAGTTTGATGTATAAAATACCGCAATAAGGGTTTGTTGTTTTACATTCCCTATTGTTAATAATTTTGTTTAATAGATTGCTTTTTCCCGGCTCTTCGTGAGAAGTGCCGGGATTTTTTTGTTTATTCATCGGAGGATTGGTTTATTCATCGGAGGATTGGTTTATTCATCGGAACATTCTTGCTATTTTTTAAACCCACGCAGATTTCGCAGATAACGCAGATTTTACCCGTCCCGGCGGATTTGAAATCCGCCGTAAAAGAAAAGGTTCGACCTATAAAACGGGGGATTTGTAATCCACCCTATAACAAATGAGCCAGAACCGATTACCGGGGATTACAAATCCCCAGAACACAAAGGGGTTAGGACATTTTTTAACGACGGATTGCAAATCCGTCGAAACGCCTAACGGAAAAAATGAGTTATACTGCGGATGAGGATGCTTCCGGATAAAAGCACCCACATCTATTGTCTTAACAGTACCATCACTAAAGTGCAATTCAACCTTTAATGGCGCCACATATTTTGCAGAAACAACACTTAAGTTCATATTTTCTTCGTTATTTTAGTTGAATTCCACATCATACAGCAATTCCATTACGCAAGATATCTTCGTATAATGGTGAAGGATTACATTCTTCTATCAATACAGGCTCTATCGACGTATTTATGTCGAGCGTAGCAAGCCACAGAGAAGAGGTTGTATCCAACCAATCACCTTGAAGCTTGGGTATGACAACAGCAACATCTATGTCACTATCCTTACGAGCTTCATTTCTGCTACATGAACCATACAGATACACCTTGGCATCAGAAACCAGCGGAAGTATGGCTTCCTTGTAACATCTTACTATCATTAAAGCATGCTCTCTATCCATAGTTTCATCTCCTTTGTTCTGTTTATTAAAATTCTACAATATTCAGGTGTCAGCTTCTTTGCCAACTCATCTTTATAAGAAGGATATCTCGCCTCAATATTCATTGGCATTAATTCAGCAAGGAACTTCAACTGTTGTTGAGACATTTTTGAAACTAGTCCGCAACTTTGCGCCAACTTCAAGAGATTATGGATGTATGGCACATCATCCGGTTTTTTAGCACACCAATATGACTTGATGGTCTTCTCTATAACCAGATGACACATAAAACCTACATACAACCATCTACCTCCATTGTACATAACTTCAGCTGTATCTACATCGTAGTCAGCCAGTTCTTTCCAATATGAAACTTTATCCATAGCCATATAATACTTTTTGCAAAAACAGAAGCATAGCAACCTCCTTACTTTAACCTATCTCTCCTGCAAAAATAAACCATTTATACGAAACCACCAAATTATTTATGTTAAATCTCGCATATAAGCAGACAATCTGTAATAACCAATATTATCAAGGTACTGTATGGCTTTGTTTCTGTCACAAATCTGTAAACCTCGTGATTCAAGCAAATTAACGAGATTATCTGAAGATTCAAAACGTTTTGTAAAGGGTATAAGATTCGCCATGTTCAAATATGTATAAACAAAAAAGCCCAGCCTATTTAAGCATTGTAAAGAGGCTCGGCTGGAACTAACACTGCAAAGATACGAATAATCATTGATAATACAAAATTTTCCGCAAGAAAAATTTCACGAAAGTGGATATTTATGTTTAATAGTATAAAAACGAGCTCTGAAACCATGTTCTGCTTACAAAACAAGAAAGAAGAAATGGAAATTACCATTCAAAAAAGAGTTTGACGCACCAATTTCTGAGCATCAAACTCTTTATATTTCAGAATCTACGATAGTTTATTTTACGGCAACCTTGATGGCATTATCACCGAACTTTGCGATGACCATGGTTTCTGATACAGCGCAGGATGCGGTACCGTCAACGGCAGAAGAGGAGCCGATAAGCTTGCCATCTACTGCATAGAACTTGACCACCTCGCCATTATCAAGACCCGAAATGCTGACGATGCCGTCATGGGCAGAAGCCACAACACCACGGGTTCTAGACTGGTTGATGTTGGTAGCATTCTCCAGGTTGGCATTGACCCAATATAGTGTAGCCTTAGCCTTTTCGGATGTTTTATAGCCATCAGCTGTTGCATAAACTGATATGTCATAAGCAGCAGAAAGGAATACATTACCGTCTTCGCTAAGTGCATCTGTTGCCATATCCTTATCGCTGATAGTATAATGATACTTTGCTCCTGCTGTTTCGCAAGAGAACTTCAACTTGCCAGCGCCATAAAAGACGGATGGAGTAGCACATGGTGTAACCGGCTTTTCTTCATCACCAGATCCGTTTGGATTCCAAGTATAGATATACTTATAATCAGCCCCCAAAGCATATTTGTAGCCCTGAAGATATTCTGCAGGAACATAAATTATGCATGCTTTAGAAATTCCAGCATTGCTTATACGGTTAGGGGCTTTACCTTTGAAATATATACTTTCGAGATTGGTACATTCGTCGAAGCAAGATTCCCCCAGCGAAGTGACAGACGAAGGAATCGTGATGGAAGTTAAACCGACACATCCATAGAAGCACGAATACCCCAACGAAGTAACAGATGAAAGAATAGTGATGGAAGTCAAGCCGCTACATTGACAAAAGCACTGCACCCCCAACGAAGCAACAGATGAAGGAATCGTGATGGAAGTTAAGCCCGTACAATACATGAAGCAGCGTTCCCCTATCGATATAACTGACGAAGGAATCGTAATGGAAGTTAAGCCGCTACAACCATGGAAGCAAGATTCCCCCAACGAAGTAACAGATGAAGGAATCGTAATGGAAGTTAAACCGACACATTCATAGAAGCACTTATCCCCCAACGAAGTAACAGATGACGAAATCGCAATGGATGCTAAGCGGCTACATTGGAGGAAACAAGAGTTCCCTAACGAAGTAACAGATGAAGGAATAGTGATGGAAGTTAAGCCGCTACACCACTCGAAGCAAGAGTTCCCCAACGAAGTAACAGATGACGGAATCGTAATGGAAGCTAAGCGGCTACAGTGGCTGAAACAAGAGTTCCCCAACGAAGTAACAGATGACGGAATCGTAATGGAAGCTAAGCGGCTACAGTGGCTGAAACAAGAGTTCCCTAACGAAGTAACAGATGAAGGAATAGTGATGGAAGTTAAGCCGCTACACCACTCGAAGCATCTGTCTCCCAACGAAGTAACAGATGAAGGAATAGTGATGGAAGTCAAGTCACTACAATAGAAGCATCTATCCCCCAAAGCCGTAATTTTATAATCATTCCCATCTTTCGCTTTCACGCTTTCAGGAATCACAATTTCATCACCTGCATACTTCTCTGTATTAGGCACAAGTGTTGCCGTTTTAGTATCCGAATCCAGTATATATTTAAAACCATCAATCACTTCAAAGCTGGCACCAGCCAGTGCTTTGCTCGTAATCATAACCATCATGACCAGCAGGATGGCAAAACGCTTCGCGATGCCGCAAGTACTCTTGCGAACATCCAAGTCCTTACAATTTGATAAAGTAAAATCCATCATAATCATATAATTTATTAATGAGTATTATTCTTTATTTTCTTTTTAAAACGTCACCGCAAAGATAAGTTTTTATTTTGAAACACGCAAGGAAATCGGGGAAAAGTTTCAAAACATGTTGAAAAATCAAATAGATTTTGAACTTTCACTGAATATATGGAGGTTTCTTAACAGTTATCTATGTCGAGCGTGGCAAGACACAGAGAAGAGGTTGTTTCGTCCTAATATCCCACTTTTCGGGATAACCTGCCATCCTTCAAAATTATTTTTTCCACTTACGCCCCTAGGGGAGGAAGTGGAAAGAATTGTTGTCAGTTCAGCTATTTTTTGTTACTTTGCAGTAGAATAAAAGAATAAAAAAAAGAACAACTGACAACAGAATATGACTAAAAAGATATTCCATAATTTTGATACTCAAAAAGCAGAAAAATCACCAGCTTATATGATAGAATGGAAGGCTGAAAGAGCTCAGACGGATAGAATCATACAGTTTATACTGAGGATTCTGAAACTGAACAATATCTGTAGAGGGACTATCACAAAGAGGGCTGGAATGGGAAATGGGCAGATAGGAAGAATCCTGAAATGCAATACAGATAAAGTGCTTCATCAAAACATGGCTAAACGATTGGCTATCACCATTATCACGCTCATCCCAGACTTGAACAAGCATGAAGCATTACAGCATCTGACAAAGAAGAAAACCTGTCCTTATGCTGTATGCAGAATAGATGATACCGACCAGCAGAAACAGCTGAGAGCCGAGTTTATCGCAGCATTCGGGAGCTTCGGACAGTATCTGGTGGAAGATCTGAAGGATATAGATGAAGCGATGAATGCCTGTAATGATTTTTATCAATCTTATACAAATTTATAAATAAATTGAATTATGATGACATCAGAAACAAATGACAATTCCGGAGGCACGGGATACAGTGCCGGGAACGACTTCACCATCAAGCCGCTCACTACTACAGTTGACATCAAACTGATACGCAGACTGATGGCAACATGGCATACGAATGGACTTACGGATTCCAATATCCGCAAGATCCTGCTGCTCTACTTCGGGGAACCGGCGTGGATGAATCTCGACAAAGTATACGACCGGAATATGTTCGGTCAGATAGCTAAGGGAATGAACTTCCATAGCCGTCACAGCTTTATCGAGGCTATACTGAAAAGTACGGGATTCGGCTTCATCTGGAAGAACAAAAGGTGCTATCATACCGAGCAGAATCTTATGGCTTTCTACTCTCCTATCTGGCATGTGGCGAAGGAAAATGAGGTGGAAAACGAGCAGATTTCGGACGAAAATTCGAACGAAAACATGCAAAACGGCGTCGGCTATTATAATTATAATAATATATATATTAAGAAAAATATTAAAAAGAATAATAGCAATAATGTTAGCCGAAGCCGTTTTGCTCAAAATGGAAATCCGGGTAATCAATTTTCGCCCGAACAGAAGGCCCGCATCGAAGCCGCAGCCAAGTCGCTCATCAAATACATCGCTACCGATCAGGATGCCTACACCAACATCGTGGAAACCATCAACGAAACTACGCTGAAACTGATGCCGGAGCTATACATCGACAAGAAGGCGGCATGCCCCGCAACCATGGCTACCCGTCAGTTCTTCAACGCCCACCTCTACCCTTACCTCCTGGAGCACAGCGAAAGAATGATGAAGATTCCTACGCTGCTGGGACAGAGCTGCTGGATCAAGAACCTCCTGAAGATGGATTTCATGCAGAAGAAGATTTCTGCTGCCGTCAGCGATACACGACTCTACCTGATGCAGCACGCTGCCGAGATGATGCGACAGAACCGACCTATCTCCGCCTACGAATACCAGGACAAGGCAACGGAACAGAGATTCTACGACGTCAGGAACAAAGACGGAACCATCAAGCAGATCCGAATACCGAATGAGGCTCCGCCAAGACCGTCGGATTCCGCCGCATGGAACAAGTTCGCCAAGAAATGGAACCTGTAAGGGCAAAAGCTTTAAAACATTCCCCTGCATGCACCAAACGTTTCATTCCATCATATCCAAACAACATAATATCCAAAACAACAATCATTAAACGCAAATTCAATATCAACTAATGAGAAAAGAAGATTTTCATCATGAGAAGCCACGATATTACGCTACCGACTTCCCCGAAATCATGGAAAAGATTCCTCAAGAGAAAAGAAATCTCTATCCTAAGTACGAAATGCTGCACAACGGAAGCGCCCAGAAAGCTTCTGCTGACGACGACGCCACAAACGGCTTCAACAGCTCAGGAAGCTCAGAAGAGCAACCCGTAACACTGAAGGAGCTGCAGAAAGCCACAACCGATGCCATCCAGCTCATCACCAAGGGCAGACTCGACGTGCAGGTTACCTGTCCCAAATGCGGCAGCCACCGCTGCTTCGTGAAGCGAAGCAACGGATACTTCCACTGCTGGATATGCAACAACGGAGGCATTCTCGAGGAGATGAAAACACTCAACCATCCTGAATCCTCACGCATCGACGGAGCCTACTACGCCAGAGCCAGCACACAGAAAAGCAGTCGGCAGAAGGACAAGAACTACGTGCCCATGGTATCCAGCGACTACAAGGAGATCAACGAGGAGGTGCGCTCATGGCTCTACCCTCTCTACCCCTTCGACAGCGAGGAGGAACACCAGCAGTTCCTGGAGCATTTCCACTCGCCCCAGCTCACCATCACCTGTCCCAAGGCACGCCCGCTGCTCCAGCCCAAGGAAATAGAAACCCTGCAGAACCAGGTGAAGAGCTACGTACAGGCGATGAAACTGGACCCGGAAGTAATGAAGCGAACGGGAGTGATGTGCGCCTACATGAACAAGAAGGCAGACGACGGGAAGAGCGAGGACCCGCACGGCTGCATCCCCGTACCCGCCATCGCCTACTGCAACTACCTGGACGGCAAGATCATCAACGTGAAATTCCGCTCCGTCGTCCTCAATCCCATCACCGGAGAATGGTCGAAAGACTTCGCACAGGAGTCGCCCACCAAGCCCTGCGCCCCCTACGGCATCGACAGCATCAACCCCATCCGTCCCGATGCCGGACCCATCCGCCAGCTCATCATCACCGAGGGCGAGAAGGACCGACTGACGCTGATGAGCTGCGGATTCCCCTACGTGCTGAGCATCGCAAACGGAGCGCAGACCAACATTGCCGAGAGCCACGAGGCATTCGAGGAATGGATAGCACAGGTGGAGGAAATCGTGATATGCGGTGATACCGACCGCCCTGGAAGAACCATGGTGAAGGCGCTGCTCAATGCCTATACCGCAAGGGCAAAGGTGGTGCACCTCTCCGGCAACCGCAAGGACATCAGCGACGTATATGCCGACTTCGGAGCCAGCGAGGTGAGACGAATCATACAGGAGGCTGAGGATGTGGCGGCGCAGGACATCTACGACCTGCACCAGCACGAACCCGACATCCTGGAGGTGATGATGGGCATCTACGACAAGGGTTACGACGTGGGGATGGGCATGAAGACCGACCACATCTTCCACCCTACTTCCGATGGCGGACTCATCATCCTGACGGGCATCCCGAACTCGGGAAAGACGGATTTCCTGAACTGCATGATGGCTCATCTGATGTTCCAGCGCCAGAAGCGCATAGCCTTCTTCTCCTTCGAGAAGCCTATCAAGGCAAAGCATGTAAGGGAGATTGCAAGGGTGGCACTGGGCGTGGAAGACACCGCCAGCATGGACCACACCATGAAGGAGAGCGAGGCAAGGGAGGTGAACAGTCAGATTATCAACTACATGACGGAGCACATGGTAGACTTCGACACGAAGACGCGCCTGCCCGACAGCGACTACATCATAGCGATGGCAGAGCGCGACATGCGCAAGCACGGTCTCGACTTCCTGGTGATAGATCCGTACGTATTCATCGACATGACGGAGGGTGGCAGCCGTGCCACGGAGACGGAGAAGGTGAGGCTGATGCTGACGAAGCTGCAGGCATGGAGTCGTACGAGGCATGTATGGACGATAGTGGTGGCTCACCCTAGAATCCAGTACAAGGACGGCCACGAATCGTTTCCACCGCTCGACATTTATTCCATTGCGGGCAGTGCCCAGTGGGCCAACCTTGCCGATTTCCTGTTCACGGTAAGGCGCATGAACAAGCCGGAAGAGGGCAAGGTATACAGCATTGTAGAGATGCTGAAGGTGAGAGACCAGGAGTTCTGTCAGCCTGGCAAGGTACTGTATGTTCGCCAGCCGTGCGGCAGGTATGACGAGCGTGATTCGGAGGAAGACTGCATAGCCGAATGCCTTCAGCACAAGATACTGCCGAAGGACGTAGAGCCGTGGGCGGTATAGGAATATCATCAAATTTCTTGGAATTTATGACGAACGAAGAATATCGCAATCTGAAACTGCAGGCCCACCAGCAGCTGGTGGAAGATTATCACTGGCTGATGAGTCAGAGTCCTGCGCAATATACCTGGCGCTGTCCTCAGCGCTGGCTGATAGAACTGGTGTATAATGCCAATCAGGACCGTCCGGTGGATGAATGGCAGCGAGACATCCCGCTCACCCGTCTGTACCGTGACTTCTTCACCCATATCGGCACGAAGCCCCCGAACCATCCCTCCACTCAGCTGAGCAAGCTTCGCAACATGGAGCGCCGACGCGACATCCAGCCCGACAGCATCACGCACTACTACATGCAGTTCATCGGCAAGCAGCTCAACTGCCACATCATCGAGAAGCTCCTTCATCGGAAGTAGGGCTCTTTTGCCCCTCTAAAGCATCTCCCTACCAATTGAAACAAGCCTCTTTTGGAGTTGGTTTAAGCCTGAAATAAACGTTACGTAAGGCTTAAACCGACCTCAAAAGAGGCTTGTTTCAGATTCGATAACACTAGAATTTTACCACCTTTGCCACATGTCCCTTTGGGATTCCAGGTACAACTATGGAATAGCTGACAGGATATTTCTTTTCAAACTCCTCTATAGGAAGAACGAAGACTTTTAATTTTTTTTCCTTCATAATTTACTCCTTTCTTGCTTACTTATTTTTTATTTGTTACATCGATAATGCAACCATTACGCTATCTTAAAATATTTAGACTGTCCAAAGAATATTCTGCCCAAATTATCCTTGATGGAAATAACCAATCCCATAAAAGGATTGTGCTCTACATCAATAACCTGGCCCTCAATCCAATCTGTCAAGCCTGTTAAAGAAGGATTTATTCGTATTTTTGCATTGTTTACCGTCCCGCCGGATTTGCGTATTTTCTAATATTTTCACTAAAAAGATTTACGTATTTTCTAATATTTTCACTAAAAAGATTTGCGTATTTTCTGAGATTTTTGTATTTTTGCACCGCCAAAAGGCATAAAATCAAGAAGTTAAAGCTATCATAAATATTAGAAAATAAAATGGATAGAATTTTTAAACGAAAACTATATGATAGACTCCTGCAATGGAAGAATACGAGAAAGGGGAAAACAGCCATTCTCGTAGAAGGAGCGCGACGCGTGGGAAAGTCAACGTTGGTGAAGGATTTTGCTCAAAAAGAGTATGAATCTTATATTTTCATTGACTTCAATAGGGCATCCAAACGAGTTGTATCACTATTTGACGATTTGATGGACTTGGATTTTATCTTTCTTCAGTTGCAAGCTATATATAATGTTTCTCTCGTAGCAAGGAAGTCTGCCATCATTTTTGATGAGGTGCAGGCGTGCCCTAAGGCAAGACAAGCCATCAAGTATTTGGTGGAGGATGGAAGGTATGATTATATAGAGACGGGCTCTCTTATCAGTATCACCAAAAACACGAAGAGCATTACCATTCCGAGTGAAGAGGAAAGAGTTGCCATGTACCCATTGAATTATGAGGAATTTCGTTGGGCGATGGGAGATACGGCATCAATACCTTTGCTCAAGCAATTCTTTGATAAGCGGCTGATGCTGGACCAGGCTCATCGAACAAAGATGAGAGAACTCCGCCTATACATGCTTGTTGGTGGTATGCCTCAAGCTGTAAATGAGTATTTGGAGACTAATAATCTCAGTATGGTTGATTTGGTGAAGCGAGATATCATTCGTTTGTATCTAGATGATTTTCAAAAGATAGATCCTTCTCGCAGAATAGAACAGTTGTTCTTGAATATTCCTGCCCAGTTGAATCAGAATAGTAATCGATATAAACCTTATT
>ERZ773165.2065-NODE-2065-length-10602-cov-8.414431_pt1 | contig 10602 bp, 6 predicted proteins | sample MGYA00581003_ERZ773165 | MGnify/ENA primary metagenome ERZ773165 (study PRJEB29015, sample SAMEA2737817) | human gut metagenome | biome: human gut; feature: human-associated habitat; material: faeces | place: China | collected 2012 ... | reverse complement strand
GGGAAAGTGATGACCACCGGCTTTATTATGTGAATAATAATGGAGTTTGGTCGGAAGTTTTTATTTCGGAACATTAAACAATAGGTAATGAGAATTTATTCACTATTCACGACCATGACTATGATCGGTTGCCTTCATATGTGCGGCGGCCCCTGTTCGTCATTCTGGGGCAAATAGAGTTATCGATATAAGAGATAGTTGTCCTAAATTAGAAAGGATATTCAAGTCCGCCATGCTTCAAGACTCTTTGGAAAGTTTTTATGAATTAATCGACACCAGTGATTTCTTTATCCTTGCATTGCCTGGTAAAAAATATCACAGAGTTCAGGATTCAATACATTCCAGAGACATTATAACAGTGTCATTTATTGTCAACGATAATGATACAATCATAAATTTCTCCGGGCGACATGGTATTGCCCCTCCTATAAGCATAGGAATGGGTAAGATATTTTTTAATGATAAGGTTGATATTGGTGCCAAATATGTAAACAAGACCTTAGTCGCAGTAAACAGTCATGGACATTTCCCGCTCGATCAATTCTTGGATAGTCAGTTTATAGATAGTTTGGACTTTAAATTATATATGGACCGGTATAGTTGTGACATGGACGTGACAGGGGGGATAATACCTTATCTGAGAAGTTACATTATAAATGGGGACAGTTTGCGAGTGGAGTTTACAAACGACAGGAATGTCGAGTGTTTGGACTCGGTAATAAACTCACTCAAGACCCAATGATAATAATGCAAAGTTTCCCTCTCATTGTGGAAACCCAAAAAGAGACAGAGTCATAATTGCTTCAATGGTTGACAAGCCCTGTAGAACCACACATACAGTGATCTCTCCGAACCGCTGGCGCTTCTCCGGCAAGGAGGATCAGTCGTTCCTCGGCGCCAGCATCCCACTCCTCGACTTCGGCGCCAGGATGTACAACCCGGCCATCGCCCGCTGGACCGCCGCCGACCCGCTGTCCGAGAAATACTACGGCATCAGTCCGTATGATTACTGTGCTAATAATCCTATATTGTTTACGGATATAGCGGGGAATAGTTATTCTGAATTTGATGTAGAAGGCAATTATAAGCGAACAGTAGATGATAATTGGTGGCACAACCTATGGCATGGACGAACTGGTCGAATTGTAAATGATCAGAATGAAGTTATCCTGTCGTTTAAGTTTGCTGATCCAAAAAACGATGTAAAGGACCTTAAGAATGGTACTTTGCAAAAAATACAATTCGTTGAGGAAAAGGACGTTGTCTCAATGCTTTCTAAGGCTGGAGTTTTTGACGAGAAGAATAAAACGGCCAATAACACATTACTGGACAGATACTCGTATGTTTTACATGAAGGGAAAGGTGGCCATAAAATGGACTTTTCATATAATGCAATTCCTGATCAATATGAAGGTGTTTCCACGGATCCTTTGGATGCCCCAAGCCCGGTATTATTTTTGATTGATGGAGTGGCACATAACCACATGAATTTTGGCAATTTCTTATTTGGGGCCGGAGGAAAAGCGTCAGTGCTTACATCTTTTGAATTAAGAATGGGAGCGCAGTTTAATAGTATTTTCAATCCAGGTTCTAATAATTATAAACCACAGTTCGATTCTAATGATGATCAGTTTTCTATTAGAATGGGAGCGCGCCATGCCAGACAGCATCATTATAAAGAGATGTACTATAGGGCATATTCACAGAAACCATATTAGTTATGTCAAGCGTTTCTAAATGTGGTAAGGCTTTTGTCACAACTGTCTTATCAATTGTTATAGTCGTTTTACTTGTAAGAACTGTAAATCACCAAAAGAGAGAGGCTTTTGTTCATGATCTGATCAGAAGGCTTGACACGACGGAGTCTCCGTTTCCGAAGAACACAGTCGTTTTTGTGCGAAGCGGGAACATGAGTGAGATTACTGTCTTTGTCAAATCTCAGAACTATGACAACAATCATTCTGGTTATTACATAGTAGATATAAATCGGCATGATCATTCCATATTGACAACAGAAGGATGGACATTGGGTACTTCAACATCAATGGAAGACACAAGCGCCCTTCAAAATATAGCAATGCAATTTAGCAAATATTGCGTGCCCAGGATTGATGTAGATCTTGCAGGGAACATTATGGTGTATTTGGATGACGTTGAAACGTTAGGACTTATAAAAATCTTAGACATAAACTATATTCATATCGGAGACAAGACATTGAGCCATATGGATGGTAATTGGTACAAATGTAGATAGAAGAACCATACAATGGTGGAAGAATACATTCAAAATAGTTGTGCGGCAATGAGAGAAGATATGGAAATCTAATCGTGTTGACGGGGAACGATACACCTTAATTATTATCTGGGTGGTGGCCTGCTCGAAACCTTCGTGCGGATAGGCAATGAGTCTGTGATAGCGGAGGCGACCGAACATAAACGCCTGGTGTTGAAAGGACACAACTCATCGTTTGACGTGCGTCCGAGCGGTGAGTCATTTGATGACTATGCCTTCACCAAATTGCGCGGCCGCTACTATGCATGGAATGGCCTGAGTTTTGACAACAAATATTATCGTTCGTTCGGTTTGGTTGACAGCAAAGGCATCCTGACAAACACGGGATTTTTGATGGCGGATGAGTGTCCATTACGCCAAAGCCGTGTGTTCTGCACAAGATGGAACGGCAAGACTAAAGCGGGAGGGACTATTGACGCGCTGGACAGCACAGAGATAACAGGCAGCATAGTCTCACTATTGGAAGACACAATGTCGTTTGTCCGTCGCAACATTCGCACCCTGTGGTACAAAGAACCTATGCAGCGCATAGAAATTTCGGAATATGTTGAACGCAGCGTGATGGAAGCGGTAACGAACGCATCTTGCTCATCGTGACTACCTGATTCAAGGCAGTGAGGTACACGTGGACATGTTTGATGACCGTTTGGTGATATATTCTCCGGGTTCTATGCCGGAAGGACGCTACATTCAGGAAATGAATATAGAGGAAATCCATTCCGTGAGACGAAATCCTGTAATAGCGGATGTATTTGCCCAACTGGGATATATGGAGCGCAAAGGTTCAGGTATGGGAAAGATCATCAATCCAATCACAAAGCTCTGCCATACTTCAATGAAAGGATGCTTCCGTCATTTTTTTCTCTGACAGAGCCCAGTTCACCATTACGTCCCCGAATATCATAGAGGTCTGGAGAGAGGAACATCCTGATGCGGAAACGGACGTTGTTGAGGATATTCAAGGTGGCACCCAAGTTGGCGCTCAAGTAGATGACTTGGATAAATGGATAGAATGTCAAGTGGCTGCTTATCCTGAAATTACGACCGAAGAGTTGGCTTCTCTGTCAAAGAAAGGAATAAGAACAATCAAACGTCACATTGCCAAAATGCCCCATATAAGATATGTTGGGAGTGGCTACAGTGGACATTGGGAAGTGAATGAGGAAGAGAAAGATCTGTAAAGCAAGTAATTATGGCAGACAATCGGTGATCCCTCGTAAACTTCAAGGATGAGTATTCCGCATAGTGGTCGAAAAATTTTCCCCCCAATAACCTTTGAAAATCCACCTTAAACCACTATCTTTGACCTGAGTCACATAACCGTCTGAATATGAGAAACCTATCGAGAACATTTGTCATAGCCTTGCTGACGGTGCACCTGCCAACCATGGCGCATGCCCAGATGCGCATCGGCGAGGAGCCGGCCCGCCCTTCAACAGACGCATGGGAGGCCGTGAAGTACGGCGAGATCTCGCCTTCCCTGTACACGGGAACCGTGTGCGTGTCCATCCCCGTCTACACCTACGATGACCCCGACTTCACGCTGCCCGTCTCCCTTGACTATGCCTCCAACGGATGCGTGGCGAACGAGCGTGCCGGGATACTCGGCCACGGATGGACACTTGGTGCGGGCGGGGTGATGACAAGGGAGATACGCGGGATTCCCGACAATGTCGATGAGACGCGCATCCACCACGGCTTTTATTCCACATACCTTCTGTCATCGAGACCGACGGGGCGGGTGATGCACATGGACCATATCCAGCCGCGTCCAGGCACGGCCGGCTTCAACTACGGCAGGGAGACTGTATACAACCCCGGTGTTGTGTACATGGACCTCAGCGATCCAAACAATGAGCGGTACTATGATGCTGAACCAGACATATACCATTTCTCCATACCAGGTTACAGCGGGGCCTTTCACCTCGCCCCCGGAGGGCGCGTCGTCCTGCATGACACTGACGGGAACCCGGCAGACCTCAGGGTCGAGATCGACATAAAAACAAGTGCCACAGCACCGATAAACACTTCTGCCGGAGCAAGCGGTTACCGCTCCTCGGACAGGTTCGTCGGCTTCACGATAACCACACCTGACGGCTACAGATACAGGTTCAACGGCGCCACGGACAATGACGGGCGCTCTCCCGGGAACGACGGGAGCAATCTGGACCTGACATGCGGTTCATGGAACTCTGGGTTTCCGCAACAGATAACGGCATGGAGGCTCAGCTCAGTCACCGCCCCTAACGGCAGGAAAGTCAGGTTTGTATATTCAAGAAAGCGCACGGAACGTCTTGCCAGGCCGTCATGCTACGAGGCCGCGGAGACCGCACCCAACGGCAAGGGACAGGTGTTCCTTGAAAACAGCGCCTCCGGCACCTCATATTCGGAGGTCAGCTCCGCGCTCCTTGACTCCGTGGTGATTGACGGAGGCGCGGCCATATCGTTCTCCTACGGAACAGGATCCGGCTATGGCGAGACTGTGATGAAGAGCCTTGACGAGGGCACCAGGCTGGAGGGGATCTCTGTAAGGTATAAAGGCCGGACCATCCGTTCGTGTTCGATGTCGTACACCGCCAACGGGGCGTATCTGGCCTCAGTCACCAAATCCGGAGAGGGCACGTTCGGTCTCAACTATGCCGGCACCGATTACCCTGTCATAGGAACAAATTCCGTGGACCACTGGGGCTACCACAACGGCCGGACATCGGCTGGAACGTCCTCATTCCTTGACGTCACCGTGACCGACACAAGCACATTCTCCGAGACCGTCAAGCCCGGCAATGTCCGCGAGCCCGACGCGTCCAAGGCCGCCACCGGGCTTCTCTCGCGCATGTCATACCCGACAGGAGGCTGGACAAGGTTCGACTATGAGGCCCATGACTATTCCAGAGCCGTCATGAGGGAGGGATGGAACGACTTCGCGCCGGCCGTCATGGACAGTGTCGGCGTGGCCGGAGGCCTGAGGCTCAAAAGAGTGACCCATTTCGGCTCGAACGGCGACACGCTCGCGTCAAGGAGGTATGAATATGCGCTTCCGGACGGATCGTCCTCCGGGATACTGGCCTACATCCCGAGGTACAAGGTCGTGTACGACGCCTACGGATATGCCCCGTGCAGGTGGGAGGAGTTTGACCAGACATACATGCGGCCGATCCTTGGGCCGATCCATGGCCACACGCGCTCTAACAACCTCACCACATATTCATCCACCCATATCGAGTACGCCTCGGTGACGGAGACGGGGCGTGACGGCGGCCGGACGGTATATCATTTCCGCACCAGCGATGACGTCGGCTGTCTGGACTTCATGCCGTGGACGGAACCGGAGTACGACGACTACATCCTGCGTCCGTATCCAAGCCTGGGTGCGGCCGCGGCCGCAGTGGCGCCGTCGGTGTCGCTGCGATCCATGCGAGGCAGACTCAAGTCCAGGGAGATGTACGCATCCGGAATAACCTCGCCTGTCTTCACGGAGACCAACCTGTGGGAGGATGTCCCGGGAGTGTTTGACACGGTGTACTGCCGCCTTGTGCATTCCTGTGCCAGGACCATGGTGAACACAGGCTGGTCACGCCTTTCCGGGACAGAGATGTCCGTGTCCGGCACAGACGGAGCTCCTGTCACCGGGAAGGTCCGCCACACCTACAACACACATGGCCAGAAGGCCTCCGAGTCAAGACTTGACAGCCGCGGCCACTGGATGACCACAAGATACACCTATGTGACGGACTCCGCGTCCGGCCCGATCGAGGGGATGATGGCCGATGCCAACGTCATCAGCCGCCCGACGACGGAAAGCATTTGGGACGGGACAGAGGAGCTGTCCAGAAAGACATTCTCTTTCTGCCTCCCTTCCTCATCGAACCAGACCCTCTTCCGTGTCTCTTCCGTGACGGAAACAGACATACGCTCTGGAAGCAGTCTCACGACATCCTACAGCTACGACCGTCTCGGGCATCTTGTGGAGAGGACAGACCCCTACGGGATAAAGACAGTCTATGTCTGGGGGTACGGCGGGATGCACCTTGTCGCAGAGATAGTGAACAGTGGGCTTGATGATGTCATGGACATCCCCGGACTCCGGAATATCCACAACGCCCCGCTGTCAGGCGGATTGGGGGACATCGAACAGACACTGAGGGCAAGGGTTCCCGGCGAGACCGAGGTCACCACGTGGGATTACCTTCCGCTTGTCGGGATAATCAAGACCACAGACCCGTCAGGCCGCTCGGTCACCTATGAGTACAACGGAACGGGCAAGCTGAAAAGCGTGTGCGACGATCTCGGAAGGCTGACGGACGCCTACCTTTACTCGACAGACAACAAAAGATAGGAGGGAATATGGAAAAGACCAGACACATCACACTTGCCCTGCCCGCCGTCCTCACGTTCCTGGCATTGGCGGAGTCCAACGCGGGATGCCAGACAGGCCGGATAAGCGTCTATCCGACTGTCGTCGAATGGTCCGCCGACGACATGTCCCCGCAGGAGGTCCGCGTGACAACAGACGGCACATGGGTGTGCGACAGTCTTGAGATTGGCGGATGGCTCAGGCTCAACGGGACAACCGGCTTTGGCACGACCCTGGTGACCCTTACCCCATTCCGTGTCAACCCGACCGAGGATGACTGGGTGGATGGGGTTGAGTTCCACTGCGACGGGTCAGACAAATCAGCCACGGTGACCGTCATCCGGCGTGGCAGGGTATATTCAGTGACGACGGACAGTGATGCCTTGAGGTGGGAGGCTGACGAGACGGGGGCGAAGACCCTGCGCGTGACGGCCGACTCTGACTGGACGGCCAGGGTCCTCGGCTCCGGTTTTTCCGTGGTTCCGGCATCCGGTTCCGGCGACGGGACATTGACCGTGACCCCGTCCGGGATCAACCTCGGTCCGGGGGAACGCTCCGCCGAGATCCTCATCATCAACCACAGGGCACGGGCAACGGTGCTCCTGAGTCAGGCCGTGTCCGAGGAAAGACTGGCGATAGACGGCAACTGGACACTCCACAGGACATACACAAAGGGGGACGGCGAGTCGTGCATCCAGGACATTACCTTCCACAACGGACTCGGCTATCCGGAGCAGATCGTTCAGGTCGGGGCGTCACCAGACCGTGGCAGGAACATGGTGACCCCGGTGGTCTATGACCGGATGATGCGTCCGGACGCCAAAGTGTACCTTCCATACGTGTCGTCATCGACAGGCGCGGTGGAGGAATCCACCGGCAGGGTCCTGTTCGATCAGGAGAATTTCTACACAGACCTTTATCAGCGTGACGGTCCCCGTGCCTTCACGGAGACGGAATACGAGCCGTCACCGCTGGGCCGCCCGAGGAGGATGTGGCGCGCCGGCGCCGTGTTCCGCGACAGCCTGCGTTCCGCCGCCGTGGGCCATGGAGGCAACACCTCGGGCGAGGTGCGTCTGCTTGAGGTCAGGCCTGACGGGGCCCTCGTCATAGGCGGCCACTATCAGCCGGGCACGCTCCGCCGCGAGTCGGTGACCGACGAGGACGGATGCGTGACGGTGACCTTCAGGGACAGGCTTGACATGGTTGTCCTGGTGAGGCGCGTGGATGGCGGTGTCTCCGCCGACACCTATCAGGTCTATGACCCGTGGGGCAACACCGCATGGGTGCTGCAGCCGGAAGGGAGCGCAGCCCTGCCGGAGGGGGACGCCGTCTGGACAGTCCCCTCCGGCGATGACGTGAACGGCACCGCCGCCGCCAGGTTCTGCTTCATCAAGATCCATGACGGCTTCGGCAGGTGTTTGTCCTCAAAGATTCCGGGGAAGGCGGTCGAGCGTTATGTCTATGACCGCGGCGGACGTGTCGTGATGAGGCAGGACGGCCGTATGCGTGAGGACGGCGGATGGTGGATGACTTACGCCTACGATGCCCTCGGGCGGGAGACATCAAGGGGGCTGATGAGATCCGGAGCATATTCTGGGGAGTCCGGGAGAGTCCACTGGCAGGAGGTGTACGATGGAATCACGGCATCGTCTTCATCAATGGCCCCGCAGCCTGACTCGCTCATCGCGGAGACGGTCTACGGCATCTCCTTATATGACATAAGGTACATCCATCCCGCCACGGTGACATCGTCGGAGGATTATGGCCGCGTCAAGGGCCTGAAGACCTACGAGCGGGTCCGGGAAGTCGGAGGGTCGGCCGCGGATCTGGGCGGATGGTTGGAACGCTCGTTCTACTACGACTCACTCGGACGTCATGTCCAGACCCTGGAGATGAGCGCCGACCGGAGCCTGCCGTCATCCGGCCTCATGACGTATGATTTCAGGGGCAATGTCCTCTCCTCGGAGGAGAGGCACTGGTACTCCTCCGATGTCAGCGAGGACGCTTTGGTCTCCGCGTTCACTTATGATGGACGCGGGAGGCTTCTCAGCGAGTCACATTCATTGAACGGATTCTCTTTCGGTGGGATATCCTACTCCTACGACGCCCTCGGGCGTTTGGCCGGGAAAGCGTCCGGCTCAGGGTCTTCAGCCGTAACCGAGACTCTTGCCTATGACATCCGGGGCTGGCTGACAGGAAAGTCCAGTGACGTCTTCAGCGAGTCGCTGAGGTACACGGCTCCGCAAAGGCCGGGGACCGCCCCGGGCTTCACCGGCAACATCACCGAATGGAGTTGGAGCAACGGCGTCGGGAACGAGACCTACGCCTTCTCGTATGACAGTTTCGGCAGGCTGACGGACTCCAGGCTGTTTGTCGGCAACGCGTCTTCCATGTCAGGCACCTTCTCCGAGCGCGGCGTCGCCTATGACCGCAACGGCAACATCCTGTCGATGACCCGCCTTCTGGACGCGGCCTCAGCCCCCGAGTCCCTGTCGTTCTCCTATGAGGGCAACCGTCTGGCGGCGGTCTCCGGAGCCGGGCCTTACGCCCACGATGTCTCCGGCAACCTCACCCGTGACGGCCGCGACGGTCTGGACCTCTCGTACGACATGCTCGGCATGACGTCATCGGTCAGTAAGGACGGTTCCCTCCTTGGCCGATATACATTCCTCTCGGACGGGACGAAACGCTCAGCCATGAAGGCTGACGGCACCGGCCATGTCTATGCCGGCTCGATGGTTTACACCCGTGACACCTCCGGTGCCCTGTCCCTGGAGTGCGTCCTGACCGGTGGCGGACGCCTCGCTGTGGACCGCAGCCCGGACGGCGGCGTGACATACCGCCCTCTGATCCACGTCACCGACCACCTCGGCAGCGTCCGCGCCGTGGTGGACGCGTCCACCGGCGCTGTGATCGAGCGGAACGACTACCTCCCGTTCGGTCTGCGCCGCCCCGCCACCAACGCCGCCTCCGGAACGGCCACCGGCTCAGAGACAAGCCCTAACCGCTGGCTCTTCTCCGGCAAGGAGTCCCAGTCCATCCTGAACGCCAGCATCCCTTTTTTCGACTTCGGCGCCAGGATGTACAACCCGGCCATCGCCCGCTGGACCGCCGCCGACCCTATGTCCGAGAAGTATTACGGCATCAGCCCGTATGTCTACTGCCTCGGAAATCCAATAAGTATCATTGACCCTAATGGAATGGATATATGGACTATGGACGAAAAGGGAAATGTGGTATGGGTAAAGGAAAGTGATGACCACCGGCTTTATTATATGAATAATGATGGCCTATTGTCTGATGACTATGTCTCGGTCTCTGACCGGAGCATCCTTGACGATCTGACCAAAACAGAGGCCAAGGTGGATGGAGGGGCGAAGGTAAGCAGCCATACCTCAAAGACCGGAATCAATGACATATTCAAGGTGTTCAAATTCGCATCGGACAAAACAAAAGTCGAGTGGGCTGTTCATCGTAACGGTGACACATACACAATTGGAACAGGACATAATTCATATAGTGCGTCTTCGTGGGAGGATTATACCAAAGATAAGCCTAATGCCACATTGCACTCCCATCCGGGAATAAATGCAATAGTGGATGACGAAACGTATTCTATGGGATATGGGGCTACTCAATATGATAACGACCATAATAAAGTAAAGAGGGATATTAACCAAAATGGAATTAAATCTCGAAAGAATTATGTGTATTTCCCGAATTCGGGCAGATTGTATAATGTTGGATATAATAATGCTATATTCATTAAGAATGTAAGGAGTTATAAAAGTTTTTATTTCGGCGTATTAAACAAAAAATAGAAAGATGAGAGAATCATTATTATTGCTACTATGGGTAGTGCTATGTTGCCAGATGTGCGGTAATCCTATCCGCAATTCTGAGGCAAGAGATGATGCCAATGACAAGGACAGTTCCTCGATTGAAAGGGTATTCA
>ERZ773165.2061-NODE-2061-length-10605-cov-26.940095_pt1 | contig 10605 bp, 10 predicted proteins | sample MGYA00581003_ERZ773165 | MGnify/ENA primary metagenome ERZ773165 (study PRJEB29015, sample SAMEA2737817) | human gut metagenome | biome: human gut; feature: human-associated habitat; material: faeces | place: China | collected 2012 ... | reverse complement strand
AACCTACGGAAAGGGCTTCCCATACTGATAATATTGCTGCGGCGCAGGCTGCTGTTGAGGAGTAAATCTTTTCTGAAGAAGATAAGTACGATTAATAGATTAGATAATTTGAGGGGGAAGTGTTTCGCCAGAAACACTTTCCTCTTTTTCGTTTTTTTAGCGATTGTTGGATAGAAAAACACGAAAAAACTTGCAGATTACAATTATTTTCTGTACTTTTGTCGGAAAATAGAGAAATATGACTGCAAGAGAAGATAGGGAAAAAGAAAAATTTACCAAAGAAACAGTAGTAAAGTATTTCTTTGATATGAGTAAATCTACTTATACCATAATGGTTTTAGGTGGATTGGCTGCTTTGTTTGGCATTGTTAAAACAGATGAGGGTGGTACAATAAGTGCCATTTTATTAGGCGTAGTATTATCTACAGTCTTATCTGTTATTGGTTATATAATTTCTAAACGTTAAATTTATGAATACATTGGCTTTAACTTTTGCAATATGCTTAGTTCCGGCTACGGCATTTTTGATTTGGCTCTTTACCCCTTGGGGAAAGAAGTGGTCTAAGGAATTGTAGTGATGAAGAAGATAAAATATATATTATGCGCTTGCCTGATGATGGCAAGCTTGGGCATGGAAGCCAAGTCGATGAAGGACTTGCTGGTTTCAATGCCCGATTCGATGACGCCTACTCTCAACAGCAACCTGCGACTGGAATTTGCTGAGTTGCAGGAGATGGGAGTGAAGGCTGAGGTGAAAAACCTGCTGGGGGAGGTGAGCGTGATGGATACGCTTGCCCAGGATTTCGTGCAGATACGTTTGAGCTCGGCTTCTACTCTTCAGATGAAGAGATTGCCTGTGGAACAGGGGGATTCTGTGCTCTGCGTGGTCAAGACCTTCTCTGCTCCGGAGAAGGAGAGCGAACTGCATCTCTATACCCAGGACTGGAAGGCGCTGGAGGCAACTCATCTCTTTGATGGCAAGGCTATCGGGCAACTGGCTGGTAGTCTGGTTCAGAAACCGGATACGATGAGCGAATCACGCTTTGAGGAGTTGAAAGCAATGATTGAACCGAGAATGGTGAGCGCATTGCTGTTGCAGCATGAAAATGCAGTGGTGGTTCGCCTGTCTTTGCCGCTTCTCTCTACCGAAGATAAGAAGTTGGTGAATGCAATTAAATTGCAAAGAAAATTTAATTGGAACGGGAAATCTTTTAAGGAGAGTTAAAAACGGAAAGTTTTTCCATATCTTATACCTATTGTTGCAATAAAATTAGTAATTTTGCAACGTGTTTTTCATGGTATTAGATTATTAAGGTTAATAAAAGATTGGTTGTCGTGAGACAATCAATTTTTTTTTGTGCCTATGGGAAAGGCTTTTGCCCTTAAGGCCCCTAGGCTTTAGAAGATGAACAGTCCGATGATACCACAGATGAAAAGCAGCAATATCGGGTTGGTCTTCTTTACCTTTGTAAAGTAGAAAGCACCGATGAACAGCGCTACACTTACTCCGAAAGCAAATGGGTTGTCGTGTGGTGAACCGAAATTTTCCTTGTTCATCAGCAGGACGGCTGCAGCTGCTATCAGACCGATGATGGCAGGACGGAGACCCGCAAAGACATCCTTCACAATCTTGGAATCCTTATGGGTTATCAGATAGCGGCTGATGAGAATCATGATGATGAATGGAAGCCACATGATGGAAAGCGAAGCCAGGACGGAACCCAACCAGGCTGCCCAGACCGGGTAACCATCGTGAAGACAGGCGGTATAACCCACGTAGGTGGCGCAGTTGATGCCGATAGGACCCGGAGTAGACTGGCTGATAGCCACAATATCCGTAAACTCAGCATTGGAGAGCCAGTGGTTCTTCACCACCGTCTCGTTGTGGATGAGCGAAAGCATCGCATATCCACCACCAAAATTAAATGTACCAATCTTGGTAAATATGATAAATAACTTTAGAAATAGCATTTTCTTACTTTGAACTTTTAGCGTTGAATTTTTAACTTTATGATTAGCTTTGCTTCTTGTACTTGCCATAAAGCCAGCCAAGCACGCCGGCAGCAATGATGATATAGATAGGCGAGATGCCGAAAACAGCAATCAGCGCACAGCAGACGAAGGGAATCCAGATGTTGTAGCGGTTGATGCTGGCCGTCTTAGCCATCTTGAAGCAGGGAGCAGCAATCAGCGCTACCACAGCCGGACGAACACCCGCAAAGAATTTCGCCACCCAGTAATTGTCCTTGAACTGCTGGAAGAACATGGCGATGATGAGAATGGCGATGATGGAAGGCAGGGCAATACCGATGGCACCCACGATGCCACCCCATACACCCTTCAGCTTATAGCCGATATGACTCGCCATATCAATGGCAAAGATACCCGGAGTAGCCTGAGCCACCACCATAATGTCCATGAATTCCTCCTTGTTCATCCACCGGTTCTTATCCACGAATTCTCTCTCCATGATAGGAATCATGGCGTAGCCTCCACCCAGCGTGAAGGCACCAATCTTGTTACACGTAAGGAAAAACTTTAATAACATTTTCTATTGATTCTTTGTTTTTGGCTGCAAAATTACACATTATTTGTTAAATAAACTAGCTTTACGGCGGATAATCTGCAAAAAATTACGCTCTTTTCGATAAAATATGTATCTTTGCACACTATAAACTGCAGAAAACAATTCCAAAAACGGTTGCATTCTGAGCAGTTCAAGTAGAATCTTAATACCAATAGAAATTAGAAAAAAGAATATGAATCTGAAAGTACGCTTATCAATAATGAACTTCTTGGAGTTCGCTGTTTGGGGAGCCTATCTCACATCTATGGGCAACTATCTCGGCAAAGCCGGAATGGGTGCAGAAATCTCGTGGTTCTATACCATCCAGGGGATTGTTTCCATCTTCATGCCTACTTTGATGGGTATTGTAGCGGATAAATATGTCCAGCCACAACGCCTTCTGGGATACTGCCATCTGCTGGCTGGCCTGTCGATGATAGGACTTTTCATGATGGGACAGGCGAGTGCCACTCCTAACGAGGCGCTCTTCATGGCTGTCTATACCTTCAGCGTAGCGTTCTATATGCCTACGCTGGCGCTTTCCAATACCGCAGCTTTCACTATTCTGAAGAACCATGGACGGGATACCATCAAGGACTTCCCGCCTATCCGTGTCTTTGGAACCGTAGGTTTCATCGCCACCATGTGGATTGTCAACTGTGCCACTTGGGACAACGGAACCTTCCAGTTCCTCTTCTCAGAGAATGCCAACAAGTTCCAGTATACCCATCTCCAGTTCCTCGTATCGGGAATCCTGAGTATCGTACTCTTCCTCTACTGCTTCGGCTTGCCACAGTGCCAGCTGGTGAAGAAGCAGGCGCGCAGCTGGGTGGAGACATGGGGCTTCGATGCCTTCAAGCTCTTCAAGAGCCGCGAGATGGCATTGTTCTTTATCTTCTCATGTCTGCTCGGTATGAGCCTGCAGGTGACCAACGGTTATGCTACACCTTTCATCACCAGTTTCAAGGGTGATCCTGCCATGTTGGATACCTTTGCTGCCAATAATGCTACGCTTCTGGTATCCATCTCTCAGATTGCTGAGGCGCTCTGCATCCTCCTGATTCCATACTTCCTCAAGCGTTATGGCATCAAGATCGTGATGCTCATCGCCATGTTTGCATGGGTGTTCCGTTTCGGCTTCTTCGGAATGGGCAATCCGGCGTTCCCTGGCGTTGCCCTCTTCATTCTCTCATGCCTCGTATACGGTGTGGCTTTCGATTTCTTCAATGTGTCGGGTGGTCTGTTCGTAGACCAGAAGTGCGAACCTAAGGTGAGAGCTTCGGCACAGGGATTGTTTATGCTGATGACAAACGGTTTGGGTGCATCTATCGGTACCATCCTTGCCGGACAGGTAATCAATCATTACTGTCATTGGGAAAATGGGTATTTAATGGGCGATTGGCAGACCTGCTGGTTTATCTTCGCAGGTTATGCTCTTTTGGTCGGAGTTGCCTTCGCCATCTTGTTCAGACCTAAGAAGGAGACAAAATAAATGGTAAAGTTAGTATATAAAGGATCTTTTGCAATAGCTGAGTCGGTAGATGCCGGGGTCATTGCCCTCACCAATGAGGAAGAAACCCGCGTGCTTACCATCCTCACCATTCCGGAGGTGGCGATGAAAATCAAGGATTATGAGCAGCACAAGGATGAAGAGAGAATAGGTGCCGTTGACGTGCTGGCGAAGATTCTCAAGGAAGACGACGCTGCTCGTTATGAGATTGAGGTCTTGGGCATCAAGGGAGTGGGACTGAAGACGAAGCTGGTGAATATTGATACCGACCAGTCTTACCTGCTCCAGATAGAAGATGCCATCCTGCTTTCCTTGATGAATGGGTATGAAATCCTGACATCTGAAGAGGTAATCAAGAACTTCTCTACTCCTTACGAGGGAGGGATGCAGCGTGTGGCTATTCCTATCCTTACCCTGCCAGACCGACTGCTGGAACTGGCTTTGCAGAGAGCTGTAGATGATGAGAAGTATGAAGATGCTTCTTATATCCGTGATGAAATCAAGCGCCGTGAGGAAAAGGCGAAAAATGCGAACAAATAATGAAGGAAGTTAGATATTTCTATGTGCCGGATGCGGCTAATCAGGTGGAACTGCCTGCCGAGGAAGCTACCCATGCCCTGCGCGTTCTGCGACTGAAGGGTGGGGACGAGATCTTCCTCATGGATGGAGAAGGCTCCTTTTTCCGTGCTGAGGTTACTGCTGCATCCAGCAAGCGATGTCTCTATGAAATCAAGGAAGAGATGCCGCAGCAGCGTGCCTGGAAGGGACATATCCATCTGGCGATTGCGCCAACCAAGATGATGGAGCGTATCGAATGGATGGCTGAGAAAGCCACGGAAATCGGTTTTGATGAACTCTCGTTTCTCAACTGCCAGTTTTCTGAACGCAAGGTGGTGAAGACGCCAAGAATTGACAAGATTGTGATTTCTGCCGTCAAGCAGAGTCATAAGGCGTGGAAACCGGTGGTGAACGAGCTGGTCAGCTTCAAGGAGTTTATCCAGACCCCTCGTCCCGGCAGAAAGTTTATCTGTCATTGCTACGAAGAGGTAGAGAAGAAAGACTTCTTTACCGAGATTTCTGGTATTCTGAATGAAGCTCATGCTCCTGCTGCTACTGAATCTCCAAATGCAGATGTAGCCACTGCTGCTTCTGAATCTCCAACTGCAGATGCAGCTGATATCACGGTGCTGGTAGGTCCTGAGGGCGATTTCTCCATCGATGAGGTTCGTCTTGCCCTGGAGAACGGCTACGAGAGCGTATCTCTGGGTACCAGCCGCCTCCGTACCGAAACCGCCGGCCTTGTAGCGGTTCACATGGCGCATATCGCAAGAAGATTATAGCCAGTTTGATCCAATGCGCCCTGTAAGGGCAAAAGCTTTAAAATATTTACTAAGTGTGATGAAAAGATTGTATAAGAATTTGGTTATGATGTGCTTGGCATGCCTTGTCGGGATGCTCGCATCATGTTCTGGCAGCGACTATCTCAATGCCATTCCTAAGAAAAGTACTGCACTTATTTCGGTGGATATGCAGCAGATGGCTTCCGATGTTCATGCGGAAGACAAGGCTGGCATGCTCAAATCCCTGCTTCATGTGGATGATGTAGACAAGTGTGGAATCGACATATCCGAAAAGATGTACCTTTTCGAAAGTGCTGACGGAAATCTCGGACTCTGTGCCAAGGTCAGCAGCGAGAGTGATGTGGAAGACTGGCTCGCTTCGCTTGCCAAGCAGCATATCGCATCCGAAGTAAAGGAACGCAAGGGCTTCCATTTCGCCGTTTTGAAGGACTCATGGCTCGTAGGCTTCTCTGACAAGGCGCTCCTCGTCATGGGACCGGTAGTGGCTGATGCACAGGCTCAGCTCCAGCAGCAGATGGTAAGATATCTCAAGGCTGATGAAGAGGAAGGCATTACCGTTTCGCCATTGTTCGAACGCTTGCAGACCATCACTTCTCCGATGGCAATGGTGGCTCAGGCACAGGCATTGCCAGAGAAATTCATCGCTCCGTTTACCCTCGGTGCTCCGAAGGATACCGATCCTTCTCAGGTGGTGATTGCTGCCGAGATGAATGTCAAGGACGGTATCCTGCAGATTCATGGCGAAACATTCTCTTTCAATAAAACCATCGATGCAGCCTTGCAGAAGGCAATTGCTAACTATCGTCCTATTAAGGGCAACTACGTCAAGTCGATGCCGGGCGATGCCCTGGCAGGTATCTTCATGAATGTAAAGGGCGAACAGTTCCTGCCTATGATGCAGAGTAACAGTGGTTTGCAGACCCTCCTCATGGGTATCAACCAGGCGGTGGATATGGACAACATCATCCGAAGCGTGGATGGAGATATGGCTTTCGTGATGCCTACCTTGGGCGATGCCGACATGAAGATGATGATGGCGGCTAAGCTGGCTCACAGCAAGTGGTTGGACGATGTGGATTACTGGAAGAAATCATGTCCTCCGGGAGCAAAGATAGCCAACTGGGCTAAGAATGCTTATTTCTATACCGATGGAAAGATGTCTTTCTACTTCGGCGTAACCGATGACAAGCAGTTCTACAGCGGAAGCGATGAACTCACTGCCCAGTATGCCGTGAAGCCAAGCAATCATCCGATAGATGCTAAGATTCAGAAGCTCATCGTGGGTCAGAAGCTGGCGATGGTCATCAATCTCGCCAAGAGTTCCGATGGTAACGGTTCGGGCAAGGATGATGCCATCTCTACCGTAACCGGTCTGCTGTCTCCAGTATTCGGCAACCTTTCTTCTGTGGTCTATACTTTAAAGGTAAAAGGGTAAAAAGGATTAAAAGGTAAAAGGGCAATAAGTAGAAAGTGTTGAATGCAAGGTTGCTCACCGCAATTAAACATTAAACACCAAACATTAAACAATAAAAGAAAGTGGAAAAGATTCAGCTTCATTCCGTTCTCCCACAGGTCTTCGCCCAGCGCAATGACCTGGATTCGGAGATATGGAAGCAGGATGTCACCTTCGAGAAAGGGCATCTTTATCTTATCGAGGCAGAGAGCGGCAGCGGAAAGAGTACTTTCTGCAGCTATGTGCTCGGCTATCGTCACGACTACAGCGGAAGCGTGATGTTCGACAAGGATGTTACCGCTAATTATAGGGTAAAGGATTGGGTGGAAATGAGAAAGCGTCATATCAGCCACCTCTTTCAGGAACTTCGTCTCTTCCCGGAGCTTACTGCCCTGGAGAACGTAGAAATCAAGAACAAGATTACCGGATTCAAAAGCCGTGAGCAGATCTTGAAATGGTTTGATATGCTCGGTATTGCCGACAAGGTGGATGCCAAGATTGGAAGAATGTCCTTCGGACAGCAACAGCGTGTGGCGATGATGCGAGCTCTATGCCAGCCTTTCGACTTCATCCTTGCAGATGAACCTATCAGTCACCTCGACGACAACAACTCCCGTATCATGGCGGAAATCATGATGGCGGAAGCCAAGGAGCAGGGGGCAGGAGTCATCGTAACAAGTATCGGTAAGCACATGGACTTGCCTTACGAGCACACTTTTAAGTTGTAATTTATCATTCAACACTTAACATTCAACAATTCAAAAATGAATTTAGTTTGGAAATTACTTCGTCAGCATATCAGTATACCTCAGTTTGCAGGTTTCGCCTTCGCCAATCTCTTCGGTATGCTCATCGTCCTTTTCGGCTTCCAGTTTTACAAGGACGTGCTGCCTGTCTTCACACAGGAAGACAGTTTCATGAAAGCCGACTATCTCATCATGAGCAAGAAGATAGGTATGGGAAATACCATCAGCGGCCGCTCCAATACCTTCACGGGTGCTGAGATAGATGATGTCAGAGACCAGAAGTTCGTGAAGAAGGTGGGAAAGTTCACCTCTACGGAATATAAGGTAGATGCCCAGATGGGCGTCAACGGCGTGAATGTACTGAACAGCGAACTCTTCTTCGAGAGTGTGCCCGACGGCTTTGTCGATGTGCCGCTCAAGGACTGGAAGTATACGCCAGGAGCCAAGGAAGTGCCAATCATCCTCCCGCGTACCTATATTAATATGTATAACTTCGGATTCGCCCAGAGTCATTCGCTCCCGAAAATCAGCGATGGACTGATGGGAATGATCGATTTCAATATCCAGATTCAGGCAGCCGGCAAGAAGGAGCAGTTCAAGGGAAAGGTCATCGGCTTCTCTTCCCGTCTCAACACCATCCTCGTGCCACAGGCATTTATGGACTGGAGTAACCAGGAGTTTGCTCCAAACCAGAAGAGCGATCCTAACCGTCTCATCGTAGAGGTAGGCAATCCGGGAGACGAGAACATCACCAAATACCTGGATGATAACGGATATGAGGTGGAAACCGACAAGCTTGATGCCGAGAAGACCACCTATTTCCTTCGCATGATGGTATCCATGGTAATGATTATCGGACTGGTCATCTCTATCCTGAGTTTCTACATTCTGATGCTCAGCATCTACCTCTTGGTACAGAAGAACTCATCCAAGTTGGAGAACCTGCTTCTGATAGGCTATAGTCCTGCCAATGTGGCGAAGCCATATCAGGTGCTCACCATGTCGCTCAACCTGGTGGTGCTCATCATTGCCTGGGTCATCCTCTTCTTCGTCCGTGGCTACTACATGGAGTTTATCGAGGCAATCTTCCCTGACATCGAAGAAGGTACCATGCTCCCATCCATCTGCTTGGGCTTGCTATTGTTCCTGATAGTCTCTATCCTGAACATCCTCGCCATCCGTCGCAAGGTAATGAGCATTTGGCAAAGAAAGGAGTAGGGAGGTCAGTCCCCCGCCAGCCCCTCTCCGAAAACTATAAGCAAACCCCCGTTATAAATAATAATTTAAAGAAAATCTGCGTTATTTCCTTAACGCAGATTTTTTTTATGTTATAAAACACAATTTTTCATGCAGATGTAACATTTATATCGATTTTTTTGTTTATATTTGCACTCGAAAACGATATTTGGGGATCCTTTCCCCGTATTATTAATTAATTTTTATAAAAAAGGTATGCAGAAAAGATTGCATTTATTAATGGCTTTGCTGGCCTTTATGGTTACTACAGCCATGGCACAGATTACTACTTCTGGTTTAAGTGGTTCTGTGACTGCAAGTGGTGAAGACGTGATTGGCGCAACGATTGAGGCCGTTCACGTTCCTTCTGGAACTCGTTACAAAGCTGTAACCAACATTGATGGTATGTTCACTATCAATGGTATGCGTGTCGGCGGTCCTTACGAAGTCAAGATCAGCTACATCGGCTACAAGACTAAAGTCGTAAAGAACGTCACCCTTCAGCTTGGTGAAACCTACAACTTGAAAGAAACTCTTGATGAGGATGCTAAGCAGCTTGGCGAAGTTGTAGTAGTAGCAAAGGGTTCCAAGTTCAGTGTAGAGAAGACTGGTGCTTCTACCAACATCTCTAATGCACAGATTGCTAACATGCCAACTGTTAGCCGTAGCATTACTGATATCACCCGTCTTTCTCCTTATGGTGGAAACGGAATGTCATTCGCAGGTGCTGATGGCCGTACAGCCAACTTCACTGTGGATGGTGCAAACTTCAACAACAACTTCGGCTTGAGCTCAAAGCTTCCTGGTGGTGGTGCTCCTATCTCTCTGGATGCTATCGAGGAAATGCAGGTTGTTATCTCTCCTTATGATGTTCGTCAGACTAACTTCGTAGGTGGTGGTGTCAATGCGATTACCAAGTCTGGTACCAACAACTTCAAGGGTAGCGCTTACGTATATCACAAGAATGAGAACATGCGTGGTGATGCTATCGAGCGTGAGCAGATTTCTGGTGCACGTGAGAAGGATCAGCAGACTACTTGGGGTTTCTCTCTCGGTGGTCCTATCATCAAGAACAAGTTGTTCTTCTTCGCTAACGGTGAAATGGTCAAGACTCCTACAGTGGTAAACCGCTGGAGAGGTTCTGAGAATGGTATCGGTGATGCTGAGAACTATATCTCTCGTACCAAGCTTGCTGATTTGGAGAGAGTTTCTAATTTCGTAAAGGAAAAGTATGGTTACGATACAGGTTCATGGACCAACTTCCCTGCAGACGAGAGCAACTACAAGCTCCTCTTCCGTGTTGACTGGAACATCACAGACAAGCATCACTTGGCTGTACGCTACAACTATACCAAGAACCGTTCTTGGCAGGCTCCTAACGCATCATCTATGGATGGTGGTACACGTGCATCTGGTAGCCGTATGTCTCAGTACTCTATGTCATTTGCCAACAGTATGTATGCCAATGACAACCTCGTCAACTCTTGGACTGTTGACTTGAACAGCCGTTTCACAGATAATCTGTCTAACCAGTTCCTGTTCACATACTCTAAGTTGGATGATAGCCGTTACACCAATTCTTCAGAGTTCCCATTCATCGATATCCTCGATGGCGGACAGAAGAGTGTAGATGGAACTGCTGATGCTGATGGTACCAACAACTATATGGCTTTGGGTTATGAGTTGTTTACCTGGAACAATGCCGTACACAATACTGTATGGAATATCAAGGA
>ERZ773165.2052-NODE-2052-length-10659-cov-2.878631_pt1 | contig 10659 bp, 10 predicted proteins | sample MGYA00581003_ERZ773165 | MGnify/ENA primary metagenome ERZ773165 (study PRJEB29015, sample SAMEA2737817) | human gut metagenome | biome: human gut; feature: human-associated habitat; material: faeces | place: China | collected 2012 ... | reverse complement strand
ACCTCTCCAACTCCATCATGGTGCCGATTGCAGGCGTGATCCTGGCCATCGTGATGACGCTGGAGCTGATCCAGATGATTACCGACCGCAACAACCTGCATGACGTGGACACCTGGATGATCTTCAAATGGGTGTTCAAGTCCGCCGCCGCGATTTTGCTCGTCACCAACACCTGGAACCTCGTCATGGCCGTGTTCGATATGGCCCAAAGCGTGGTGGCCCAGGCGTCCGGCATCATCGGTTCGGACGCTTCCATCGACATCTCCGCTGTTATGACCGATATGGAGTCCCGACTGATGGATATGGACCTGGGGCCGTTGTTCGGCCTGTGGTTCCAGTCGCTCTTTATCGGCATTACCATGTGGGCGCTGTATATCTGCATTTTCATCGTGATTTATGGCCGAATGATCGAAATTTACCTTGTCACGTCGGTGGCCCCCATCCCAATGGCGACCATGATGGGCAAGGAATGGGGCGGCATGGGCCAGAACTACTTGCGCAGCCTGCTGGCCCTGGGCTTCCAGGCGTTTTTGATTATCGTCTGTGTGGCGATCTACGCCGTACTGGTGCAGAACATCGCCACCGAGGAGGACATCATCATGGCGATTTGGAGCTGCGTGGGCTATACCGTGCTGCTGTGCTTCACACTGTTCAAAACCGGCAGTCTCGCGAAAGCAGTGTTTCAGGCGCACTGAGCCAGGAAGGAGGAAACGCAAAATGGCTTATGTACCTGTACCCAAAGACCTGACGAAAGTCAAAACCAAGGTCGCGTTCAACTTAACCAAGAGGCAGCTTGTCTGCTTCGGCTGCGGGGCGCTCATCGGCGTGCCGCTTTTCTTTTTGCTCCGGGGGCCTGCTGGCAACAGCGTGGCGGCCATGTGCATGATGCTCGTCATGCTGCCCTTCTTCATGCTGGCGATGTATGAAAAACACGGCCAGCCCCTGGAAAAGATCATCGGCAACATCCTCAAGGTGGCCGTCATCCGGCCCAAGCAGCGCCCCTACCGCACCAACAACTTCTATGCCGTGTTGGAGCGGCAGGCAAATCTCGACAAGGAGGTGTATGACATTGTTCGCGGCAAAGACAAAGCGGCAGGCCGAACCGGCAGAGCCGCAGACCAAACCCCGGCGTAAGCTGACCCGCGCCGAACGAAAACAGATCGAGGCAGCGATTGCCCGCGCCAACCGCACAGGCAAAAAGGAACAGTCCGCCCAGGACAGCATCCCCTATGAACGGATGTGGCCGGACGGCATCTGCAAGGTGGCGGATGGCCGCTACACCAAGACCATCCAGTTCCAGGACATCAACTACCAGCTGAGCCAGAACGAGGACAAGACCGCCATCTTCGAGGGATGGTGTGATTTTCTCAACTATTTTGACAGCTCCATCCGTTTCCAGCTGTCCTTTTTGAACCTGGCGGCGTCCCAGGAGACCTTCGCCAACAGCATCACCATCCCGGCTCAGGGGGATGACTTTGACCCCATCCGGGTGGAGTACACGCAGATGCTGCAAAATCAGCTGGCGCGGGGCAACAACGGCCTCATCAAGACCAAGTACCTGACCTTTTCCATCGAGGCCGACAGCATCCGCTCCGCCAAGCCCCGTCTGGAGCGCATCGAGACCGATGTGCTGAACAACTTCAAGCGGCTGGGCGTGGCCGCCGAGGTCCTGGACGGCAAAGCCCGGCTGGCCCAGCTCCACGCCATCTTCCACATGGACGAGCAGGCGCCGTTCCAGTTCGAGTGGGACTGGCTGGCCCCCAGCGGCCTTTCCACCAAAGACTTTATCGCCCCGTCCGGCTTTGAGTTCCGCACCGGCAAGCAGTTCCGCATGGGAAAGAAGTACGGGGCTGTCAGCTTCGTGCAGATTCTGGCCCCGGAGCTGAATGACCGTATGCTGGCGGATTTTCTCGACATGGAAAGTTCCCTCATCGTGAACCTGCACATCCAGTCGGTGGATCAGGTGAAGGCCATCAAGACGGTGAAGCGCAAGATCACCGACCTGGACCGCAGCAAGATCGAGGAACAGAAAAAGGCCGTCCGCGCCGGGTATGACATGGACATCATCCCCTCCGACCTTGCCACCTACGGGGCCGAGGCCAAGAAGCTGTTACAGGACCTGCAAAGCCGCAACGAGCGGATGTTCCTGGTGACGTTCCTGGTGCTGAACACCGCCGACAATCCCCGCCAGCTGGGCAACAACATCTTCCAGGCCAGTTCCATCGCACAGAAGTACAACTGCCAGCTGACCCGGCTGGACTTCCAGCAGGAGGAAGGCTTGATGTCCTCTCTGCCGCTGGGGCTGAACCAGGTGGAAATTCAGCGCGGGCTGACTACCAGCTCCACCGCCATCTTCGTACCGTTCACCACCCAGGAGCTTTTTCAGAACGGCAAAGAGGCGCTGTACTACGGCATCAACGCCCTGTCCAATAACCTCATCATGGTGGACCGCAAGCTGCTGAAGAACCCCAATGGCCTGATTCTGGGTACGCCCGGTTCCGGCAAGAGCTTTTCGGCCAAGCGCGAAATCGCCAACTGCTTCCTGCTGACTTCGGATGATGTCATCATCTGTGACCCGGAGGCCGAGTACGCGCCGCTGGTGGAGCGCCTGCACGGGCAGGTCATCAAAATCTCGCCCACCTCCACCAACTATATCAACCCGATGGACCTGAACCTGGACTATTCGGACGATGAAAGCCCGCTGTCGCTGAAATCCGACTTCATCCTGTCGCTGTGCGAGCTGATCGTGGGCGGCAAGGACGGGTTGCAGCCGGTGCAGAAAACCATCATTGACCGCTGTGTGCGGCTGGTCTACCAGGACTACCTCAACGATCCGCGCCCGGAGAATATGCCCATTCTGGAGGACCTGTACGACCTGTTGCGGGCGCAGGACGAGAAAGAGGCGCAGTACATCGCCACGGCGCTGGAAATCTACGTCACCGGCTCCCTCAACGTGTTCAACCACCGCAGCAACGTGGACATCAACAACCGCATTGTCTGCTACGACATCAAGGAGCTGGGCAAGCAGCTGAAAAAGATCGGGATGCTGGTGGTGCAGGACCAGGTGTGGAACCGCGTCACCATCAACCGGGCCGCCCGCAAGTCCACCCGCTACTACATCGACGAGATGCATCTGCTCTTGAAAGAGGAACAGACCGCCGCCTATACAGTGGAGATTTGGAAGCGGTTCCGTAAGTGGGGCGGCATCCCCACCGGGATCACCCAGAACGTCAAGGACCTGCTTTCTTCCCGCGAGGTGGAGAAACTCCGACTTCGTGTATATGCTCAACCAGGCGGGCGGTGACCGGCAGATTTTGGCCCGGCAGCTGGGCATTTCCCCGCACCAGCTGTCCTATGTGACCCACTCCGGCGAGGGCGAGGGGCTGCTGTTCTACGGCTCCACCATCCTGCCCTTTGTGGACCACTTCCCCAAGAATACCGAATTGTATCGCATTATGACGACCAAACCCCAGGAAATGAAGGAGGCTGATGGACGATGAAACCCGAAATTCTGCATAACGACCACATGATGTTTCTGGACCGGGCGCTGGAAACCCAGCACACCGCGCTCCTGACGGCGATGGCGGACGCCGTTTCCGAGTGCCGCACGGCGGCGGACCAGGCCGCTGAACTGACCGAGACCGGCGAGACTGTGCTGGAGGGCACCGAGGTCCAGATTTTGGCCGACGTAGTGGCCCAGCTCTACGCCTGCCTGACCGAGTGCCGCTTTGTGGGTCCGCTGGGGCTGGCGGCCTATGCGGAGCTTTCCAGCATGGCGGCCTCCCTCATGTTGGGGGAATGGTTTGATTAAGGAACCGCGCCTGCGCTTCACGGAGGAAGAACGGGCGGACCCGGCGCTGGAAAAGCCCATCCGCAAGGCGGAAAAGGCCGCCGCCAAAGCGGACAAGGCGCAGGCAAAAATCCCGAAAAAGCAGGTCAAGCGGGCCGAGGTGGACCCCAAGACCGGCAAGGTCACGACCAAGCTGGTGCTGGAGGATAAGCCCCGGCCGTCCTCCAAGCTGTCCCATACGGTGCGGGATGCGCCGGGCAACGCGGTGGCGGGTAAGCTCCACCAGGAGATCCGCAAGACCGAGGACGATAACGTGGGCGTGGAAAGCGCCCACAAGTCCGAGGAAGCCGTAGAGACCGGCGTACATCTGGCGAGGGAGGGCTACCGCAGCCACAAGCTGAAACCTTACCGCAAGGCCGCCCAGGCCGAGCGGAAGCTGGAAAAGGCCAACATCGAGGCGCTGTTTCAGAAATCCGTCTATGAAAACCCTGCGGCGGCCAGCAACCCGCTGTCCCGCTGGCAGCAGAAACAGCAGATCAAGAAGCAGTATGCCGCCGTCAAACGGGCCGCACAGTCCGGCGGGAGCGCCGCCGGTGCCGCCCAAAAGACCGGCAAGGCGGCCAAGACGGTCAAAGAGAAGGCCCAGCAGGCCGGGGCCTATGTGATGCGCCACAAAAAGGGCTTTGGCATCGCCCTGGGCCTATTTTTAATCGTCTGTTTGCTGCTCAACACCATGTCCTCCTGTTCCATGATGGCGCAGAGCATCGGTTCGGCGATTTCCGGCACCACCTACCCCTCCGATGACCCGGAGCTGGTGGCGGTGGAGGCCGACTACGCCGCCAAGGAGGCCGCGCTGCAAGCCGAGATCGACAACATCGAGAGCAGCCACCCCGGCTATGACGAGTACCGCTATGACCTGGACATGATCGGCCACGACCCCCACGAGCTGGCGGCCTACCTGTCCGCTGTGCTGCAAGGCTACACGCGGGCAAGCGCCCAGGCGGAGCTGGAACGCATCTTCGCGGCCCAATACCAGCTGACGCTGACCGAGGAAGTGGAGGTGCGCTACCGTACCGAGACCCGGACGGACAGCGAGGGCAACGAGTATGATGTGGAAGTGCCCTACAACTATTACATCTTAAATGTGACCCTCACCAGCAAGCCCATCTCCTCCGCGGCTTCGGAGCTGCTGACGCCTGACCAGCTGGAAATGTACCAGGTGTACCGGCAGACGCTGGGCAACAAGCCCCTGATCTTCGGCGGCGGGTCCGCCGACACCAGCGATTCCGAGAGTTTGGCCGGTGTGGAGTTTGTCAACGGCACCCGGCCTGGCAATCAGGCGGTGGTGGACATCGCCAAAAGCCAGGTAGGCAACGTGGGCGGCCAGCCCTATTGGAGCTGGTACGGCTTTAATTCCCGCGTGGAATGGTGCGCCTGCTTTGTGTCCTGGTGCTACGGCCAGATGGGCCTTTCCGAGCCGCGCTTTGCCGCCTGCCAGTCCCAGGGCATTCCCTGGTTCCAGTCGCATGGACAATGGGGCGGGCGGGATTACGCCAACATCGCCCCCGGCGACGCCATCTTCTTCGATTGGGATTTGGACGGCAGCGCCGACCATGTGGGCATTGTTGTCGGCACCGACGGCAGCCGGGTCTACACTGTGGAGGGCAATTCCGGCGACGCCTGTAAAATCAAGAGTTATTCCCTAACCTACGAGTGCATCAAGGGTTACGGCCTGATGAACTGGTGACAAATTTTTATGAAGAATAGGAGTGATTTGACTATGGCTAAAAACAAAATCGAGCGCATCGACCAGGAGATCGCCAAGACCCGCGAGAAGATCGCGGAACAGCAGGAAAAGCTGAAAGACCTGGAAGCGCAGAAAACCGAGGCGGAAAATCTGGAGATCGTCCAGATGGTGCGCGCCCTGCGCATGACCCCGGCCCAGCTGTCCGCCATGCTGTCCGGCGGTATGGTGCCCGGCCGGGCGGCGGGTCCCGCCGATTCTGAACTGGAGGAAATGACCCATGAAGAATAAGAAGATTTTCAGAACCTTTGCCGCCCTTTGCACCTGCCTGATGCTGATGGGCGGCTTCTCTGTGACCGCTTTTGCCCAGGGCGCTGACCCTGCGCCGACGGCTACCCCTGCGGCGGACGCCACCAACGACAGCAACGTGGTGGTGGAGGAAACCGAGGACAGCCCCGCCCTGACCCCGGAGGGCAACGCGGCCCTGGTGGATGACTTTGGCGGCAATAAACAGCTCATCACCGTCACCACCAAGGCGGGCAACTATTTTTACATCCTGATCGACCGGGCCAACGAGGACAAGGAGACTGCCGTCCACTTCTTGAACCAGGTGGACGAGGCTGACTTGATGGCGCTGATGGAGGACGGCGAGACGGCGGAGGAAACGCCCGCAGTCTGCAACTGCACGGAAAAATGCGCCGCCGGTGCGGTGAATACGGCCTGCCCGGTGTGCGCCGTGAATATGGCGGAGTGTACGGGCCAGGAGCCGGAACCCACCCCTGACCCGGAGGCAGAAACCGAGCCGGAACAGGAACCGGCGGGACTGAACCCGGCGATGCTGCTGGTGGTGCTGGCCGCGCTGGGCGGCATCGGTGCGCTGGTCTACTTCAAATTCATCAAGCAGAAGCCCAAGACCAAGGGCAGCGACAACCTGGATGATTATGACTACGGCGAGGACGAGGAACTCCCGGAGGATGAGACCTGGGAGACTGAGCCGGAGGATGCCGACGGGGGCGGCGACGAGGAAAGCGAGGACAAGACGGATTGACCCGCTTCACCGACAGCCCTTTTGAACCCATGATGACGCGCAGGCCGGAGGGCGGGAAGGCAGCTTCCCGTCCTCCCTCTTTATCTCCCGGCCACCCCTGTTATGGCTGCGGAAACTACCGCCCCGGCCAGCCCTGCGTGGGCTTTTGCCACAAAGAGCTGACTGCCTGGCTGCGTGAAAGGAGAAAAGCAAAATGAATGATTTGATCCAATTTCTCATTGTGTTCGACCTGATCTGCTTCGGCGTCTACTTTGGCGGCGACATCGTTTGCACGGCGCTCGCCAAGGTGCGCAAAAAACCGGGCCAGAAAGGCCCTTATGAATTTGAGGTGGAGGACGAACCCGCTGAACCGCCTCTATCCATTGACGCCATCCGCCACCTATTCCGCGGCGAGGTCCACGATTTTGTCCGAAACAAACTTCTGCCCAGCGGACAGGAGACGCTTTCCGCCCTGACCGAGCCGGAGCAGACAGCGGCCAGGTTCCTGTTCTGCGCTCTGATCGGCTATCTCAAAGAGGAAGCCCCGATGGATGAGCAGAGCTTCCCGATGGTGATGGAGATGCTGAACTATGCCGAGGGCGCGAAAGAGGACGGCGAAAAGGACGTGATCGACATTCTGATAGAGGAAACCGCCGCCCGGACCCGCCAGCGCGAGGAATATTTCAGCGATTACCGCCGCTACCAGCTCATGCAGGTGGACAAGGAGCGAGTGCTGCTGGCCTGCCGGGTCATCATCAACGACCTGCTGGGAAAGCTGTACCGTTATGATTACAACGTCGGTTATGACTGCCTTCTGGACGATGGCAACAGCGTTTCCAGAAAGCTGAAAAAATCCAATGCAGAAATGGAGGTTGAGGAAGATGCGCCTTGTGATCGCTGAGAAGCCCTCGGTGGCAAAATCCCTGGCCGCTGTGCTGGGGGCCACTACTCACAAAGACGGCTACCTGGAGGGCAACGGCTGGCTGGTGTCCTGGTGCCTGGGGCACCTGGCCGGGCTGGCGGATGCCGCCACCTATAATCCCGACTATGCCAAGTGGCGCTATGATGACCTGCCCATTTTGCCGGAAACCTGGCGTTTTACCATCGCCAAGGATAAGCGGGACCAGTTCGACGTGCTGCGCACCCTGCTGCGGCGGGAGGACGTGACCGAGGTAGTCAACGCCTGCGACGCCGGGCGGGAGGGCGAGCTGATTTTCCGCACCGTCTACTGCCTGGCGGGCTGTACCAAGCCCATGAAACGGCTGTGGATTTCCAGCATGGAGGATTCCGCCATCCGGGAGGGCTTTGCACAGCTGCGCCCCGGCACGGACTATGACGGGCTGCACCAGGCGGCCCTCTGCCGGGCCAAGGCGGACTGGCTGGTGGGCATCAATGCCACCCGGCTGTTTTCAGTGCTGTACCACCGCACCCTCAACATTGGGCGCGTCATGTCCCCAACGCTGGCCCTCATCGTCCAGCGGGAGGCCGAGATCGACGCCTTCAAGCCGGTGCCGTTCTATACCGTGGCTCTGGACTTGCTCGGTTTTACCGCTGCCAGCGCCCGCATGGACAAGAAAGCCGATGCCGAACAGCTGAAAAACGCCTGCCAGGGCGGCACGGTGACGGTCAAACAGGTGGAGCGCAGGGACAAATCTGAGAAGCCGCCCGCCCTCTATGACCTCACCACCCTCCAGCGGGACGCCAACCGCCTGCTGGGGTTCACCGCCCAGCAGACATTGGACTATCTACAAAACCTCTATGAAAAGAAGCTATGCACCTATCCCCGGACGGACAGCCGCTACCTGACCTCCGACATGGCCGAGGGCCTGCCGGTGTTGGTGAATCTGGTCGCCAACGCCATGCTGTTCCGCAAAGGCATCGCCATTTCCTGCGATGCGGCGGCGGTCATCAACGACAAGAAAGTGACCGACCACCATGCGGTGATCCCTACCCGCAACATCCGGGAGGCTGACCTGTCCGCTCTGCCGGTGGGCGAACGGACCATTCTGGAGCTGGTGGCCCTGCGGCTGCTGTGCGCTGTGGCCCAGCCCTATACCTTTGCGGAAACTGCCGTTGTTGTGGAGTGCGCCGGTGCGGAGTTTACCGCCAAGGGCCGCACGGTGAAGCAACCCGGCTGGCGGGCGCTGGATGCCGCCTACCGGGCCAGCATGAAAAGTGCGCCGGAACAGGACGGCAATTCCGAAGATAAGGCGTTGCCTGAACTGTCCGAGGGCCAGGAGCTGCCGGTCGCCGGTGCCGCCGTCAAGGAGGGCAAGACTACCCCGCCCAAGCATTTCACCGAGGACACCTTGCTCTCCGCGATGGAAACTGCCGGGAAGGACGATATGCCGGAGGACGCCGAGCGTAAAGGGCTGGGCACCCCCGCCACCCGCGCCGGGATTTTAGAGAAATTGGTCTCCTCCGGCTTTCTGGAACGCAAAAAGAGCAAGAAAACCGTGCAGCTTTTGCCGTCCCACGACGCCATTTCCCTGATTACCGTCCTGCCGGAGCAGCTGCAATCCCCGCTGCTGACCGCCGAGTGGGAGTACCGGCTGGGCGAGATCGAGCGCGGCGAGCTGACCCCGGAGGATTTCATGGCCGAGATCACCGCCATGCTGAAGGAGCTGGTGGGGACTTATCAGGTCATCAAGGGCAGCGAGTACCTGTTTGCCCCGCCCCGCGAGGTGGTGGGCAGATGCCCCCGCTGCGGCGGCGAGATTGCAGAAATGCAAAAAGGCTTCTTCTGCCAGGACAAATCTTGCAAATTTGCAATCTGGAAAAACAGCAAGTGGTGGGCCGCCAAGCGCAAGCAGCCCACCAAGGCCATCGTGGCGGCGCTGCTGAAAGATGGTCGCGCCCATGTGACGGGGCTGCATTCCGAGAAAAGCGGCAAGACCTACGACGCCACCGTGGTGCTGGAGGATACCGGCCAGTACGTCAACTTCAAGCTGGACTTTGACCGGCAGAAAGGCGGCGGCAAATGAAACTGAGTTTGTATGAACAGGAAACGATTATCCTCTACAACCAGGCCGAGGCCACCGCCGAGGTCTATTCCCACGACCCGCGCCTGCTGGAAAAGCTGCGGCGGCTGGCCGAGAAGTACCCAGATCAGATCGCGAAAAAGGACCGCCAGACCTTTACGGTGCCCAAACGCTGCGTGTCGGTGCGGGAGCCGTACAGTGCCGAGCGCCGCAAGGCCGCCAGCGAACGGGCCAAGGCTGCCGGGTACAGGCCGCCCACCCCCAAGAAGGGCAGCGAGTAAGCATGGCTGAAAGCGTCTTTGAGGCCGTCAAGCAGTCCGTCACCGTCCGGGAAGCGGCGCAGCTTTACGGCATCGCGGTGGGGCGCGGCGGCATGGCCTGCTGCCCCTTCCACGATGACCGCCACCCCAGCATGAAGGTGGACACCCGTTTCCACTGTTTTGGCTGCGGCGCAGACGGCGACGTGATCGACTTCACCGCTAGGTTCTACGACCTGTCCCCCAAGGAGGCCGCCGAAAAGCTGGCCCAGGATTTTGGCCTTTCCTATGACAGCAAGGCACCGCCCCGGCGAAGCTATGTTCGGCAAAAATCCGAGGCACAGGTGCGGAAAGAAAAGCGCGAACACGGCTGGCGCGTCCTGACGGGCTACTATCACTTGCTCCGAAAATGGGAGGCCGACTATTCCCCCAAGACGCCGGACGAGGCCCCGCACCCACGTTTTTTGGAGGCCATCCAAAAGAAAGATTACATGGGCTATCTGCTGGACACCTTTCTCGACAGCAGCACCGAGGAACAGGACCAGTGGATCGCAGAACATACCGCTGAAATTTCGGCCATAGAAGGGAGAGTGAAAATCATGGCTGACAAACCCACCAACCGGGAACGGTTGCAGCAAATCACGGCGGGCATCGAGCAGGGTATCAAAGAGCTGTTCGAGAGCGAAAAGTATATGCGTTACTTGTCTGTGATGTCCCGGTTCCACCGCTACTCCGTCAACAACACCATGCTCATCTATATGCAGAAGCCGGACGCCACCCTGGTGGCCGGGTACAACAAGTGGAAAAATCAGTTTGAGCGTCATGTGAAGCGCGGCGAACACGGTATTACCATCATCGCG
>ERZ773165.2051-NODE-2051-length-10661-cov-10.503866_pt1 | contig 10661 bp, 10 predicted proteins | sample MGYA00581003_ERZ773165 | MGnify/ENA primary metagenome ERZ773165 (study PRJEB29015, sample SAMEA2737817) | human gut metagenome | biome: human gut; feature: human-associated habitat; material: faeces | place: China | collected 2012 ... | reverse complement strand
GTGCGCACCCGGCGGCCCCAAGGCTGCCGCTGCCATTGCCAAGATCATGGGCGGCGAGGCAAGCGCCGTAGAGAAGAAGGCTGTTGTGCAGTGTCAGGGCAGCTCCGAGCACTGCAAGCCTGCCTACGACTACAAGGGCATCCAGACCTGTGCTGCTGCGGCAGCTCTGTACGGCGGCCCCAAGACCTGCTCCTTCGCCTGCATCGGTCTGGGCGACTGCACCAAGGTGTGTAAGTTCGACGCTATCCACATCGTAGACGGTGTGGCAAAGGTGGACAAGGACAAGTGCACCGGCTGTGGTGCCTGTGCCAACATCTGCCCCAAGCAGGTGATCATGATCGACGCTGCCGGCCCCCGCAAGCCGGTGGTCATGTGCTCCAACAAGGACAAGGGTGCTGTGGCCAACAAGCTGTGCACCACTTCCTGCATTGCCTGCGGCATGTGCGAGCGCACCTGTAAGTTCGACGCCATCCATGTTGTGGACGGCGTGGCACGCGTTGATTACGACAAGTGCAAGGGCTGCGGTATGTGCGCCCAGAAGTGCCCCAAGCACATCATCCTGTTCCCGCTGAAGGACGACCCCAATCCCCCGAAGCCCGTGGTGAAGCCCGCCGCTCCCGCTGCTGCCCCCGCAGCAAAGCCGGAGACCAAGGCTGAGACAAAGCCCGAGACCAAGGCAGAGTAAACTGTAAACCAAAGCCCGCCGTGCAGAAATGCCCGGCGGGCTTTTTGTATAAAAATGATTGGGAATGCCCTCCGCTTTGCGCTGGGCATAATTTAAGGAAAGATTATTTCAGACTTCGGCAGAACGGAACGCCTGCGGGCGTTCCGTTCTGCCATTTTCACGAGAAGGGTCGCAAAGATGAGATGCATTTTTCCATTACAGCCCCTCCTGTGAAAAAAGCGTTTGGAGCGCTCCGCAGAGCTTGTCGGGGCAAAGCCCCTCCATCTGCTAACGCAGACCGCTCTGCCGCTCAAAAGCCCCACTGGGGCTTTCGTTGCTACGCTGCGCTCCGCAAACGCGGTCGTTCCAAACGCAAAATAAAAAATAATTATTCCGCTGAAGATGCCCAGAGCAACGCGGAGGGCATGTCAAATCGTCTGCTCTCCCGTTTATTCCGTCTTAGTGGGACGAATGGTCACCTCGCCGCAGCGCAGCGCCTCGGTGCGCCCGCCCTCCCGCTGCACCACCAGCCGCCCGGCATCGTCAATGGAAAGCGCCTGCGCGGCGTAGGTCTCGGTGCCGGTGCACACGGTCACCCAGTGGCCGGGCACAAAGCAGCGGGCGCGGTACTCGTCCAGACAGGAAAAGCCCGGGCAGAGCGCTAACAGCTCCCGTCCGATGGCACCTGCCAGCGCCGCACGGCTTACCGGGGCAGGGCCGCCGGGGTATAAGCTGCCTGCTTTGGCGGTCAGCTCCGGGGGAAAGTCCTCTGCCGTGGCGGTCAGGTTTAGCCCGATGCCCACCACCAGCCATTCCAGTTGGCCGCTTTCAAGGTCTGTACCGGCCTCGGTCAGGATGCCGCACACCTTTTTGCCCTTATAATACAGGTCGTTCACCCACTTGATGGCAAGTTCCAGTCCGCACAGCATCTGCACCGCCCGGCACACTGCCACTGCCGCGCCGATGGTGGCGGTCTGGGCGTTGGCGGCAGGCAGCGGCGGACGCAGCACCACCGAGCAGTACACCCCCTTGCCTGCCGGGCTGGCAAAGCTGCGTCCCAGCCGCCCGCGCCCGGCGGTCTGCCCGCCCGCCAGCACCAGCGTGCCGTGGGCGGCACCTTCCAGCGCCAGCAGCTTTGCGGTGCGGTTGGTGCTTTCCAGCGTGTCGTACAGCTGCACCGGGGCGGGGTAGGGGCCTACCGCCTCAGTGCAGAAGGGGTCGCCGCCCAGCAGGCGGTACCCCCGGCGGGAGACGGCTTCCAGCGCATAGCCCTGCGCGGTAAGCGCCGCCGCCGCCTTGTGCACGGCAGCGCGGCTGACGCCCAGCTGCTGCGCCAGCTGCTGGCCGGAAATATATGCGCCCTCGGCGGCGCTCAGCGCCTGTAAAAGTGCCTGACGGGTGGTAGAAGCCATGGCGAAAATCCTCCCTGTGTGCTATACTGCTATTGTACCATATCTGTGGAAGAAGAAAAAGTTTGAAAATATTTTAGTTTTTTGCAGGAACCGCCGCCGCTCCCTCGTATTAAAGACAGAAGGGCGGCGCAGAGCAGCGCATCCAAGACCGGAAAGGAGGCCGTGCAGCGCGTTGACAACACAGGAATTCAGCACGATGGTGCAGAAATATCAGGCGCTCGTGTACACGGTCTGCCACCAGCTGGTACCGGATGTACAGGAGGCGCAGGACCTGACGCAGGAGACCTTTCTGGCGGCGTGGCGGGCCATCGACCGCTGCCCGCCCGGCTTTGAAAAGCAATGGCTGGCGCGTATCGCGGCCAACAAAGCCAAGGATTATCTGCGCAGCGCGTGGGTGCGCAAGATGAACACCCCCGGCGACGAGGTGCTGGCGCTGGAAGGCGCGCCGCCCGGTATGCAGCCGGAACAGCAGGTACTGGATGCGCTGGGCGAAGAAGAGCTTACGGAGATGATCTTAGATCTGCGCGAGCCCTACTGCACGCCCTGCCGTCTGGTGCTGCTGGAGCAGCACACTATGGCCGAAGCTGCAAGACTGTGCGGCCGACCGCCCAAAACGGTGGAAGCGCAGGTCTACCGCGCCAAAAAGATGCTGGCGCAGCAGATCTTGCAAAACGACCGCGTACCCTGTGAAAGGAGGAGCGTACATGGAACTGTTTGACGCAAAAGGCTGTCTGAGTGAGGAAGGCTTACAGGCACTGGTCGGCGGGCAATTGGACGAAACGCAGCGGCTGGAAGCCGCCGAGCACCTTGCCTACTGCGACCGCTGCATGGACCGCTACACCGCTCTGCTGACCGATGATGTGCTGGAGCAGCCGCCGCGCTCCGCCCGGGGCGCGGTGATGGGCACCATCTGGATACGACTGATGCAGAACACATGGGGACGCGCCGCTGTGGCTACCGTGGCCGCCGTGCTGGCGCTGACCATGTGGCGTACCGGTACGCTGGAACAGATTTTGCACACCGGGCAGCAGCTGAATACATGGCTGCCGCAGACCACGCAACAGACCGAACCGGAGCTGCTGGGCAAGCCGGTGAACGACAAAGCACCGCAGCCCTCCACCGCCCCGCTGGGCAAGCCCATAGAGGACAAAAAGCAGCTGACCGAAAAACTATCCGATGCACTGGACGCGCTTTTGCACCGCAGTGCAGACACCACTGAGAAATGAGGGAACTGATTATGAAGAAAAACGGGATCCTGACCCTGCTGTTTGCCTGCATCCCCGGTGCGGGGCAGATGTATCAGGGCTATATGAAGCGGGGGCTCTCGCTCATCACCATGTTCTGCCTGTTTATTATCCTAGGCAGCACCACGGGGCTGGACGCACTGGTAGTCGGCTGCATCGTTGTGTATATGTACAGCTTTTTCGATACCTTGAACCTCCGCGCGCAGCTGGCGGCGGAAAAAGCCCCGGAGGACGATTATCTGGTGCACTTTGACTGGCACGATGCCCGCATGACCCAGTTCATGGGCGAAAGCCACAAGCTGGTGGGCTGGGGGCTGATCGCACTGGGCGCCATCGTGTTCTACAACAACATCATCATGCGGGTGCTGGGCGATGTGATGTGGCGCTGGGGACAGGATAACCCGGTTTTCCGCGCCATCTACCTGATGCTGGACGCCCTGCCGCAGATCGTGGTCTGCGTGGCGCTGATCGTGTGCGGTATGTGGCTGGTGCGCGGCCCGAAAAACAAAAAGGGCAAGCAGCCTGCCGAGGAGGAACCCGAGGACTTCCACGCCTACACGGCTGCGCCGCAGGCAGAGGATGCAGAGGACACCGCGGACACTGCGGACACGGACGCCAATTTTGCCATGCCGGAGCTTTCGGCACTGCTGGGGGAGCCGGTGACCGGTGCAGAGCAGGACGAAACCCCTGCGGAGGATGACGATGACCGAGCAGAATAAGACTCCCTTGACGGCACAGCCGGGCAGCGCGCCCGCGCCGGAGCACAAGCCCGCTGAAAAGCCCCTGCGCCGGGTGGGCAGCCTGACCTTGGGCGCGTGCCTCATTGCGGCGGGCGTGTTCTTTCTGCTGTATTTCTTTGTGCCGGGCTTTGATGTGCAGCTGACCCTGAAAATTGCCCCGGCGGTGGCGCTGGTTCTGCTGGGGTGCGAGGTGCTCTTCTTTGCCGCCCGCCCCGGCCGCTGGAAGTACGATTTTGTGTCCGTGCTGGTCTGTCTGGTGCTGATGGCGGGCTGCTTTTGCATGGCGATGCTGCCCGTGATGTTTGACGAGCTGACACCCGAAAAACAGCAAGTCATGAACCGCCTGAGCACACAGGCCATTGACGAACTGTACACCGCCTGCAAGCAGGATGCGCAGAATATTGCCATCCGGGATATCAGCGGCAGGCTGTACCTGAGCGGCCCGCAGGCCGAGACTTTGCAGCAGGCAGCCGCCCTGCCCGCCGGGGATGTCTACCTGACCTTGACCGTGGAGCTGTTCGGCCCCTACGACAGCGCCGCCGCCTTTGCCCGGGATTGCTACACCCTGACCGCACTGGCAAAGCAGTGCACCGTGCCGCCGGAAAATCTGCACTTTGCATGGGATGCCCGCAGCGCGGCAGAAAGCAGCCTGAACACCGGCAGTCTGCTGTATGCCGAGGATTACTCGCTGGACCTGAGCGGCGCTGTGCAACTGGACTGGACAGAGCAGCAGATGGAACAGCAGACCGAGACCGAGTATCTGCTGGATGCAGAAAATATCCCTGACGAGGAAGAATGAAAAATACCGCCGCACGAAATCCTCTCAGTCATCGCTGCGCGATGACAGCTCCCCCGAAAGGGGGAGCTTTTTAGCATCTGCCGGGCAGCCGTAAGGAAGCTCCCCCCTCGGGGGAGCTGGCGCTCAGCGCCTGAGAGGGTCCAGCCCGCTAAAAACAAAAGCATCCGCAACAAGATTCGCTGGTTTTCTAAAGCGAAGGTTGCGGATGCTTTTTTGGTTTATATGCGGCAAACGAAAACCGCCCCGAAGTCCTAAGACTTCAGGGCGGTTAAGCTGGAGCTGCTATCCAGATTCGAACTGGAGACCTCATCCTTACCAAGGATGCGCTCTACCAACTGAGCTATAGCAGCACAATCACAGCTCAATTATAATACCATAAACTCTGCCGCATTGCAAGAGTTTTTTGCAAAAAAATCTGGCATTTTGCGTTTTTTCTGCCCAGATACAGAAAAGCGGCTGCCGTTTTCCACGGCAGCCGTCTGCATTGTTGAAAATATCACTCGATAAGGCCGTTCAGCAGGGCCAGGCACTTGCGGCTGTGCAGCTTGCGGATGGCCTTTGCCTCGATCTGGCGGACGCGCTCACGGGTGACTCCGAAGTCGCGGCCCACCTCTTCCAGCGTGCGGGGACGGCCATCGTCCAGACCAAAGCGGAGACGGATGACCTTCTCTTCACGGGGAGTCAGGCTCTTGAGAGCCTGATTGATCTGCTGGGCCACCATAGCGCGGTCAGCAGCCTTGCCGGGAGCCTCGGCGTTCTCGTCGGCAACGAAATCGCCCAGAGAGGAATCCTCTTCCTCGCCCACGGGGCTCTCAAGGCTGGCGGGCTCCTGTGCCATGCGCTGGATCTCACGCACACGCTCGACGCTCATGTCCATGGCCTTTGCCAGCTCTTCCGGGGTGGGCTCGTGGCCGTTCTGGTAAACCAGCTGGTTGGTGGCCTGACGCATCCGGTTGATGGTCTCGACCATATGCACCGGGATACGGATGGTACGGGCCTGGTCGGCGATGGCGCGGGTGATGGCCTGACGGATCCACCAGGTCGCATAGGTGGAGAAGCGGAAGCCGCGGTCGCAGTCGAACTTCTCAGCCGCCTTGATGAGGCCGATGTTGCCCTCCTGGATGAGGTCGAGGAAGGCCAGATTGTGACCCACATGCTTCTTGGCGATGGAGACCACCAGACGGAGGTTCGCTTCGCTCAGGCTGCGGCGGGCGTTCAGGCCGTCGCGGCGGATCTTCAGCAGCTCCTGACGGCGCTCCTCGGTCAGGGGGCCGTTCTCCACAGCCTCCATGGCCTCTTCCTCAGCAGCCTTTTCCTCGGCGTCCTCGCTGGGCTTCTCACTGCCCTCTTCGTCGATGTCCTCGGTGTAGCTGCGGCTGTTCTCATCCTCCTCGAACGAGAAGCGGGCGCTGTTCTTCTTGATGTACTCGGTCGCACCGTACTTCTGGCGGTCGGCCTGCAGGATGTGGGCAGCCTCGGCACCGGCGTGGATGCGCTTGCTCAGATCAACTTCCTGTTCCGCGCTCAGCAGAGGGATCTGGCCGATCTGCTTGAGGTAGTTCTTGACGGGGTCGTCCAGCAGCTCATCCATCGCAGCCTTCAGGTCGGCAGGGTTCTCCTCGGCGGCCTCTTCCTCGTCGTCGCCGCCCAGACCCAGCTCGTCGCTGTTGTTCTCGGCGTTCTCCACCTCGGCGATGATGCTGTCCACGTCCAGATTCACATCGGCGTCGGCCTCATCCTCGATGATCTTGATGCCGCGCTCTTCAAGGAGCGTATAGAGCGTTTCCACATCCATCCTGCACTGTGCAGCCAAAGTTTTGGCCTCCTGTGCCGACAGGGTGCCTTCGCCTTTCGTCAACAGTTCCTTCAAAGTCATGCCCATTTCGCTCTCTCCTTCTCACTGCGGGGGAAGCGCCCCGCAAGTGAACTTGTCTCATAGTTTCGGCCTTGCTTCTTAAATCACAAGACCTCCGTTGACGCCGAACACCTGGCCGGTGATGTAGCCGGCGTCTTCTCCGGCGAGGTACAGCAGAAGCTTTGCCACCTCTTCGGCGGTGCCGAGACGGCCCACAGGGGTCTCTTCGGCCAATGCCGCTTTGTCCTCAGCAGTGAACGAAGCCATCATATCGGTGTCGATGACGCCGGGGGCCACGCAGTTCACGGTGATGCCGCTGGGACCTTCTTCTTTTGCCAGTGCCTTGGTCAGGCCGATGAGGCCCGCTTTGGCGGCGGAATAGTGTACCTCGCAGCTGCCGCCGGTCTGGCCCCACATGCTGCTCACGGTGAGGATACGGCCCGCTTTGCGGCGTATCATCCCGGGCAGGGCCAGCTGGCAGAGGTTGAACGCACCGGTCAGGTTGACGTCCAGCATCCGCTGCCACTCTTCCGGCGTGATGTCGGTGAACAGCTTCTGCTGGGCGATACCCGCGTTGCTCACCAGCACATCCACCCGGCCCAGCGCCTGCTCGGCGGCGCGGAAGGCCAGCTCACAGCTGGCCCGGCTGGCCACGTCACACTGGACGGCCAGTACGCCCGGCAGCTCTTTTTGCAGGGCTGCGGCGGCCTCGGCGTTGGTGTGGTAGAACACTGCCACCCGGTAGCCCGCCGCATAGAATGCGCGGGCTGCTGCTGCGCCGATGCCCCGGTCACCGCCCGAGATGAGGACGGTGCGGTCCTTCGCCGCCGGGGCAGTGCTCTGGGGCTCTGCCGCAGGTTCCGGCTCGCGTTCCGGCTCCGATGCCGGCGTGTTCTCCGGCGCAGCGCTGACCGGCGTTTCCCTCGTTTCCTGCACCGGCGGTGCGGCCACAGCCGCTTCTTCCGGCTCGGGCAGGGTCGGCCTGCGCTGTTCTTTCTTCGGCCCGGCGTCTGCAAGGTCAAATGTCAGCTCAAATTCGTCGTTGTACAAGAGTCAAACCCTCCTGTCCACTATTTTCGGCCGCAGCGCCTCTTCGTGTCAAAGCCTCTGCGGCGGGAAAGGAAACAACTTCCCCCACCCCGCCGGAGCTGCGCTCTGCTCACTTTTTCCGGTCTAGGCCGGCTCTGCGGCGCGCCCGGCGGCATTTGTGTGGTTTCGACAAGTTTCCATTGAATAATATAGCACAATCGGGCGAAAAAATAAAGTGGTCACCGGTGATTTTTTCACGCAGTTCCCACTTTTTTCACAGATTCAGGGGTTCACGGGCGGCTTCCAGCGGGGCTTTGCGGCCCGCCTGGCCCGCAGTGAAACGAAAAATTCCTGCAAAAGCTGCTGTGCCTCATCGGCCCGCAGTCCCTTCTCGATGACGGGGTGATGGTTGAAGGGCTGGGCGAAGAGGTCTGTCACCGAGCCGCAGCAGCCCGCCTTGACGTCGGCGGCACCGTACACCACCCGCTTGATGCGGCTGTTGATGATGGCGCCGCTGCACATGGGGCAGGGTTCCAGTGTGACATACAGGGTGCAGTTATCCAGCCGCCAGTCCCCACGGGCCTGGCAGGCCATCTCTATGGCACGCACCTCGGCGTGTCCCAGTGGAGAATGGGTCACTTCCCGGTCATTGCGGGCAGCGGCCAGTACTGTATTGCCACACACCACCACCGCACCTACTGGGATCTCTCCGGCAGCGGCGGCTTTTTTTGCCTCTATTAGGGCCAGGCGCATGTACTTTTCGTGGTCCATCCTTTGGCTCCCTTCAACAGGATTATTGGGGAGAGAGCACATGGGTCTCTGTGGGGTCCTACCCAGCTCTCCGTACGAATCTAAACAACAGGGAACAGTGCGTTCCCCAACAGCAATAACAGCGCCAACACCAGCGGTACCGATACCCCCAGCCGGGGGTTCCCGCGTGCCGGAGCCCATCGGGGCATCCTGCGCAGACGGAGCAGCGCAATGCCGCCTAAAATCAGCAGCCCGACCGGCAGTAGAATGGCTGTGAGCGGTGAGGGAAAATAAGTGGTCACCCATGCGATGATATTATTACACAGGTGGATCAAGATAGCCCAGCGCAGCGTTCCGGTATAAAAGGTCACGATCCCCAGCGCCAATCCGGCTGCCAGTGCGGGCAGCCATTGGGAAAGGCTGCCGTGTGCCCCCATAAATAACAGTGCGGAGAGCCATATCGCCAGCTTTTCCCCGGCCGGGCGCAGCGCGTGCAGCACTGCCCCGCGGAACAGCAGCTCCTCCATCACCGATGGCACCAGAATGGATCCGATCATCGAAAAAATGATCGCTAGGGGTTCTTCCGGTAGCGGCGTGGGGGTGGACATCCCGGATCCGGTCAGCATATCTTGCAGTAACAGGGTAAGAAAGTTAGCCCCCAGTAATACCGCCAACCCGGCAGGCACCAGCCATAGGCTGCCGTTTTGTCCTTCTCGCAGTGGGCATGGCTGGGCGGCAGAGCGCCGCCGCAGCTCTATGGTTACCACCAGCGGGATTCCCAGCATGAGAAATTGCAGCACCAGCCCTATTCCCTCCGCAGCAGTTTCCGTCAGCAGGGATAGCCACTCCTGCCGCAGCCACGCATTGGCCCGCATGGTCAGCCACAGCGTCAGCATTCCGCCGCCGGCGGCTGCGCTCCCGCTGCGGTATCGCTTATCCTGCGGCACGGGCGCCGCCCCCTTCCTTGCATGCTTCCTTTTCCATAAAAACCGGCGCCCTCCCTGCCATAGGGGGCGAGCGCCGGCGCTTCCTCAAACATTAAAGCGGAACAGCACCACATCGCCGTCCTGCATCACATATTCCTTGCCCTCACTGCGGATGAGCCCTTTCTCCTTGGCCGCCTGCAGGGAGCCGCATGCGATCAGAGTTTCGTAGGGAACAACCTCCGCCCGAATGAACCCGCGCTCAAAGTCGCTGTGGATCTTACCGGCTGCCTGCGGGGCCTTTGTGCCTTTGGTGATCGTCCACGCGCGCACCTCCGGTTTGCCGGCGGTGAGGAAGCTGATTAATCCCAAAAGATCATAGCCGGCGGTCACCAACCGGTCCAGGCCGGATTGATGCAGCCCCAGCTCCTCCAGGAACATCTGCCGGTCCTCCGGCTCCATTTGGGAAAGCTCCTCCTCGATCTTGCCGCAGATGGGCACCACACGGCTGCCCTCCGCCTCGGCTATCTCCAGCACCTGCCGGTAAAGCGGGTTCTCATTCAGGTCGCCCGCAAAATCGGCCTCGCTGAGGTTTGCCACATAGATGACCGGCTTATTGGAAAGCAGCGGGCAATCGGCGATGAGCTCTTTTTCTTCCTCAGTGCAGGGAAAATTCCGGGCGGATTTGCCCTCGCCCAGCCACTCGTTCAGCCGTTCGAAGAGCGCTGCCTCGGCCAGCGGCTTTTTATCGCCGCCCTTGGCTGCCTTTTTGCAGCGGTCGATCCGCCGTTCCACCAGGTCAATGTCGGAGAGCACCAGCTCCAGGTTGATGGTCTCAATATCCCGCGCCGGGCCAATCTCACCGCTCACATGCACAATCTCGCCGTCATTAAAGCAGCGCACCACATGGATGATGGCATCCACCTCGCGAATATGGGAAAGGAACTTGTTGCCCAGGCCTTCGCCCTGGGAGGCCCCCTTCACCAGCCCCGCGATATCCACGAACTCGATGACCGCCGGGGTCACCTTGTCGGGGGAATACATCTCGCACAGCTTATCCAGCCGGGGATCCGGTACCGGCACGATGCCCACATTCGGCTCGATGGTGCAGAAGGGATAGTTGGCAGCTCCGGCGCTGCCGCCGGTTAGGGCGTTGAATATGGTGCTCTTGCCAACATTCGGCAAGCCGACAATGCCTAATTTCATATATCTCTACATCTCCTTAAAAAATGCTGTATTTACAAG
>ERZ773165.2042-NODE-2042-length-10716-cov-4.594034_pt1 | contig 10716 bp, 12 predicted proteins | sample MGYA00581003_ERZ773165 | MGnify/ENA primary metagenome ERZ773165 (study PRJEB29015, sample SAMEA2737817) | human gut metagenome | biome: human gut; feature: human-associated habitat; material: faeces | place: China | collected 2012 ... | reverse complement strand
GGATTGCCATTTACGGGCAAATCCTAGAAATCGCCGTTTTGCCCGTAACCGAGGATTGCCATTTACGGGCAAATCCTAGAAATCGCCGTTTTGCCCGTAACCGAGGATTGCCATTTACGGGCAAATCCTAGAAATCGCCGTTTTGCCCGTAACCGAGGATTGCCATTTACGGGCAAATCCTAGAAATCGCCGTTTTGCCCGTAACCGAGGATTGCCATTTACGGGCAAATCCTAGAAATCGCCGTTTTGCCCGTAACCGAGGACTTGCCATTTACGGGCAGATCTCAAAAAACGGCATTTTGCCCGTAACCGAGGACTGCCATTTACGGGCAGATCTCAAAAAACGGCATTTTGCCCGTAAGCAGGTCTTGACAGGCAATGCCGCAGTCCATTTCATCAACTTGTGGAATATAAGGGTATTTTTTACTGAATATCATTGCAATATTTCTCCATTGTCTTCTTGACATTTTTGCGTTTCTGCGTGAAACGTCGACCGAAATGCCATTTTCAAAGAAAATCTTTCTTTTTTGTGAATCAAAACTGACGATGAGTTTAAGTTTCCCCCCAGTACCTCTATAAGAGTATTTGCATTAGAAAATTTTGAAGTAATTTCTCCTGTTTTTCTTGTTTCAAAAAAAGACATTGGCAATTTGATTATGTACCCCCAATATTTCAAAACGATTGATTTGGAAAGTGGATTACTAAGTTTTAATGGATACAAAAAATCTGATGAAAAAATTAAAAAATAATTGACAATCAATGATAACGGTATTAAACTAACATACATAAACAAACGGAAAACATGATGAAGAGCAGAGTAGGTTTGCGGACGCTTGAAGAGAGCCCCTGGCTGGTGTGAAGAGGCAGTACGAAGCAGACTGAAGATGGGCTTGGAATGGTATCGGTGAGCGAGGTGAGCCGATAACGTGGTTGCGGACGTTACCACCGCAAGACTTTACGCATGTGCGCAGTGTGTCGAAGTTTTTGAGGCAGCATCTGAGAAGATGTTGCGAATTAAGGTGGTAACACGGTCTTGGTACCCGTCCTTTTTTGGAGGACGGGTACTTTTTGTTTATCCGTATTAATTGAAAGAGGAGAAGATGTCTTATGAAAAAGAACGTAATTAAATCAATTTTAGGCTTTTCAGCCGTTTTGTTGTTTGCCGGTACGGTGCTTTCAGGTTGTGGCAAAAAGGATTCAAAGGAACTGAGCAAAAAAGAAATTACGGTTGGCGTAACTGCAGGACCTCACCAACAGATCATGGAAGAAGTCGCAAAACAAGCCAAAAAAGACGGCTTAAAAATCAAGATCAAGTCGTTCACGGACTACAATACGCCGAATTCGGCCTTGAGTTCAGGTGACCTTGACGCAAACAGCTATCAGACGATTCCGTTTCTGAAGGATCAGATCAAGAACAAGGGCTACAAGTTCGATCAGGCGTTCAAGACGGTTGCATATCCGATGGGCGTCTACTCAAAGAAAATCAAGAGTCTGAAGGATTTGAAGGACGGCGATTCGATTGCTGTTCCAAATGATGCAAGCAACGAAACGCGCGGACTGCAGCTGTTCGAAAAGGCAGGCATCATCAAGCTTAAGAAAGGCGTCGGGCAGACGGCAACTAAAAAGGATGTAGTCTCAAATCCCAAGCATTTGAAGATTATTGAACTTGAGGCTTCACAGCTTCCAAAGCAGCTCGGTGAAGTAACTGCGGCGGCAATCAATACGAACTTTGCAATGGGTGCCGGACTTTCAATCAACGAAAATGCCATTTTCCATGAACCGTTGAAGAACAATCCGTACCCGAACGTTTTTGTCGTTCAATCAGGACACAAGAACGATGCGGTTATAAAGAAGATCGACAAGTACTATCACTCAAAGCAGACCGCTGCATTCATCAAAAAGGAATTCAAGGGTTCGGTAGTGCTTTCATCAAGCAAGTAAGAAGCAGGCAGCAGTAAGGAGCGATTTTAATGATCGAAATCAAGAACGTCACTAAAATTTACAAGGATAAGGAACGGGAAGTCAAGGCTGTGGACGACGTTTCCTTAAACATCAAGGAAGGAGAAATCTTTGGCGTCATCGGCTATTCGGGTGCCGGGAAAAGCACGTTGATTCGCATGATCAACGGACTTGAAGTTCCGACGACGGGAGAAGTCATCGTTGACGGCGAAAAGATCGATCCGACGGACAAGAAGAAACTGCAGCGGCAACGGTCAAGAATAGGAATGATTTTCCAAGGATACAATCTTTTAAAAACGGCGACGGTTCTTGAAAACGTGATGCTGCCGTTAAAGCTTGAAGGACTTGAAAAAGAACTTGCCGAACAGCGATCGGAAAAGTATCTCAGAATCGTGGATTTGTGGGAACAAAAAGATCGCTATCCGGCAGAACTTTCAGGCGGTCAGCGTCAGCGCGTCGCAATCGCGCGTGCTTTGGCACATGAGCCGAAGATTTTATTGTCCGATGAGGCAACGAGCGCGCTTGATCCTGAAACGACGGAATCGATTTTAAAACTGCTGCTCAAAATCAATCAGGAACTGCATATCACGATCTTTTTGATTACGCATGAACTGGACGTCATCCAACGCGTCTGTGACCGCGTGGCCGTTTTGGCGAAGGGGAAGCTGATTGAACAGGGCAATGTACTGGATGTTTTTACAAATCCAGAAAAGGAAGCTACGAAGAAGTTCATCGGCATCACGGACACAATGGGTGTTCCGCTTGAAATTCTCAAACCGTATACGACAAACGGACAGCTTGTTGTCTTGAAGTTTATCGGTCAAACGGCCAATGAACCGATTATTGCCGATCTTTCGGCAAAATACGGCGTGTCGCCCAACATTCTCGGCGGCAGCATCGGTTATCTCAAGAAGAAGGCCTACGGACGTCTGCTGGTTCATTTTGATTTTCAAAGCGAAAAAGAGTTTGACGATGCGATGGCAGGTTTGCGGACTCAGGATATTTATTACGAAAGGGTTGAGATTTAATGTCTTTTATCAATGAATGGGGTCCGACGATTTGGACCGGATTTTTAGAAACGCTGACGATGACGTCGATTACTCTGGTCATCTCAGTAATTTTGGGCATCCCTCTTGGGGTTTTGCTTGTCAACTCAAGCGATCAGGGACTTCATCCGAACAAGTCGCTTTATACGGTCGTCAACTGGCTGGTGAATATTTTCCGTTCGTTGCCTTTCATTATCCTGCTGTTTTTGATTTTGCCTCTTACAAAAATCATTGCCGGTACGACGATCGGAATCCGCGGGGTGATTTTGCCGCTTGTCTTCTATTGTGTTCCGTACCTGGCTCGTTTGGTCGAATCTTCAATTCTTGAAGTCGATTCCGGGATTATTGAAGCATATCAGTCAATGGGCATTTCCAACGGAAAAATCATCGTCAACATCGTCTTGAGAGAGGCGCGATCAGGTCTTGTTCGCGGGTTGACGATTACGACGATCGGACTTGTCGGTGCAACCGCAATGGCAGGTCTGGTCGGTGCCGGCGGCTTGGGCGACATTGCCTATCAGTACGGATTCCAACGCTACCAACCGTCAGTCATGTATGCGACGATCGTTGTTTTGATTGTTTTGGTTCAAATCGTTCAGACTGTGGGCGATATTTGTGCCAAAAAATTGCAGCGTGACTAATTTAACTGTATTTGAAAGAAGGATCATCAAATGGAATTTCCAGAATCAGATTTAATGCAAACATTGCCAAAGCAATTTTTTGCAGCACTTGTTGCCAAGGTTAACAAAAAAATTGCCGAAGGATACGACGTCATCAATCTCGGCCAGGGCAATCCTGACCAGCCGACGTTCGACTACATCATCGAAGGCTTGAAAGAAGCGGCGGAAAGACCAATCAACAACAAGTACTCGCAGTTTCGCGGCCAGCCGACTTTCAAGAAAGCCTGTGCAGCGTTTTATCAGGAAAAATACGGCGTCGAACTCGACAGCGAAAAAGAAATCTGCGTTCTCGGCGGTTCAAAAATCGGGCTGGTCGAACTGCCGTGGGCTTTGATGAATCCGGGCGACACGATTATTTTGCCCGATCCAGGCTATCCTGACTACCTTTCAGGCGTTGCGCTCGGTCAGGTCAAGCTTGAAACGGTGCCGTTGAAGGCTGAAAACGACTTCTTGCCGGATTATGATGATATTCCGGAAGATGTTGCCAAAAAAGCCAAGTTCATCTATCTCAACTATCCGAATAATCCGACCGGTGCCGTTGCAACGCGCGAGTTTTGGGAGAAGACGGTTGCTTTTGCTAAAAAATACAATGTCGGCGTCGTCAGCGACTTTGCATACGGTGCGCTCGGCTTTGACGGCTATAAAAATCCGAGTTTCCTTGAAACTCCTGGTGCAAAGGACGTCGGCATCGAACTTTACACGTTCTCAAAGACGTTTAACATGGCCGGTTGGCGTCTGGCCTTTGCTGCCGGCAATCAGGAGATGATTGAAGCTTTGAACCTCATCCAGGACCACCTTTTCGTCAGCGTCTATCCGGCAGTCCAGGATGCCGGTATCGTGGCCCTGGAGTCTCCGGAGCGCGACCCTGAAATTGCAAAGCTCGTTGCTCTTTACCAGAGCCGCCGTGACGCATTCGTCAATGCAGCTGAAAAAATCGGCTGGCATGCGTTTAAGTCGGGAGGGACTTTCTATGCCTGGATGCCCGTTCCGAAGGGATATACCAGTGAACAGTTCGCCGATGTCCTGCTGAACGAAGCACATGTGGCCGTTGCGCCAGGCAAGGGCTTCGGTGAGGCTGGCGACGGGTACGTTCGCATCGGCTTGCTCGTTTCGCCCGAAAGACTGGTTGAGGCAGTTGAACGGATCGATAAGCTGAATTTATTTGAAAAAGAATAGGAAAATGAAATGGAGGCTTGGAAAAAGTCTCTTTTCTCTCTTGAATTAAACGAAACGCCGAACGAAGGCGGTCGATTTGCGACTTACTTCGTCCGGCTTTTTTAATTTCCGATGAATAAAAGCTGCTTTCTTCAAGCAACGGTACTGCTCAACCAATCTTAGCCAAGATCTCACTCAAATTTACGGACAAAGAGCCAATTTTTGCTGATTTGTCCGTAAGCAAAACGCATTTTACGGACAAACCGGTATTTTCCAGTGATTTGTCCGTAAATTTTGGGCCATTATGATGATGATTTACGGACACAAGCCGCTTTTTGGATCATTTGTCCGTAAAACCTGGTCCGAAACGCCTTAATTTTTACGGACAAACCGTCCATTTTCATCGATTTGTCCGTAAACGGCAATGATTTTGCCAAATGCAGCGCCTGATAAATCAGCGCGCCAAGCTATTTTGGGTTATTTCCATCATGGAAGGCGATTGTCACGTATACGCAAAAAACCTGATCAAATTTGCAATCAATCGCAAATCTGATCCGGTTTCTCGATTTGAGGCAGAGTTTTTTCCCGACCTCTTTTTGGTGCCTTGAGCTGAAGTTTGTAATAAAAAATGCAACGCTTTCACAAAATGTTAACTTAACCGTTACATGACCGTTACGTTAAACTGATTATTTCCTTACATTCATCAGATAAGATTTACCCATAAACACATAGGGGTGAGCTTTAAATGACAATTAAACTGAAAAACATCGGCAAGAGTTACGATGGCAACTCTTGGACTTTGAACGATATCACGACGGAAATCGAATCCGGTGAATTCTTTGCGATCGTTGGTCCGTCCGGATGCGGCAAGAGTACGCTTTTGAGAATGATTGCAGGATTGATTTCGATTTCTGAAGGCGAAATTGAAATTGACGGAAAAGACGTTACGAATTTGCCGCCGCAAGATCGCAACCTGACGATGGTTTTCCAAAATTATGCGTTGTTCCCGTTTTTAAGCGTGCGCGACAACGTTGCTTTCGGACTCAAGGAACACAAAATGGATGCGGAGGAAATCAAGCGCCGCGTTGACGAAGCATTGGACATGGTCAATCTGACCGAGTACGGCGACCGCAAGCCGCGCGACCTTTCAGGCGGTCAGCGCCAACGCGTGGCCGTTGCGCGAGCGATGCAGAAATTTGTCTGATGGACGAGCCGTTGTCAAACCTTGATGCGCAGCTTCGCGGCAAGATGCGTTCCGAAATTCGCATGCTGCAGCAAAAACTTGGCCTGACCATGATTTACGTAACGCATGATCAAGTCGAAGCCATGACGATGGCCGATCGCATCATGGTTTTGCACGACAGCAAGATTCAGCAAATCGGCACTCCGCTTGAAATCTATAATCATCCGGCAAACACGTTCGTTGCCGAATTTTTCGGCACGCCGCGCATGAATCTGCTTGAAGCAACGTATGACGCTCGTTTGAATAAGCTGGTCGTTGATGAAAGTCTGGAATTTGACTGCGAAGACGGCATGGATCGAGATGATTACATCGTCGGCGTTCGCCCCTCTGGATTTTCCGTTGAAAAAGCAGCCGACCGGTCAAATGCCAGAGTCGTCAATGCTGAATATCTCGGCAACATGTCGATTATTGAGCTTGAACTTGACAGCGGCGACGAAATCAGAGTGACCGTTGATGACGACATGAATTACGACTGGATGATCAATCAGCGCATGTTCGTCAATCCGCAGGGGATTTTCTACATCTTTGACAAAACAGGGAAATTATTCGCAAAGGGAGGTTCTTCAAATGGAACAAGTCGATCAGAAGAAGAGTTTGTCGCAACAGCTGCACGATAAGGCTTCAAAAATCAGCATCGGGTACGATATCGAGGCACATGACAAGCATTATGCGCTGCTTTTTCTTGGACCTTCCCTTTTGATCTTGTCGGTCTTTGTTTTTTATCCGATGATCAAGACGGTTTGGATGAGCTTCTTTTTGACGAACAGTTTGGGCAAGCCGACCGTGTTCGTCGGGTTGCAGAATTATATAGATCTGTTTACGTCAAGTGCTTATCTTAACAGCATGAAAGCCACGTTCATTTACGTTTTGTTCGTGTCGATTCTGACGATTGTCTTGGGATTGCTTCTGGCACAAACCGCAAGTGCCAAACTGAAGGGCATCGGATTTTTCAGAACCGCCTTTTCTTCCACGATGGGCGTGTCCGTTTCCGTTGCCGCCATCTTCTGGCTGTTCATTTTCAATCCTTCGGTCGGATTGTTGAACAAGATTGCCGAATTTCTTCATCTGCCGGTGGTCAACTGGCTGACTCAGCCTGGCTGGGCAATGTTTGCCATCATCGTTTCGACCGTTTGGATGAATCTCGGGTTTACGTTTTTGATCTTGTTCGGAGCATTGCAGTCGGTGCCGGTGACGCTTTATGAGGCAGCGCGAATCGCTGGTGTTTCCAAGCGTTATCAGTTCTTTAAGATTACGATTCCGATGATTTCGCCAACGCTGTTTTTTGCGGCAATCATTACTTTGATCGATGCTTTCAAAAGTTTCGGACTGATCGACATGATGACGGCCGGCGGACCGAACAACACCACGAACCTTTTGGTCTATCGCATTTATCAAGATGCGTTCTTGAACGGCAACTATGCTCTTGCAAGCACGGAATCGGTTGTTTTGGCAATCATCATCGCCATCTTTACGCTGATTCAATTTAAATTCCTGGAAAAGAAGGTGACATACTGATGGAAGAAGTAATGTCGAAAAAAGAGCGCATCAGTCGCTACGTGGTTTTATGCTTGCTTTCGGTCTTTATCCTGACGCCATTTGTTCTGGGACTTTGGACGAGTTTCCTGCCGACGGCAGACATTTCGTCAGGCAGCTTGTTCAGCACTCATATTTCGCTTGACAACTACGTCAATGCCATGAAAAACACGGCAATTATCCGCTATTTGCTGAACAGTCTGGTGATTTCGGTTTTAACCACTGCATTTCAATTGATTTTCTGCTCAATGAGTGCCTATGCGTTCGTCTTTTTGAAATTCAGAGGCCGCAATTTCCTGTTCGGCCTGTTCCTTGCCACGATGATGCTGCCGTTTGAAGCAGAAGTCATTCCGAACTTTGCGACGATGCGCCAGCTGAATCTGCTTAACACTTATTCCGTAATGGTCGTGCCGTTTTTGACGTCTGCTTTCGGCACGTTCATGCTGCGTCAAAATTTCAAGCAGATGCCTGCTGAACTGAAGGAAGCTTCCGACGTTTGCGGACTTTCCCATTGGAAATTTTACACGAAAGTCACGTTGCCGTATGCCAAGATCAGTCTGCTGACCCTTGCCTCATACAGTTTCCTGAGCAGCTGGAATCAGTATCTTTGGCCAATGCTGACGACTTTTTCTGACAAATACAGACCGGTGCAGGACGGTTTGCGTCAGTTGCAATCCCAGGAAACGTTCAATGACTGGGGAATGATTCAGGCAAGTGCGGCAATTGTCGTGATTCCGACGCTGATCGTCTTGTTTATTGGTCAAAAGTCGTTTAAATCAGGCATTAATGAAGGGGCGGTCAAATAATGAAGATTAAAAAGATCGCAGTGGCATTGGGCGCTGCATTTTCCATCATGGCGTTTGCGGCAAATCCGGCGAACGTTTCTGCTTCCGAGCGCACGAAAATCGTGTTTTGGCATGAAATGACCGGTCCGGCGCAGGTCGAACTCAAGCGCTTGGTGAACGAATTCAACAAGCATCAGGACAAATATGAAGTTGAAGCGGAATTTGAAGGCGACTATAATGAAGCTGTGCAAAAAATTTTGAACACTCACGGAACGGATGCTTCGCCGGCGGTTTTCCAGGCGATGGATATTTCGAGCGCACAGATGTACTACAGCAAGCATACGACGCCGGTTCAAAAGTTCATTGACGAGGACGGTTATGACGTCAGTCAGATTTCATCAGTGGCACGTGCCTTTTACTCAAAGGACGGAAAGCAGCTTTCGATGCCGTTCAACTCTTCGCAGCCCGTGCTCTACTATAACAAGACGCTGCTTAAAAAGCTCGGCATCACGCCGCCTCCGCTTGATCCGTCATATTCTGACGTCACGCGCGTTGCAAACGAAATCTATAAGAAATCAAATCATAAGATCAAGGGCATGAGCATCGAAATCTACGGCTGGTTCTTCGAACAGTTCCTGGCAAATGCAAGGGTGTGCATGGCAAACAAAGATGACGGCCATAACGGCGTTCCGACTGCGGTTGATTTCACGTCAAGCACTGCCGTCAACACGATGAAGTGGATCCAAAACGGACTCAAGCAGGGCAGTTTCATGAACTACGGCGCCGGTTCAAATGCCGGAACGAACGAAACGGCGGCATTTTTGTCACGGCGTTTAGGGATGTTTTTGCAATCGTCCGGGTCGATCACGCAGCTGACAACGGGAACGAAGGATGAAATCGGCGTTTGCTACTATCCGCATGAAGACGGCAAAAAAGCCAACGGAGTCTCAATTGGCGGGGCTTCGCTCTGGATTTCAAATGACAAGTCCAAAGATGTTCAACGTGGCGCCTGGGAACTCGTCAAATATCTCTTGACGCCCGAATCACAGGCAAGCTGGCAGGCGCAAACCGGATATCTTGCCTTGAACAAGCAATCGGCAGATCAGGATGTTTTGAAGAAGCTTTACAAGAAGATGCCGCAGGCAAAGATCCCGAGTCGGCAGCTTAACCGTACGATGCCAAACAAGGCGAACTCGGGCATTTTCATGCAGAATTTGGTTCAGAATCGTCTGTTGATTCAAACCGCAATGGAACAGATTTATGACGGAAAAGATGCCAGGACCGCCTTGACTGAGGCGCAGACTTCAATGAACAAATACGTTGCATCAAATAACAAGGCTAACGGCTTTGACAAGTAAGAAGGATTTTTTTATGAAAATTGAGACTAAAATTTTTGGACACCGCGGCTATCCCGCAAAATTTGCGGAAAACTCGCTTGAAGGCTTTGAATACGCCTTGAAAAACGGTGCTGACGGAATCGAATTTGACGTTCACTTGACAAGGGATCAGGTTCCGGTCGTGATGCACGATGAAAAAATCAACCGCACCACCGACGGCAAGGGAAACATCAAGGATTACACGCATGAGGAGCTGCAGCAGTTTCATCTGGAAAACGGCGAAACGATTCCGGACTTAAAGGACGTGTTTGAGTTGATTGAAAAACATGATGCTTTGGCAAACCTTGAATTCAAGACGGACAAATATGAGTACCAGGGGATTGAGGAGATCGTTCTCAACATGGCCAAAGAATACGAGTTCAGACATCCGCTCATCTACTCATCGTTTAATCTGCAGACAATGCTGAGATGCCTTGCGATTGATAAAGATCTTGATTGCAACTGGCTTGTGTACAGGAAAATTGCCGACCCGGAAAAAGTCGTTTCGGACAACGGACTTTCCGGCATCCATCCCGATAAATATCATGATTTTGACGGCATTCAGCGCATTTGGACGATTGATGATGAAAAAGAAGCAAAAGAATTGATGGAAAAAAATGTTGCCGGCATTTTCACGAATGATTTTGTTAAAATGAATGAGCTAAGAACAAGGTGTGAAGCCGAACGGTCATGACCCCGTACGCAAGCTTTGGGCGACCGAAGGCGAGCTTGCCTCGTCCAGGGAGTCCTTGCTTGCGATAGGGGGAATGTGAGGCGAAACCCGATTAGAACAAGGTGTGAAGCCGAACGCTTATGAGCCCGTACGCAACTGAATAATGATAAAAATACGTGCCGTGATGGCACGTATTTTTTTGGGGGCAGTCCGCCAAGATTTCACTCAAATTTACGGACAAAGAGCCAATTTTTGCTGATTTGTCC
>ERZ773165.2040-NODE-2040-length-10727-cov-3.500094_pt1 | contig 10727 bp, 6 predicted proteins | sample MGYA00581003_ERZ773165 | MGnify/ENA primary metagenome ERZ773165 (study PRJEB29015, sample SAMEA2737817) | human gut metagenome | biome: human gut; feature: human-associated habitat; material: faeces | place: China | collected 2012 ... | reverse complement strand
GGCGCAAGAAATGCAGAGGAAGCAATCCGTATCGCCCGCCTCGCCCGTAAAATGGCTGGCACTGATTTCGTCAAAGTCGAGATCATGCGCGATTCCAAATACCTGCTTCCTGACAATCAGGAGACGATCAAAGCGACAGAAGTCCTCGCGAACGAAGGCTTTGTCGTTATGCCTTACATGTATCCAGACCTGAATGTTGCCCGTGATCTGGCAAATGCAGGCGCCGCCTGTATCATGCCGCTCGCATCGCCGATTGGTTCCAACAAGGGTCTTGCAACGAAAGATTTCATCCAGATTCTGATTGATGAGATCGACCTCCCGATCATCGTCGATGCCGGTATCGGACGCCCTTCACAGGCTTGTGAAGCAATGGAAATGGGTGCCGCTGCCATCATGGCAAATACCGCGATTGCAACTGCCGGTGATATCCCGATGATGGCAAGCGCATTTAAGGATGCGATCATCGCCGGTCGTAAAGCTTATCTGGCAGGACCTGGGCGCGTACTCGACAAGGGCGGCGCAGCTTCCGATCCTCTGACCGGATTTTTGCGATAGGAGGAAAATAACGAATGGAACAAGAATATACGATAGATAATTCCTACCTCTCCCCGGAAGCGCAGAAGCGCAAGAAGGACTTGGAGGAAAACCCGGCATCCCGCACCAACCATATGGAATATATGGACGGCATGGAAGTGCTGGATTCTGATATCAAGGACAAGGTGCGCGCAGCCATGCAGTCCTATGATTACAACGCTTACACCGATGCGGATGTCCGCACAGCCCTTGCAAATGCGAAGCAGGGACACTGTGGCATTGAAGATTTCAAAGCACTTTTATCCCCTGCCGCACTTCCACATTTGGAGGAAATGGCTGCTCTGGCACAGAAGGAGCGGTTGGCACATTTCGGCGACTGTGTATACATTTTCACCCCGCTATACATTGCAAACTATTGCGAGAATTACTGTGTATACTGCGGTTTCAACTGCTACAACCACATTCACAGAAAGAAGCTTACCGAAGCAGAAATGGAAGCAGAGATGAAGGTCATCGCAGATTCCGGCATTGAGGAAATCCTGATGCTGACCGGCGAGAGCCGCGCCGTAAGTGACGTGAAATATATCGGCGAAGCGTGCAAGCTGGCGCGGAAATATTTCCGGAATATCGGTTTGGAGATCTACCCGGTCAATACTGACGAATACCACTATCTGCATGAGTGCGGTGCCGACTACATCACTGTCTTCCAGGAGACTTACAACCCAGACAAGTATGAGACGCTTCATCTGATGGGACACAAGCGTGTATGGCCATACCGTTTTGACGCGCAGGAACGCGCGCTTCGCGGTGGCATGCGCGGTGTCGGATTCTCCGCGTTGCTCGGACTTGATGACTACCACACAGATGCTCTTGCAACAGCTCTGCACGTATATTATTTACAGCGCAAATACCCGCATGCAGAAATGTCTATTTCCTGTCCGCGTCTGCGCCCGATCATCAACAACGACAAGATCAATCCAAAGGATGTCCATGAAAATGTCCTCTGCCAGATATTATGTGCTTACCGGTTGTTCCTTCCATTTGCAGCAATCACGGTTTCTTCCCGCGAGGAAGCGCGTTTCCGCGATGGCATCATCCGCATCGCCGCAACTAAGATTTCCGCAGGCGTATCGACCGGTATCGGTGACCACAAGGAGAAATACGAAGCACACGAAGTAACAAAGATAGATTCTGTCCAGAAAAGTGTGAATAATAGCGCACAGACAGACGATGGTCTGGCATGCGCAAATAACGGTTCACCGGCTGATGCTGCAGATGCTGGTGATGAGCAGTTCGAGATTGCTGACAATCGTAGCTTCGAGGAAATCTACGATGCCATCCGCGCGCAGGGCATGCAGCCGGTATTGAACGACTACTTGTACACAGAGGAATACCATAATTAGGTTGTGGGGATTCTAATTTAGACTGGTAGCATCATGGCTTTATTAGTTATTGGTTGGGGAAATTTTAGCTATTTAGATTTTTTACCCAAGTTTCCTTAATTTAATTGTCTACTTGTTGGGGAGATTTCCTACAATACGGTTTTTCTCCCCAACTTGCTATAGTCTAATTACCTATTTATTTGGGGGTTTTTGCACTATTCAATTTTTTACCCAATTTGCCATGGCTTAATCGCCTACTTGTTGGGGGACTTTTCCTATAATATGAATTTCTCCCCCCCAACCTACGCCATAGCGGACATATCAAGACTAGGGAATATTTACAATTATCAAATGATATTTTCGAAAGGATTACAGAATATGATGACACAGACACGAATCGCAGTAACAAACCGGACTATATGTTATGAATTATACAAACAGGCAGGCTTAGCAAGTGCAGAGGACACACCGCTCACTTGCTTATCCCGCCAGATTCGTGTGCTTCTAAACAATAATTCTTACGATAAAATTCTAGTTCGTGAAAAGGATCTAAGCGTAGAGGAATACCATGAATTTATCGCTGATATTTTCTCTGCCCAACATTCCTATCGCTCCGCAACTAACTTGACCTCCAATAACTGTACATCTCCAAAGAATCCGCTCACCATTAACTCAAGATCAGATAATTCTACCCTCACAAAATCAATATGCTCCGATGGATTCAACATAATGTCCTCCCGCATCATTGTACACAATTTTCCAGCGGTTGCCGAAGAATTTAGTACAGATCTGCATCTGCCATTTTCCATGTTTACGAATTTACTTTGTCAATCAGGCAATTCAGGACAAAATAATTTTCAGAATTCCCTATCTAATAGTTCTGTCCTGGCTTCTGATGCTTCTGGTACCTCTGTTATAACTTCAAATAACGATCTGACTCATGGTACCTCTGTTATAACTTCAGATAATGGTCTGTCCCATGAGAATACTACATCCGCAACAACATCTTCTGACGGCTTCCGAAGAAAATATCCGCACATCAAAAGGATCGGAACCTCTATCCACAGTGTAGAGGACGCAGTCTTTGCAGAATCACATGGTGCAGATTACATCACCGCCGGACATATCTTTACAACGGATTGTAAAAAAGGGCTTCCGGGAAGAGGTATTGACTGGCTGAAGTCAATCTGCAATGCTGTTTCTATTCCAGTGTACGCCATCGGTGGAATTTCAGATGCAAATGTTTCCATGTTATACGATTGTAATATATCTGGATATTGCATGATGTCGGCGTCCATGAAACCAATTCTATCCGAATAATTGAGCGTTCCATTTTAAGGAATTAAGTTTGTTTCTGACAGATTACCTACTTTAATAAACCTAATTAAACTCCTTACAATTTGGAGCTTTTTCCCTTTTGGTTTACTTTACCACTACTCTGTCACATACTTTTGGGATTTACTATATTGTAACTTCATCACATATTTTTGATTTTTCTCTGTTGCAACCTCATCTCATCACTCGTTCTTCGTTTAGTGCAAATCTTATATTTTCTCCATTTTCCCCCAGCATATTCCCACTTGAATTTGTGCAAATCTCCTAAACTTGCATTTTTTACTCAAAAAGTTCTTTACAAGCAATTATAATCCATGCTATTGTCTATATGGTTAATTCATTTAATTTCTAAAGTGAATTTATCTACATGTTCTTATTTTTACCCATTATTTTATTACATAATGAACATTATAACGAAACAGGCATAATTGTATCAAACTATGTCATGTCATAACACTTTTTCTGACCCGGATTCTACTTCCCCCGGTCCCATATTTTTCTTTCTGACTAGGGACATTTTCTATCAGTTTCCTGTCATGTTCCTAGTCAATTTCAAAAACTATAATTATTTTATTTAACAACGGAGGTTTTTATGGACGTACAAAAAATGCAAAAGGAACTCGAACATTTATTAGCTGAAGTACACTGGATACAGCAAAAGCTAAAGAATCTACCAGAGGAAAACATATCTTGTGAACGCGACAAACAATACATTCGATGGTACTTAATATCTGAAGGGAAACGAAACTATCTGCCACGCTCACAAGAGAAATTAGCCAATAAATTAATGCAGAAAAAATACTATCTCGCCCGTCTAAAAGATGATTTGGATGAAATTACATTTCTAAAAAAATGCTTGAAAATTGCACCACCACACACACGAAGAATTGACAAACTTCTATCTCCAGATTCTTCCTATCACAATCTTCTACTTTCAGCAGTTTTCAATGATGAAGTTTCATGGTCAACAACCGACTATCAAAGATCCAATAACTATCCAGAAAAATTAATTCATAATACTTATGCGGGGATTCTGGTACGTTCCAAATCAGAAGTTCTTATTGCCAATGCCCTATTTTCAAAGCAAATTCCTTTTCGATATGAAGCATGTTTGCAACTTGGATCTCATACTGTCTATCCGGACTTCACGATCCGACATCCTGTCGCAAAGAAAATATATTATTGGGAGCACTTAGGAATGATGGGGGAGGAAGACTATCTCGACAATGCCTTAACGAAAATCCGACGTTATTGCCGGAACAATATCTATCCTGACGGCAATTTGATTCTTACATATGAGTCGCGTCAAACGCCACTTGATTCTGAACTTGTCCTACATATCATCGAGCACTACTTCTCGTAGCTTCCGGTTGGGGAATTTCTCCCGTTCCGCCATTTTCTACCCAACCTGCTTGCTTCTCTTTACCTTCCGGTTGGGGAATTTCTCCCGTTCCGCCATTTTCTACCCAACCTACTTGCTTCTTCTTAGCTTCCGGTTGGGGATTTTCTCCCGCTCTGCCATTTTCTACCCAACCTGCTTGCTTCTTCTTAGCTTCCGGTTGGGGACTTTCTCCCGTTCCGCCACTTTCTACCCAACCTGCTTGCTTCTCTTTACATTCCGGTTGGGGATTTTCTCCCGCTCTGCCACTTTCTACCCAATCCGCCCCAATATCCACAGAGACAAGATGCGCTCTGCGCATCTTGCTCTGATTAGCGGTCGTCAAATGCACCGCATAAATGGGGGAATTCCCTCCATTCTACTATTTTCTACCTAATCCAGCTTGCTTTACTCCAAAAAAGGCCGCCACCATCGGTGACAGCCTTCTCCCATATAACCGGCATGTGCACGCACAGCCGCTCATATATTCCTATCTATAAAATTACAATGTAACTTCTACTTTCTCAAGCTTCCAGATCTCCTGTGCATACTCTTCGATTGTTCTATCAGAAGAGAACTTACCTGCACAAGCAGTGTTGAGCATAACCATCTTAGCCCAGTTAGCCTTATCCTTGTAAGCCTTGTTTACACGCTTCTGTGCATCTGCATAAGAATCGAAATCCTTCAATGTGAAGTATACGTCCTTCATTACAAGAGAATCATATAAGTCACGGAACAATTCCTTATCGCCATTTGAGTAAGTTCCATCTACCAGCTGGTCAAGAACCTTCTTAACCTTTGGATTTGAATTGTAGATGTCCATTGGATAGTAACCGCCATCCTTCTCATACTTCATTACTTCCTCAGCTGAAAGTCCAAAGATAAATGCGTTCTCCTTACCAACTTCCTCTACGATCTCTACGTTTGCACCATCCATCGTACCAAGTGTAACAGCACCGTTCAACATGAACTTCATGTTACCTGTACCGGAAGCCTCACGGGAAGCTGTTGAGATCTGCTCCGATACATCTGCTGCTGCGAAGATGATCTCTGCGTTTGATACACGGTAGTTCTCGATGAATACAACCTTGATCTTGCCCTTGATAGACTTATCATTGTTGATCACGTCTGCTACAGAGTTAATCAGCTTAATTGTAAGCTTTGCTGTCTTGTAACCAGCTGCTGCCTTTGCACCGAAGATAAATGTTGTCGGCTCAAAATCCATATCCGGATTTGCCTTCAACTCATTGTACAGATGCATAACATGAAGGATGTTAAGCTGCTGTCTCTTGTACTCATGAAGTCTCTTAACCTGAACATCGAAGATAGAGTTCGGATCTACATCGATACCATTGTGTTCCTTGATGTACTCAGCCAGACGAACCTTGTTCTTGTACTTAATGTCCATGAACTCCTTCTGAGCCTTCTTGTCTGTTGCGTACTTCTTCAGACCTTCAAGTACCGGAAGATCTGTGATCCAGCCGTCGCCGACCTTCTTTGTAGCCCAGTCAGCAAGCAATGGGTTTGCATGGAGAAGGAATCTTCTCTGTGTAATACCGTTTGTCTTGTTGTTGAACTGCTCCGGACGCATCTCGTAGAAATCACGAAGCTCACGCTTCTTCAAGATTTCTGTATGAAGTTTAGCAACACCGTTTACGGAGTAAGATCCGGCGATAGCAAGGTGAGCCATCTTAACCTGACCATCATAGAGGATAGCCATGCTGCGAACCTTATCCTGGTTGCCCGGATACATATCTTCAATCTTAAGAACGAATCTACGGTTGATCTCATCTACGATCTGATATACTCTAGGAAGAAGCTTCTGGAAGAGGTCGATTGGCCACTTCTCAAGTGCCTCAGCCATGATTGTATGGTTTGTATATGCGCATGTTCTGCAAGTGATATCCCAAGCATCATCCCACTCAAGATTCTCCTCATCAACAAGGATTCTCATAAGCTCTGCTACTGTTACAGTTGGATGTGTATCGTTCAACTGGAATGTAACCTTGTTTGGAAGATCATGGATATCTGCGTTGTTCTCCTTGAACTTCAGGATTGCTCTCTGTACAGAAGCGGATACGAAGAAGTACTGCTGCTTCAGACGAAGCTCCTTACCTGAATAATGGTTATCGTTTGGATAAAGTACCTCAACGATGTTACGGGCAAGGTTTGCCTGCTCCACTGCGTTCTGATATTCACCCTTATCAAATGAATTAAGATTGAACTCCTGTACCGGCTCTGCATCCCAGATACGGAGTGTATTTACAACATTATTGCCATATCCAATGATTGGAAGATCATATGGAATCGCACGAACTGCCTGATAATCCTTGTGTACGAAGTAATTCTTTCCCTCTCTGCATTCTGTCGCTACATAGCCACCGAACTTAACCTCTACTTCATACTCCGGACGCTTTACTTCAAATGGGTTGCCGTTCTTCAACCAGTTATCTGGCTTCTCGATCTGGTAACCATTCTCGATTGCCTGCTTGAACATACCGTAACGATAACGGATACCACAGCCATATGCCGGGTAGTTCAATGTAGCAAGGGAATCCAGGAAACATGCAGCCAGTCTGCCAAGACCACCATTACCAAGTGCTGCATCCGGCTCCTGATCCTCGATCACATTCAAGTCAAAGCCAAGCTCTGCCAATGCTTCCTTCACCTGCTCATAGCATGTGAGGTTGATCATATTATTACCAAGTGCACGGCCCATAAGGAACTCCATAGACAGGTAGTAAACAGTCTTTGCATTCTTCTCCTCGTATGCCTTCTGCGTAGCGATCCAGCGATCAATGATATGATCCTTCACTGCGTAGGACACTGCCTGAAATACCTGTTCCTGTGTTGCTTCATCGATAGTCTTACGGAAAAGGTTTTTGACGTTGTTAATGACGTCCTTCTTGAAGCTTTCCTTATCAAAGTCAGCCATCTTCTTCATAGAATTAATCCTCCTTGTTTATGTGCGTATGTGCATCCGAAAATGCCCACACTTATCTTACGTAACATGTCCATATCATCCCCGTTGCTCTTCCTTTCATTATCACAGTTTTATCCGGTATGCATGCGTATTCTATTCCGCATCCGAACCCCTCTCTGCAATAATATCCCGTCGCAGACATGTCATTTCAGGGCATCCCTGCCCCATTCCAACACATTCAGTGTAGCAGACATAATTACACGATACAATGAAAAATGTATTTTTCGTTACATCTGCCCATGAATGTGTGAATTAACAAAAAATTTTATACAATTTGCTTGCAAATCCTCTGTTTGATTTGCAGAACTTTACTTATTATTTTATTTACTTACTTCCACGCCGATCGTAACTTTCTCGCCGTTGATGTTCCACTCTTTTGAGTTGTCACACGCTGCATCCATCACAAATGCATCGCCAAGTACGACTCGCTTGATCTCATCTGCGTTCTTCTCCATAACCTCTGCGATCTTCGCATTGCCGGTTACATAGACCTTGATGCGGTCTGTTACCTGGAAGTCAGAATCCTTACGCATCGTCTGGATCTTGGAGATCACCTCACGCACATAGCCTTCCTCGATCAGCTCCGGTGTCAGGGTTGTGTCGATAACAACCGTTACATAGTTATCGCCCTCTGTCACATATCCGTCCATCTTCGCTACTTCGATCAGCAGATCTTCCTCAGCGAGTGCAATCTCTGTATCATCGGCTGTGAACTTGATCACACCGTCTGCCTTGAGCTCGCTCATCGCTTTGTTGCCATCGACATTTGCAAGGTACTCCTTGATTGCATTCAGATGCTTGCCATACTTTGGTCCGACTGTACGAAGCTGTGGCTTGAACGAGTATGCGGTAAATGCAGACAGGTCTTCCTTGAACTCTACATTCTTCACATTCAGCTCGTCACGCAGGATATCTACGAAATAATCATCCAGTGTCTTTGCAGCCTTGATGTACATATTTGCAATCGGCTGACGGGACTTGATGTTCGCAGTATTTCTTGCGGCACGACCAAATACAACGACCTTCAGTACTTCATCCATGCTTGCTTCAAGCTCCGGATCGATCATGGACTCATTTACCTCCGGGAAGTCACACAGGTGGATAGATTCCGGTGCATTCTTATCTACCGTGCGAACTAAGTTCTGATAGATATCCTCTGTCAAAAACGGAATCATCGGTGCTGCAGCCTTGCAGAGTGTCACAAGTGCTGTATACAGTGTCATGTACGCATTGATCTTATCCTGTGGCATATCCTTTGCCCAGTAACGCTCACGACAACGTCTGACATACCAGTTACTCATATCATCGACAAACTCCGCAAGTGCCTTGGTTGCCTCCGGAATACGGTAGTTGCCCAGATTATCATCTACGGACTTCACCATAGAATTAAGCTTTGACAACAGCCACTTGTCCATCACGGACAGCTTGTCATACTCCAATGTATACTTCGTTGGATCAAACTCGTCAATATTTGCATACAGTACATAGAATGCATATGTGTTCCAGAGCGTACCCATGAACTTTCTCTGGCCTTCGACCACTGCATCCTCATGGAAGCGGTTTGGAAGCCAAGGTGCGGAGTTGCTGTAGAAGTACCAGCGGATTGCATCTGCGCCGTATTTGTTCAGGGCATCCATCGGATCAACCGCGTTACCCTTGGACTTACTCATCTTCTGTCCGTCCTTATCCTGTACGTGACCAAGCACGATAACATTCTTGTAAGGCGCCTTGTCAAAGAGCAATGTGGAGATTGCCATCAGGGAATAGAACCATCCTCTTGTCTGGTCAACCGCCTCACTGATGAAGTCAGCCGGGAAGTTGTCCTCGAAGATATCCTGATTCTCAAACGGATAATGCCACTGTGCAAATGGCATCGCACCGGAATCGAACCAGCAGTCGATAACCTCCGGCACACGCTTCATCTCGCCGCCACAGTCCGGACACTTGATCGTCACTGCATCAATGTATGGACGGTGCAGCTCGATATCATCCGGGCAGTTGTCGCTCATGGATTTCAGTTCCTCGATGGAACCGATTGCATGACGCTTACCACAAGAGCACTCCCAGATATTCAGTGGAGTTCCCCAGTAACGGTTACGGGATAATCCCCAGTCCTGAACATTTTCCAGCCATGCGCCGAAACGTCCCTTACCGATACCTTCCGGAATCCAGTTTACAGTATTATTATTCTTCACCAGTCTGTCCTTCACTGCGGACATCTTGATGAACCATGTATCTCTCGCATAGTAGATAAGCGGTGTATCACATCTCCAGCAATGTGGATACTCATGCTCGAACTTCGGAGCGTCGAACAGAAGTCCTGCCTTCTCCAGATCGACAAGAACCGGCTTATCTGCATCCTTTACGAACAATCCTGCATAAGGTGTTTCCTTTGTCATATCACCCTTGCCATCAACAAACTGTACGAATGGAAGGTCGTATTTTCTTCCGACGTTTGCATCGTCCTCACCAAATGCCGGTGCGATATGAACGATACCGGTACCATCGGACATCGTTACATAGGAATCGCATGTAATGTAATGTCCTTTCTGTGGAAGCTTTGCAACATACTCCTTTGTACACTCGAAGAGCGGCTCGTATTCCTTGCCCTCTAATTCCTTACCCTTATAGGTCTCGAGAATTTCATATGCAGGTGTTCCCTCTGCAATCTTCTCTTCCTTGACAAGCTTCTCTGCCATGCCGCCAAGTACCTTGTCAAGCAGAGCCTCTGCCATGTAGTAAGTATAGCCGTCTGCTGCCTTTACCTTGCAGTAGTTCTCATCCGGATTCACACAGAGTGCCACATTACTTGGAAGTGTCCAAGGTGTTGTCGTCCATGCAAGGAAATACGCATCCTCACCGATCACCTTGAAACGTACCACAGCGGAACGTTCCTTGACTGTCTTATATCCCTGTGCTACCTCATGTGACGAAAGCGGTGTTCCACAACGTGGACAATAAGGCACGATCTTGAATCCCTTGTAGAGAAGTCCGTCGTCCCAGATCTTCTTCAATGCCCACCATTCGGACTCGATAAATGTATTGTGATATGTGACATACGGATTATCCATATCTGCCCAGAATCCTACCTTGTTAGAGAATTCTTCCCACATAC
>ERZ773165.2038-NODE-2038-length-10735-cov-3.439981_pt1 | contig 10735 bp, 9 predicted proteins | sample MGYA00581003_ERZ773165 | MGnify/ENA primary metagenome ERZ773165 (study PRJEB29015, sample SAMEA2737817) | human gut metagenome | biome: human gut; feature: human-associated habitat; material: faeces | place: China | collected 2012 ... | reverse complement strand
CGGAAGTTTTTGTTCTCACAGGGTTTTCGCTACCGTAAAAATGTTCGCAGCTTGCCCGGCTGCCCAGATATTGTTCTTCCCAAGTACCGTACTGTAATTTTTGTAAACGGATGTTTTTGGCATAAACATGATTGCCCTCGTTTTGTTTGGCCGTCCTCTAATCAAGAATATTGGGAACCTAAAATTCTTGGAAATGTAGCACGGGATAAACGCAACGGTGAGTTACTGCGCGAGACTGGTTGGAAAGTTATCATTGTTTGGGAATGCGAACTCAAAAAGAAATGCCGGGAAGAAACATTAATTCAACTTGTATCTGATATACGGTCTGGTCAATAGCCGATGCCATTGATGCATCCGCAAGCGATAAACGGCAGTAAAAACACAAGCGATAAGCGATGGAAGTGACGATAAAAGCGGCGATAAAAAGTGACGATAAACTGCTTGAAAACCGACGATAACACCATTCGATTAGAAGGAGCTGAGACTTGGCGGTCTCAGCTCCTTCTTTCGTAACGACTATTCTTTTTTCTGCGATCCATTCAGGCTGGCCCAATGCTGGCGCAGCAGCCTTTCTGCTTCTCTGCGAAAGGAATCTTGGAACATGACAGCCACAACCAATGCGCTAAGCACTGCAGCCACAGGCTCCAGCCAGGGATATGCGGTCCAAAGCTGTTCTCCCCAGCAAACAAGCGGAACACCAACAAGCAGCATAAACAGCAAAATAATGATGGCAACGTCGGGCCTGCCGTAGCCTTCATGTCTTTTGATTTTGGCCCGTATCTGTCGAAGCGCACGGGCGCGGATATCCCGGATGTTTCTGGACGAGCACTGCTTGTCCTGTGCGACGGACTCGGTGGACTCGCCGTTGATGACGGTGCGGAACAGAACCTCCCGCTGTAGTTCAGTCAGCTCACGCAGTCCCTCGTCAATTTCCTTGCGCACATACATGAGCGGGTCTTCATCAGATCCCTCTGGCAGATACTTCGCCCGGTCAAACCAGCGCATATCATCGTAGATCGCGTTGCGCACTTCCTCCGGCAGGAACGCTTCCGGATTGTAAGAGATGGGCTGTTTGATATCCACATCCTCCAGAGTATCCGGTGCTACACGCTTGTGGAAGTTGGCCTCGCTGTAGTAGAGCATATGCTCCAGTTCCTTCCACTCCTCTGGATGCTCCTTCACCCACTGGTCTGCGGCAGCGGCAGCTTCCGGGTCCATAGAGTGTATCCAGCGCCAATCCGCCTGAAGCTCTTTGTAAGACTGGGTATCCTTGAAGGACATGAACTCACCGCCCTTTCTGCGTTCACAAAAAGTTTACATTTTCCGACCTTCCGATTTTGCGATTTTTCTCTAAGTAATAGTAGAAGGACAATTTCACCCGGGTGAGGTTGCCTTCGGTTCGGTACGGCACGGTCTCCGCGCTGACGAACCCACATGGCCTTTGGCAGAGCACCCCGTGAGAGCATGTGCGCTCTCTGCCATTCGGCAATTCGCTCGGAAGGTCATTCCATCTCTGACCGTGCTCCCGGGAGCACGGTCTTTTGCTATGTGCCGTTTCCAACGGCACGGCTATATAAATCATTCTAACACGGAGGAGGCGAAAAAGATAGCTCACAGATGAAAGTAAAAGACTCAGCTGCAAAGCAGAGGAGGGATGCACACCAGTACGACCGCAAAACAAAAACCGCCGTGACTGCGGCAACAGTCCGGCGGCTCGGCGCACACACAGGCACGCACAAATCAACTAAACAAAGTATAGCAAACGGGCAGCGGAAAAGCAATGAGAATTTTCCGCACGCTCCCTGTGTGAGTGCCACAGAAGTCTACAACAACACAGGAGGTATGAATTGAGTTACAAGAAATGGCCCAAGCGCAGCGCAGAGAAAAACTATTTTATGGTGCCCAACGAGATATTCAGCATCGGTCTGGATTACCGGGAGATATCTCTCTACATCTATCTGCTCCGGTGCGAGAATCGTAAGACTTACCAGTGCTACCCCAGTTACAAAACCATCGGCCATGCGATCGGCATGAGTGAAAATACGGTGGCAAAGTACGTGCGGCAGCTGGAGGAGAAAGGCCTCATCTACACGGAGCCGACCATCATGCAGAGCAAAGATGGAAAACCGCTGAACGGAAATCTGCTCTACACCATACGTCCTATCCCGGGTGTACTCGAAGCGTTCTATGAGAGGCAGTTCCGGCAGGCAGAGGAGGCTGCCGCCCGCTATCGTGCGGCGCAGCTCCTCGAAAAGTCCAACGCCCAGGGCCGCCAGAACGCCTTGTGTGCGCCTTTCCGGGAGGAAGCGAGTCCCAGTCCCAGCCAGAGGATTGAAGCCAGATGTGAGCCGTTTTCGGCAGACTTTTGCAGGACGAAAGAAAAAGCAGGATAAAGGCATGGCGTCGCAAGCGCCGCCGCAGCCGCCACTTCTGCCCGCAGTGCGGGCAGTTTTGGACGCTTGAAGCTGGCGTCTTTGAGAGGCGAAATAAGCACCGATGGCGTCAGCTTTCCCCAAAGCCCCGTGTTGCAGGGCTTTTCAAGGATGTCTTACAGCAAAAAGGAGGAATTGAATGAGTAAAGAAACCAGAGATCGTATTGCATTCCGGATGCAGCCGGAAACCAGAAGAAGGATCGAGCAGTGGTACGCCGCCGACAACTGCCAAAGCAAAAATGAGTTCATCGAGAAAGCCGTGAACTTCTATGTGGACTATCTGGGAATACAGGACAACACAACGCTGCTGCCCATGGCGATCATGTCTGCCATCGACGGCAGGCTGAGCAGATTGGAGGACTATATCGCCCGCAGAGATTTTACCAGATGCGTGGAGCAGGACATGACCAACGGTATCATCGCCGAAGCGTTCGAGATGGACCGGGATGACTTGAAGCGCAGGCGCGCGCAGAGTGTCCGGAATGTTAGAGCGACCAACGGTACCATCTCTCTGGAGAAGTATGCGCGCTCCCGTCAGGAGCAGGACTGGGATGATGACGAATGGCAAGACTGATCCTCAAGAGTCCCTATATCAAAAGCACCGGCGGGGCCTCCGGATACCTTCGCTACATCGCGACCCGGGAGCGGGTGGAGCTTATCCCAGATGACCGTCCGCCCACACGAAAGCAGGAGCAGCTCGTCGCCAAACTGGTCAAGGACTTTCCGGACAGCAAGACGCTCTATGAGTACGAGGACTACCTGACGAAGCCCACTAAGGTCAGCGCCTCTGCGTTCATCACGCTGGCGCTGGAATCCAACTGGGATGCCATCCACGAGTCAGACCAGTACATGAAGTACATCGCCACCCGGCCTCGTGCTGAGCGCATCGGCGCTCACGGTCTGTTCAGTGATAGTGATTCCGTTTCACTGGAGAAGGCCATGGAGGAACTGGAGAGCTACACCGGAAATGTGTGGACGCACATCATCTCCCTCAAGCGTGAGGATGCGGCCCGGCTCGGCTTCGACAACGCCGCAACGTGGCGAAACCTCATCCGCGCCCACCGCAACGACATCGCGGCGGCAATGAAGATCCCACCAGGCGACTTCCGATGGTACGCTGCCTTCCACGACGAGGGCGAGCATCCGCACATCCACATGATGGCATGGTCCGCAAAAGCGGGACAGGCCTATCTGTCCAAGGAGGGCATCCGTCAGATCAAGTCCAAGCTCACCAACGATATTTTCCGCAACGAGATGCTCCATCTCTGCGAACAGAAGTCTGAGTCCAGAGATGAACTGGTACGGGAATCCCGCCGGGCGATGCTGGAACTGGTGCGTGCCATGCAGGACGGCGTATGTGACCACCCGGACGCCGAGCAGCTCATGCTGGAGCTGGCGGCGCAGCTCGGAGCGGTCAAGGGCAAGAAATCCTACGGTTACCTTCCCAAACGGTTGAAGCAGCTGGTGGATGAGATCGTGGACGAGATGGAACGGCTCCCAGCCGTGAGCAAGTGCTATGAAAAATGGATGATGCTCCAAGGGAAGGTGGACAGCTACTATCACGACAAGCCCCAAGAACGCATCCCGCTCTCACAGCAAAAGGAGTTCCGGCAGATCAAGAACGCGGTCATTCAGGAAGCGGAGCGCCTGCGGTTGGGTGAGCTCACCTTCGAGGAGAAGAATCTCGGTCAGTACGATGAGCCGGAGGAATACCGCAACGCCTCCTACGACTACTGGGCGCTGCGGGACATCATCCGGGACGAGAGCTTGACCATGGAGGAGCGGAGCGACGCCGTCTCTGAAATGAACAAATTGGCAGAAAGCGGTGATATGCACGCCCAGTACCTGATGGGAAAGCTCTGGCGGGACGGACCTTTGCTGATCCCGGACTCGGTGGAAGCACGGTACTGGTTCGAGCAGGCGGCGGATCAGGGACATCTGGTGGCACAATATTCCCTTGCGAAGTTATACCTCTCGGATGATTTGGAAGTGCGGGATACCCGCACGGGGATGAACTGGCTCTACACCGCCGCGGTCAACGGAAGCAGCTACGCCATGTACCGATTGGCCAAGGAGTGTCTCAAAGGCGAGTACATCAAAAAGAATACCGCCGGCGCGGTGGAGTGGTTCAGCAGGTCGGCAGAACGGGGAAACCAGTACGCCCAGTACATGCTGGGCAAGCTGTACCTTGCTGGTAGGGAGGTTCTCCATGACGAGGATCGGGGCGTCTATTGGCTGACCAAGTCTGCGGAGCAGGACAACCAGTATGCACAGTATCTCCTGAACCATCTGGAAGAAAACCGCCCTCCCTCTGCAATGCTGGCGGTGACCCGGCTGCTCCATCACATGAGCCGGGTGTTCTGGGACAACTCCGTACCTAAGTCCCGTCCCGGCGGAATCCAGATCGACCGGAAGCGGCTGAAGAAGCTCCAAGAAAAGCGTATCGCCCTGGGTCACAAGCCGGATGACCACGAACAGCAGTGGCCAGACATGACCATGTGAGCGGCGCAGAAACTGCGCCGCAAAACAAAGAATAAAACCCTTCCGCCCGGAAGGTAGAAAGGAACTGAATGAGAAAATCCAAATACAATTCTTTTGACGAACTCCCTCTGATGCTGACCGTGGAGGATGTGTCCCATGTGCTGGGCATCGGTCTGGCCCACGCCTATGAGGTGGCCCACCGCAGGGATTTTCCCACCATTACCCTGGGCAGCCGCATCATCGTTCCCCGTGACAAATTCATGGAATGGATCGACGAACAGGCCGCGAAAAAATCTGAAATATTTTAGTAGCTATTCCAAAAACTCTGTGGTATGTGTTTGTGTTAAAAAGGAGGGATCATAAATGGCCAAGAAACGAGCCAACGGCGAGGGCAGCATCCGCAAAAAGCCCAGCGGCCGCTGGGAGGGCAGATATACCCAGGGCATCGACCCGGTCACCGGCCGAGCCATCCAGAAAAGCGTGTCCGCCAAGACCCAGGCGGAGTGCAAAGAAAAGCTGGCGAAAGCCATTCGGGAAAACCGGGGCGTGCCGCTCAATCACACGGGCGACTACACCGCAGCGGAGTGGTGCCGCCTGTGGTTTGAAACTTACAGCAAGCCCAACATCCGCTACAACACCGCCAAGGGCTATGAGGGGATCATTGAACACCACATCATCCCGGCCATCGGCGCGATCAAGCTCAAGCAGCTCTCGTCCATCCACATCCAGAGAATGTATAACGACCTGAAAGAAAACGGCAGGATGCCCCGTGGGGCGAAACAGAACGACAAGCCCCTGTCCAACACCTTCGTGCGGCGTGTCCATGCGGTGCTGCAGGCGGCGCTGAAGCAGGCGGTGAAAGAGCGGCTCATCCCGTACAATCCCTGCGAGAACTGCCGCATCCCGCCCAAGGACAAGAAAGAGATGACCATCCTCCCGCCGGAGAAGATCGGCAGATACCTCCAGGAAGCGGAGAAGTACGGCGTCCTGCCCATGTTCTATCTGGAGCTGTCCAGCGGCCTGCGCCGGGGCGAACTGCTGGCGCTCCAGTGGGAGGACTTGAATGTGAAAGAGCGCATCCTGACGGTGAATAAGCAGGTCACCCGCATGGAGGGCGAGCTGGATGTGACAGAACCGAAAACGAAAAATTCCGTCCGCAAGGTGGCGCTGTCGCAGCAGGCGGTCGACCTGCTGGTGCAGGAGCACGAGCAGCACCCGGACAACCCCATCCTGTTCCCGTCGCCCCGCACAGGCGGTTACTGGAGTCCGGATGCCGTGTCGCGGATCAACCGGAAGCTGCTGAAAAACGCAGGCATCGAGGAGCACGTGCGCTTCCACGACCTCAGACACACCTTCGCGACCATGGCGATCTCCAGCGGCGTGGACGTGAAGACCCTGTCCAGCATGCTGGGCCACTTCAGCGCAGGGTTCACACTGGACACCTATACGCACATCACCAACGATATGCAGCGGGGCGCGGCGGAGAAAATCGGCGGCTTCATGGAATCGGTAACAGCGACCAACATCCCGGAGCCTCCCGACCCGCCGGAGGAGAGCCGGTGCAAGATGATACCGTTCGAGAAGGTGGGGTAAACATGTACACAAATCACACCATTGGTGCAACCAATGGTGTCTTCTAACAACAAAACAGCACTCTGATACCGCTTGTGTGTCAGAGTGCTGTCTTATCAAATCATCGAGGGAAATAGTGTTGTAACCATGGAGCTTACCAGTAATTGCTTACTCTAACCATTCTACAGGAACAAGTTTGACATTATTTCTCCATTTTTCAATCAGATGGATGCGAGAATCCGGTATGTTGCCCCATATATCATCATCCGCGTGCTCGGTCACTATAATCTGGATTCCAAACCCAGCATCTTTTACAAAGGTAGATAGACTTTCGAATATCTTTCGAACTGCATTCTTATCGTCATCGTTTAACTGCAGTTCAGCCTCGTCCGGGGAGTACCGAGTGCGAGGGAAGTACACTTGGCTTGGCTGATCGAAAACAATAAAGTTTGGAATATTTACACTCGATTTAGTTTGGAAAAAGCGGTGCAGGGCAAGAATCAGCGCTATATGATAAGATAGCCAATTGGATGCGCTACCAATTTCCCACAGATAATCATCGCGTCCTGCTTGGTTCTTAACTCGCACGGTCAAATCTTTAATAACGAATTCTGCAGGATCTTCCGGGTGTTCAACATCCAGTTGAGCAAGTATCTTTCCCATCTCTGTGCTTATATAGCCCAGAGCATAGTCAAGCTTGCGTCGAATTTCAGCTTCATTTACTTCTTTTTTGAGCTGCTCAATACGAGCATTTACCTCATCGAGCTTGGCTTGGAGTTCACTATCCGTTCCGATACGTTCATAAGTACTTATTGCAGAATCTATGCGTCCAAGAAAACGCGAAATTGATTCCAATGTGTAATTTTCTTCACGATGAGCAACAAGCGACTGAGATTCAACTCGAATTCGATTTTGGATGGCCTCCAGTTTGTCAGTTAGTTCCTGAATTTGCACTTGCACAGTTTGCATTTCTCGCTCAAAAGCTGCAGGGACAACAGCCATTTCTGTTGTAGTGCGCTCAATCTGTTCGATGGCACTGCACAAAGCATCAACATCGTCCATGACATTTTCATGACTGGGCTGGAAAATCGGAAGTACATTCCGCTCAATCATATTAGAACGAATCCAAGTTGATATATCGAGTCGATCAAGTTGGATTTGGAGTGACTGATCATATTTGCCCATTGATTGCATCAATTGAAGCATTTCAGTATGTCGTCTGCGGGCAGCAAACAATTCACTGGATATTTGTTGTTCCTCTTGCCGTAATACCACGATATCTTCGGACAAATAAGCAACTTGCGTTGAAGCAACAGAAGCATCTGCAATTCGTTTTTGTGAGATAATGCGAAGTTCATCAACTTGACGAGCAAACCCATCAGTATCATTGGTAACATAATCAGTTAGACCGTACTCATGAGCTTGGGTTAACCAGCCAGCTACTTCCTGCCTCCATCCTTCAGCAACGACTTTGATCTGTTCAAGATCTCGCCGATATCGCTCTGAGATTTTAGATAGTCTTTCGATTTCTTTGCGCTTAGCGAGCGTTTCAGGGGTAACGGCTCCGAGTGCATACGGGAAAACATCGATGAGCTTTTTGCGATGTTCCATTGTATCTGCTTTGTAGAACAGAACATCGGCGTTAGCAACGATGTTTTGTGGTTGAAAAAGGAATGCCATAAAATCGCGATATGAAGGGCGGAATACTCCTGCATCGGGATCAAGTTCAAGGAAAGACATCCCAAACAACTCGTTTAACATGTTCTTAATGGATGTAACATTTGCGTTTTTTTCAATATGTTCAGGGATTGAGATTTCCTTGTCCCGAAGGAGGAACATATCGTCAGTAGATCCCTTATTTCCGGGTTCACGGCGACAAAGCAACATTTGCTCGTTTTCCATATCGAAAAGCACTCCAAACCATGAACATGCATCACGAATAATATCCACAGGAATGGTGCATTTATCGGAGCCGAGGCAATAATCAATGATTGGTATTAACGCGGATTTACCAGTGCGCGAGGCACCAGTAATAATGTTGACAGCTTCGGAATCAAACGACAGGCAGCGAGGGGAATGTTCAGTATTTCGAGGCCATAAAATTATAGAATTAATTGTAAAGTTCATTCTAAAACCTCACTTTCAGCCATTTTCCGACTTCAAGAAGTGTGAGTTCGGAGCACCATGCTCCAAGTTTTTCTGCGGCAGACAGCATGATTTTGCAGTCTCCTTTGGGAACATATTTACGAATAGCTGTGGTCAGAGGGGATACTGTTGCGTTTTCGGTTGACAACGACATGAGATTCGCTTCAACGGCTATATTAAATGCTTCAAGTGTTAATTCACGCATTTGTATGGCCGTATTATTCACATAATGAATGCTATCATTTAACTTACCTGAAAACAGTTTCTCCGAAACCTTTGATAAACCGCTGGCTTTTTGGGTGCTCTTTATCACGCTGCACAAATCTTGGCGAAATACAATTGGTAAGACCACAAATAGCAAAGGAAAAGGGACTGGCCGGTTTTCGTTAGAGTAATATCCGCAAGTAAATCTCCAGAGCAGAACTGTACCAAGAGCGGGGTTTTGTACATACATTACATCAAGATCCTGGCTACTCATACACTACCTTCTTTCAATAGCGCTATATACTGAGGATGCCATCCAATTTTCGGCGAATCAGCAGGATCGTTTGCCAAGTCCTGTAATGAACCGCTACCAAAAAATGGAGGAACCTCAACGCCCTGTAGCTTTTGCCGCGCAGAATCGTCTCTGCACTTGAAATATACTGCTTGACCACAAGCGATGGGATCTGTTCTGTATTGCAATCCCAGAAGCTGTTTTTGATTCGTCCAGATACGGTAAAGTGCGTCACGGTAATCCTCAAAGCTCTGCGCATGAACAATCCCACGCTGTGCCCACTCTATTTTGTCAACTTTTGCGCGTAAAAAATCGCTGGCAGCTTCGTATAAAGTGGTATCATCCACTTCAACTAACTGTAATTGCCTAATGTAGGTGTCAAGCCGTTCTACTTCGCCACTTTGTTCGATTCGTGAAGGAGCTCGTGAAACTGCTCGAAGCACGGCGTTTGTATTATATGCCCTGATTTGCGCGTTCAAGGCTTTGCGGTAATCTGCTGCAGAGATGTAGGCGGGTTTGTTGTCCTTTGTAAATGATTCCACTGTTTGAGTAACCCAGCCGAGCATATCTGTCAGAAGAAGATCGACATATTCAGAAGGAATGCCTACTTGATTGCTAAAACGATTTAGGAGGTCTTCGTCATAGGTGTTATTGTGTATCTCGATTTCCATAGCCTTGATGACATCGCAAACGATTTTAGTTCGGCTGTCATCAAAGAGGTATCTTATATAGTCCCTATACGAATCTGGTAGGGTTGCATACACATCGGCTGCAGAACCACCTTGAGTTGTACCCAAAATTGCTTCTTTGGCATCGGCAAGCGCTTTTTGGGCCTCATAGTCAGAGTGCGCATTCATGAAGGACGCTTGAATGCCGCCGGGGAAGACAGTACCGTTTGAAACAACTACAAAGCGCATAATGGCTCCAGAAGGTAGATCCCCAGCCACGATATAAGTACACCAGTTGTAGAGAGTTTTCCAGAAAACTGAAGACCGTTCAGCTATTGGATTATTAGCTGACGTAACGCTTTTTACTTGTTCAGCAATAACCTTTCCATCGGTCTCTACGGCCACATCATCCAGTTTCTCGACGCTAACAACGCGGTCATCAACTGAAATGAGCTCAAAGAGCATATGCTTCACCTGAAGTAAATACCCTTGCAACTTATCGGGAACCAATGTTTTGTTCGGCATATGCACCCCTCCAATTCTTCTGCCATAATCTACGGACTATTATTGAGCATTTCCCTTAATCAAAATGCTATAGATACAACAAAAAAGACCGCATAGGAATACTCCCATACGGTTGCCTTGGTGGCGCAAAGGCTCACCGTAGAAATATTATAGTGCATAACGCCGAAAAATTCAAGATATTGTCACACCTGCGCACAAAAATATTGAAAATACTCCCGTTAGGGATGGGTTAGGGATTTTGCATTTTTCGGCATTCTTCCGTTCCAAGGATAAAGCCGCCATTTTGCCTCTCTGACCACAGTTAAAATGTGGTCAATCGTACTCTAAAAATCGAACTTTTAACGCAGAAAAACCGCCTTTTTAGGCGGTTTTTCGAGGAAAGGTGGTCCGAGTGACAGGATTCGAACCTGCGGCAT
>ERZ773165.2036-NODE-2036-length-10743-cov-17.417197_pt1 | contig 10743 bp, 9 predicted proteins | sample MGYA00581003_ERZ773165 | MGnify/ENA primary metagenome ERZ773165 (study PRJEB29015, sample SAMEA2737817) | human gut metagenome | biome: human gut; feature: human-associated habitat; material: faeces | place: China | collected 2012 ... | reverse complement strand
GGCGCTATGGCTGACGCTGTGCTGGAAGGCAAGCAGGGCAACCAGGAGGCCGCTCCCGCCGAGGACGCAGCAAACGCCTGATTTCCCATTCCGCAACCAATCAAATAACGTGTAAGGGAGAAAACAAAAATGGCTATTTCTGCAAAGGACGTTATGGAACTGCGCAAGCAGACCGACTGCGGCATGATGGAGTGCAAGAAGGCTCTGACCGAGGCTGACGGCAACTTCGAGAAGGCAATCGAGATCCTGCGCGAGCGTGGTCTGGCTACCGCCGCCAAGAAGGCAAGCCGCGTTGCTGCCGAGGGTATGGTCTACGCTGACTACTGCCCCGCCTGCAAGGTCGGTGTTGTCATCGAGGTCAACGCTGAGACCGACTTCGTTGCCAAGAACGACAAGTTCGTTGACTTCGTCAAGGAGGCCACCAAGGTCATCATGAAGCAGAACCCCGCTGATGTCGAGGCCCTGATGGCATGCAAGACCGAGGCTGGCGAGACTGTTGACGAGGCTCTGAAGAACCTGATCCTAGTCATCAAGGAGAACATCAAGGTTCGCCGCTTCACCCGTTATGAGGGCGTTTGCTCTGCATACGTCCACGGCGGCGGCACCCACGGCATTCTGGTCAACTTCGAGACCACCAACGACATCGATGCAAAGGACGAGTTCGTTGCTTACGGCAAGGACATCGCTATGCAGGTCGCTGCTGCTAACCCCGGCTACGTCGACGAGGCTTCTGTCCCCGCCGAGGTCGTGGCTAAGGAGAAGGAGATCATGCTGGCTCAGATGGCTCAGGATCCCAAGACCGCTAACAAGCCTGAGGCTGTGAAGGAAAAGATGATCCAGGGCAAGATCAAGAAGTTCTTCAAGGAGAACTGCCTGGTCGATCAGGAGTTCGTCAAGGACGGCGACCTGACCGTTGCTCAGTACACCGCTAAGGTCGCTAAGGACCTGGGCGGCGAGATCAAGATCGTCAAGTTCGCCCGCTTTGTCAAGGGCGAAGGTCTGGAGAAGCGTGCTGATGACTTCGCATCTGAAGTTGCAAGCATGGTGAAGTAATTTAAACTTCCAAAGACAAAATGGGAGCCGCAGTACCTGTAACAGGGTGCTGCGGCTCCTTTTTTATGTTTATGAAAATGCAAATACCGGACAGCCCACAAACTGTCCGGTATTTGCTGTAAAAAGTTTTTTGTTTATGCTTCGTTCAAAACTTCTTCGGGATCCTCAATGGCGTCCTCGATAGTCTCCTCGACCTCCATCGTTTCTTCAGCGTCCGGCGCGTTGAATAGCTCCTGAAGCTGATCCCGCAGCCAGAGCAGACGGTTATCCAGCGCTTTGTCCCGTGCCAGCAGCGGTGCAATGATTTCAGGCTTGTCGGTGATCAGGTCGTCCACGCCAAGCTGCAGCATCTTTTCGGCATCCTGCTGACGGTTGACAGTCCATGCGGAGATGGTCTTGCCGCGCAGATGGATCTGCTGCACCATACCGGCGGTGATAAAAGTGGACTCTACGCTGAAAAAGTCTGCGGCAGGCAGGTCGTAGTAAGTGCCCACGCCCAGCGCCAGAATGTACCCGGTGGTAAGTTCCGGGTCCAGCTCCTTCACCTTGCACAGGGTCTCGTAGCTTTGGGAGGTGACCACGCAGTCCGCGCCGTAGTCGTATGCGTGGATCAGACGCACCGTTTCAGACTCCAATGTTGGCGTAAAGGTGCTGGGCTTGATCTCAATGTTCAGCTCTGCCTTACCCTTGCACAGCGCCAGAACCTCTTCCAGCGTTGGAATATAGGTGCCTGTAAACTGCCGATGGAACCAGCGTCCGGCATCCAGCTGCTGCACCTGTGCATAGGTCAGGTCGTAGATGTTGGCGTTGTAGCCGGTGCACCGGCGCAGGCTGATGTCGTGGGTCACCACGGCTACGCCGTCAGCAGTCATCTGCACGTCCAGCTCAATGCGGGGGCTGCCGTGCTCCAACGCGGTCTCGAAGGCAGCCATGGTGTTTTCCGGCGCACGGGAGGAATAACCCCGGTGGTAGGTGATCACCGGGTCGGCAAGCCCTAGCATGCTTTGCAGCGGCTGCGTTTGCGGAAACAGCAGATATACCGCCGCCACGCCGCAGGTGACCAGCGCGGCGCAGGCCATCATCCCGGCCAGTACCGTCTGTTCGCGGTGCGGGGCAGGGAATGCACCGGAAACGGTCGGCAGTATTGCATCGGGCTGGCGGGTCGTTTCGTACAGTACCTCTGTAAGGGTGCTCTGCGCCGCCGTCATGGCACAGTCCATGAGCAGGCAAAGGAACGGCAGCTCGATCAGCAGTGCCGCGCGGGAGAGTGCCAGCAGGGCAGCAGTGCTGGCAAAGCCGACACCAAGGATAACGCAATAGAACAGCGCTGCCCCGCACAGCAGCATCAGCCCGGTGCGCACGGCAGCGGTTAGCATCCAGCGCAGTGCCAGTGTAAGCAGCTGCCCGGTATGGCTGCGCAAAATCCGCAGGCTTTCCACAAACGCACAGCCAAAGCTTTTGCGTTCCAGCAGAAATTTTGGTAGCACTACCAGTCCGTCCAGCAGCAGTGCCAGCACACAAAGCACTGCCAGAGCAAATAGAAAACGATTGGCAGCGCGCGCCTTCAGCAGTCCCCAGAGATATTCCGGCACGGCAAACTGGGTCAGATGGTTTGCTGCCAGAAAAAAGTTCGTCAACGGGATCAGGGCAACGCCATACAGCAGCAGCGGGATGTTCTGCGGCAGAAACACCCGCACAAGGCTACAAAAGGCGTCCCGGAACACCGCCCTTGCCCGCAGTGGTTCCCCGTGCCGTATCCGTGTCAGCAGCTGTAGCATCGTGGCGATTTCATACAGGCTCCAGAAGGCTGCCAGCACCGCCAGCACGGCGATACACCCGATAATGGCAGGGGAGGCAAAGATGCGGGAAGCCGTCTTGTTGTTGAGGTAGCGGATGGGCGCGAACCGCAGCGTCAGCGCCCAGATCAGCTGCAACGCCGGTACGAGCAGGAGGTTTGTCAGTACCTTATAAAACAACAGAAAAAGCAGAAATACCCGCCCCTTTGGCGAAAGCAGGGAACGGTAGATCTGCTCCTGCTGCCGGAGCTTGGCAGAGAATCGCTTCAAGATAGCTTCAACCTCTTTTTCATTTTTACCGGGCAGTTCTTATGCGCTGTATAAGTACAGTTTGGCAGATTGCCCGGCAATCTATGTTTTGTAACCATAGTGTAACATAAACAGACGGGAAAGAAAACGCAGCAGACGGGTGCAGTTTCGCCAAAAAAACTGGGAAAATTTCTACATCCGCAAAATGATGATTTACCCGGATAAAACACGCAAAACGATGAATCGTTAAAAATTTGGCTTTCCATAAGCGATGGATGTTGAATCGCATGGATTTTTATAGAATCCCTTGCATTTTTTTGCCAGCTTCTGTATAATAAATATAATTTTGAAAGCTCACACAGACAACCAGGAGGTCTAATTATGGCTTCAAAGATCAATAAGGGAGAAATCCTCGCCAAGTTCTTCGATGACGGGGAATACACTGCACTGTTTGCTGATGGTGCAGTGAGCGCTGCCTGCGGCTATGCTGCAGGTCAGCAGGCTTACGCTGTTTATCAGAACGGCGAGGCTGTCACCGTAAAGGATGTTGAAAAGAACATCAAGGTTCTGGAAATGGCTGCACAGACCGGCTGCCCGGTGGTCACTTTCTATAACTCGGTAGGCGCAAAGCTGGCCGAGGGTCTGGACGTGCTGACCGCCAGCGCAAAGCTGAATGCACAGATCGCAAAGGTCTCCGGCGTTGTTCCGCAGGTGGCCGTTGTTCTGGGTGTCTGCGGTGGCACCAGTGCTCTGAGCGCTGCCAACGCAGACGTCTGCATCATGGCCGAGGGCGCAGAGCTGTTCTTCACCGCTCCGTTCACCTCCGCTGCCAAGGGCGATAAGGTCGCCGACGCAGGTAGCGCTGCCGCTGCCGCCAAGGCAGGCGTAGCTTCCATCGTGGCCGCCGACGCCGCAGAGGCTGCTGAAAAGGCTGCTCATATCGTGGGTCTGCTGCCCGCCAATAACCTGACCGGCCCGGCGATCTTCGAGTTCGAGCAGCCCACCGCTGTTCTGGCTGCCGGTGCCGAGCCCGCAAAGGCTGCTGCCGCTGTGATCGATAAGGACAGCGCTGTGGAGCTGTACGCAGGCTTTGGCAAGTCTGTCTACACTGCATTTGCAACCATCGGCGGCAACGCCGTGGGCGTTGTGGCAACCGGCAAACAGCTGTGCCACAACTGCGTAGCCAAGGCTTCCCGTTTTGTGCGCCTGTGCGATGCCTTCAGCGTGCCTGTGGTCACCATCGTGGACACCGAGGGCTTTGTGCCCAGCGTTACTGATGACGTGGCTGGCGGCATCCGCGAGGCTGCCCGTCTGGCCGCTACCTATGCCGATGCTACCACCGCAAAGGTGGCTGTGCTGGCCGGTAAGGCTGTGGGCCCTGTGTACACCACTCTGGCTGCTGCCGACCTGCGCATCGCTGTGACCGGCTGCACCGTCAGCGCACTGGAGCCCAGCGCCGCTGTCAGCGTGCTGTACAAGGACGAGATCGATGCTTCCGACAACATCATTGCCGCCACCAAGGCCAAGGCTGCTGCCTACACTGCAGAGGTGTGCAGCGCTGCCAGCGCAGTGGCTGCCGGTGCTGCCGATATGAGCTGCGATGCCGCCAATGTGCGCGCCAGCGTTGTGGCTGCACTGGAGCTGCTGAGCACCAAGCGCGCCGCCCGCCTGCCCAAGAAGCATGGCAATATGGCCCTGTAAGCGTCCGAAACTACATAAATTGAGCTCGATTTTGAATTGGAGGATCCTTCCATGAAGTACTACAATATTACTGTCAATGGTGTTGCTTACAGCGTTTCCGTTGAGGAAACCGCCGCAGGCGCTGCTCCCGTTGCTGCACCCGTCGCACCCAAGGCCGCACCCGCAGCTGCTCCCAAGGCAGCCGCCGGTGCCGCCGGTGCTGTTGCCGTCAAGGCTCCCATGCCCGGCAACATTCTGGATGTCAAGGTCGCTGCCGGTGCTTCTGTCAAGGCCGGTGACGTGCTGGTCATCCTTGAGGCCATGAAGATGGAGAACGAGATCGTTGCTCCGCAGGATGGCACTGTGGCTTCCATCAACGTGAACAAGGGCGATACCGTCAACTCCGGTGACGTTCTGGTTTCCATGAACTAAGGAAGAGGTGACAACCATGGCAAAAAAGCCGATCAAGGTGACCGAGGTCGTCCTGCGTGATGCGCACCAGTCTTTGCTGGCTACCCGTATGACCATGGACGAGATGCGCCCCATCCTGCCCGAAATGGACAAGATCAACTACTTCTCCGTGGAGTGCTGGGGCGGCGCTACGTTCGACAGCTGCATCCGCTTCCTGGACGAGGACCCGTGGGAGCGTCTGCGCATTCTGCGTAAGGAACTGCCGCACCAGAAGCTGCAGATGCTGTTCCGTGGCCAGAATATGCTGGGCTACCGTCCCTACGCAGATGACGCTGTGGAGTACTTTGTACAGAAGTCCGTTGCCAACGGCATCGACGTCATCCGCATCTTCGACGCTCTGAACGACCCCCGCAACCTGCAGACCGCCATCAAGTCTGCCAACAAGGAGGGCGCTCATGTGCAGGGCTGCATCAGCTACACCCTGAGCCCTGTGCACAACAACGAGTACTTTGCAGCCTACGCTAAGACTCTGGAAGAGATGGGCGCAAACTCCATCTGCATCAAGGATATGGCCGGTCTGCTCACCCCCTATACCTGCTATGATCTGGTCAAGAAGCTGAAGGAGACCGTCAGCATCCCTGTGGATATCCACAGCCACTACACTGCAGGTCTGGCTTCCATGTCCATCCTCAAGGGCATCGAGGCAGGAGCCGACATCGTCGATACCGCTATGAGCCCCCTGAGCCTTGGCACCAGCCACATGCCCACCGAGAGCTTGGTGGCTGCCCTGCAGGGCACCGATTACGACACCGGTCTGGATCTGAAGCAGCTGAATGTCGTGCGCGCTTACTTTGCAAAGCTGCGCGAAAAGTACATCGCCAACGGTCAGATCAGCCCCAAGAGCCTGGGCGTGGACGCCAATACTCTGCTGTATCAGGTGCCGGGCGGTATGTTCTCCAACATGCTCAAGCAGCTGAAGGATGCCGGTAAGGAAGATAAGCTGGACGAAGTGCTGGCCGAGATCCCCCGCGTCCGTGAGGATGCAGGCTATCCGCCGCTGGTCACCCCCACCAGCCAGATCGTTGGCACGCAGGCTGTGTTCAACGTCATCATGGGCGAGCGCTACAAGATGGTTACCAAGGAGTTCAAGGGTCTGGTCCACGGCGACTACGGCAAGACTCCCGCTCCCATCAAGCCCGAGTTCACCAAGAAGATCCTTGGCGACGAGCAGCCCATTACTTGCCGCTTTGCCGACACGCTTGCTCCCGAGATGGACAAGCTGAAGGCCGAAGCTGCCAAGTGGGCAACGCAGGAAGAGGACGTTCTGACCTACGCAATGTTCCCGCAGGTCGCACCCAAGTTCTTCGATAAGCGCAATGCTAAAAAGCAGGGCGTGGACGGTGATCATGTGGACTACACCAACCAGTCCCATCCTGTCTGATAAATAAGTCCCTTTCAGGGCTGCTGCACAAAATGCTGTGCGGCAGCCATTTTTTGTGCAGTCGGCAAAGGTGCAGGGCGCACTCTGTCGCGTAATACCGGAAAAACTTCTGCTTACACATTGACTTGCAGCCTAATACCTTTTATAATGGTTGGTATAGCCGTACAATACAACAAATGATGTGGAGGAAAATGCTATGCGAAGCATCCCGGAGCAGCGCATTGCTGAGTTTCAGGAGCAGGATTATCAACTGTATTTTGGCATTTCAAAGCTGGAATTTGACCGGATGCTTCAGGCCCTGCATGAGGCTTACCGTCAGGAGCACAAGCGCAAGACCCGTTTTACCAAGATCTCTATGATGGACAAGCTCATCCTGACCTTGATCTATCGCTACGAGTACCGCACGATGGAAAGCATTGCCAAGGAATACGAGGTCTCTCTGGATACCATTGCGGACAACATCCATTGGGTGGAGCGCACGCTGCTTAACGCGGATATCCTGCAAACCAGCGTGACCTGCGTTTATAAGACGAACTGATGTTATAACCCTGCGTGAAAACGCGGGGTTATAATTTTTACAGCGAAAAGCTGCTAAAAGGCAGTAACTGCCGCAGTCATGTTATTTTGACTGCGCAGCAGTAAAAAATGGGAATTGTGTTTTTTGCGCGGATGCAGTCTGCACCTTGAATTTTTCAGAAAAGAATAGTAAAATGATGCTATATGTATCGTAACATGGGCTTGTGTGCCCAAAGCGGATACCTATACAGAAAAACCGAAGTTAAACCGCAAAAGAATAGGAGCTAGTATGATCTTAAGCATGACCGGTTTCGGCAGGGGGACTGCCGTACTCAATGGCCGCGAGATCACTGTGGAGCTGCGCAGCGTGAACTCCCGCTATTTCGAGTATTCCTCCCGCATCCCGCGCACCTGCAGTTCTCTGGACAGCCGCCTGAAAAAACAGCTCAACCAGCGGATCTCCCGCGGCAAGGTAGAGCTTAGCATGACCGTGCAGAATGTGGACGCGGCAGATACCGTGGTCGCCGTCAACATGGAGCTTGCCCGCAGCTATCAGCAGGCCATGCGGGACCTGTCCGAGCAGCTGGGGGTCAAAAATGATGTGTCCACCGCCGTTCTGACCCGCTTCCCGGATGTGCTGACCACCCGCCACGCCGATGTGGACGAGGAACAGCTGTGGCAGGATGTGTCTGCCGTTACCGCGCAGGCACTGGATCGCTTTGTGGAGATGCGTGCCGCCGAGGGTGCCAAGATGAAGGCAGACGTGGAAAGCCGTCTTGTGTTTCTGGAACAGTGCGTCGGCAAGGTGGAGAGCCTGAGTGCAGGCCGGGTAGAAAACTACACTAACCGCCTGTACGAGAAACTCAAGGTCATCCTGCAGGATCGGGACATTGATGATGCCCGTGTGCTGACTGAGGCCGCCATCTTTGGCGATAAGACCGCCGTGGATGAGGAGACTGTCCGTCTGCGCAGCCACATTGCACAGTACCGCGATATCCTGCAGCTGGACGAGCCCGTGGGCCGCAAGCTGGATTTCCTGACGCAGGAGCTGAACCGCGAGACCAATACCATCGGCTCCAAGTGTCAGGATCTGGATATCACCCGCATTGTGGTGGATATGAAGGCGGAGATTGAAAAGATCCGCGAGCAGATCCAGAATCTGGAATAATATGTTGTGGAGGAGCCTATGAAACTCATCAACATCGGCTTTGGCAATATGGTCAGTGCGGGGCGCGTGGTGGCAGTCGTCAGCCCGGACTCTGCACCGGTCAAGCGTCTGGTGAAGGAAGCGCGCGAGCGGGGGATGCTGATCGATGCCTCTTATGGCCGCAGCACCCGTGCGGTGCTCATCATGGACTCCGATCACGTCGTGCTGTCCGCTCTTCAGCCCGAAACGGTGGCAAGCCGCGCCGCAGGGCAGGAGGGCAGAACATCAATGGAGGAAGAAGCATCTCATGGCGAATGATAAATTTCTGTTTGTAGTTTCCGGTGCAGCCGGTACTGGTAAGGACAGCGTGGTCAAGGCACTGCGCGAGGCACACCCCGAGATCGAAAAGACCGTCTCTGCCACCACCCGCACCCCGCGCCCCGGCGAGCAGGAGGGTGTGGACTACTACTACCGCACCCGCGAGCAGTTCCAGCAGCTGCTGGAAAACGATCAGGTGGTGGAGCACAACTTCTATAACGGCAACTACTACGGCACCCTGAAATCTGAGGTGGAAAAGCGGCTGGAAGCCGGTAAGGTGGTCGTGCTGGTCATCGATGTGCACGGCGCTGCCAATATCCGCCGGATGTTCCCGGGCGCTACAACCGTATTCCTGCTGCCGCCCTCTGTGGAGGAGCTGGAGCATCGCCTGCGCGGCCGCGGCACCGAGACTGAGGAAAGCATTCAGGAACGTCTTGCCACTGCCCGGCAGGAGCTGGCCGAGCAGGATAAGTTTACCGTAAAGCTGGTCAATAATCAGATCGAGCCCTGCGCCGCAGAGCTGTATCAGGTCATCTGCCAGCGCGCCGGGCTGCAAGGCTAAAAATCAAGCGTTGAAGGAGTTGGACGAATGCCCAAGACGGTAGGCGTTGCCGTCAGCAATGCGACCTTCCATTTTGATAAGCTGTATACCTACGCTGTTCTGCCGGAGCACCAGAATGCGGTGCGTCTGGGCAGTATGGTGCTGGTGCCCTTTGGCAAGGGCAGCCGCGCCCGCATGGGCGTGGTGTTGGCCTGCGATGCTGAGCCGGAGCACTCCAAACTCAAATATCTGTTCGATGTAGCCCCGGCCTCGGCCTGTCTGACACCGGAGCTGCTGCGGCTGGTGCATTTTTTAAAGGAGCGCACCTTCTGCACCTACTACGAGGCCGTCAAGGCGGTCATTCCGTATGGTGCGCAGTATAAGCCCGCCGTGGCGGCAGACGGTGTGACCCCGGTGCTGCAAAAGCAGCTTACCCGCCACACCGAAAACGCCTACAAGCTTGTGAGCACGCTGCCGCAAAAGCCAAAGCCTACGGCAAAGCAGCTAGCAGCGGTGGCGCTGCTGAGCGGCGGTCCCCACACTCTGAACGAGTTGGAGGATAAAGGCATCAGCCGCGCGGTGCTGGATAATCTGTGCACCAAGGGTGTGCTGGAATGCAGCAAGGTGAATAAGTCCATCGACCTGTACGCCTCCATTCCGCTGCGCAACGACCCTATTACCCTCACCGAACAGCAGCAAGCTGCTTACGACACGCTGCTGCCCAAGCTAGAAGATGCCGCGCCCCATTCGGCGCTGCTGTACGGCGTGACCGGCAGCGGCAAGACGCTGGTATTTTTAAAATTGATTGCCCGCTGTCTGGAGCTTGGCCGCAAGGCGCTGGTGTTGGTGCCGGAGATCAGCCTGACCCCTCAGATGATCCTGCGGCTAAAAGGGCAGTTCGGCCGCCGCGTGGCGGTGCAGCACTCTGCGCTCAACCACACCGAGCGCCTACTGCAATGGCAGATGATCCAGGACGGCGGCGCAGATATCGTGGTCGGCACCCGCAGCGCAGTGTTTTCGCCGCTGGAAAACATCGGCCTTATCATCATTGACGAAGAGCAGGAGCATACCTACCGGTCGGAATCCGCACCGCGCTACTCCGCCCACGAGGTCGCCCGGCAGCGTGCCGCCGAAAACGGAGCACTGCTGCTTCTGGCCAGCGCCACCCCCAGCACCGAGAGCTTTTACGCTGCGCAGAATGGCCGCACCCAGCTGGTGCGGCTGACCAAGCGCTACGGCGGTAACCCGCTGCCCAGCGTGCAGATCGTGGATATGCGGGCAGAGCTGGCTGCGGGTAATCCCCGCGAGATCAGCCTTGCGCTGGAAGATGCCATCCGCCGCAATCTGGAGGCAGAAAAGCAGACCATCCTTTTGCTCAACCGCCGGGGCTACCAGACCATTGCCCAGTGCGAGGACTGCCGCGAGGTGCTCAAGTGCCCCAAGTGCAGCGTGCCCATGGTGTACCACAAATCAGCGCATAAGGTGCTGTGCCACTACTGCGGCTCCCAGCAGGAGCCGCCGCCCACCCTTTGCCCGGCCTGCGGCGGCAAGCTGCAGTACCGGGGCTTTGGCACCCAGAAGGCCGAGGAGG
>ERZ773165.2031-NODE-2031-length-10774-cov-6.552384_pt1 | contig 10774 bp, 3 predicted proteins | sample MGYA00581003_ERZ773165 | MGnify/ENA primary metagenome ERZ773165 (study PRJEB29015, sample SAMEA2737817) | human gut metagenome | biome: human gut; feature: human-associated habitat; material: faeces | place: China | collected 2012 ... | reverse complement strand
GCGGTCACGCCTTCAGTTAACCCCCGACAGCGTCGGGGGCACACGCACCGACGCAGATGCGCCGCGGAGCGCCGCCGCTGACGCGCCAAGGGCAGCCGAGCGTACAAAAAAATCCCCCAGCCGAGGCTGGAGGATTCAAAAGTATAAGTGTGGTTTGGATTATCTAACAATCACCTTAGTGGCTGTACCGTTGGCGCGAACCACGTAGAAGCCTGGAGCAACGTTTACGAGTGTGCTGCCCTCTGCCACGCGTGCTTGGCGAACCAACTGACCGGCTGCTGTGTAGACTGCCACCTCGGCTGCCTCTTCTGCCACAACCTCTACGCCGCCTTCAGCTGCAAATACCTTTACGCCTTCTGCCGACATCGACGATACGGAAGAGGTCTTACCTATGCTAAACATATATTCTCTTGAAGCACTTTTGTAGCCACCTTTAACTGCGCAAACAGTTAACATATAGGATTCACCATCTGTAAAGCCAATTTCCGTACCCGACTCAACTGTTGCTGTCGAAGGACTGGGTTCTCCAGAATCCAAAGTGTATTCAATCTGCGCACCTTCTTCACAAGTCAATTTCACACAACTTGCATTTATATCTTCAAACGATCCATCTTCTGTCAAGACTTTATCATTTGCCGCAAGCCAAGACATTTCATTAATTTCTGCAGCAGTAAAGCCCAATGTTGCAGTCGGTGCTGTCAAGAATGCCAATGGGTAGACTTGAGTCGCTGGCACGGCTCCAGAATAGCCAAAATAAGAAACGATGCCGACAACGTCATACGTTCCATCCGCAGGAACTGTGCAGAACTTCTTGTCATACATATCCACCGTATTCCCTGCTGCATCGGCAAATGTTTCATTTTTAACATTCAGCACGGCATCCTTGATGATTACGAATTGGTTCTGATTGTCAGCACTGATTGCCGCAATCTCAATTTGTTTAGGATCTACGGTCGCCCCTTCTGTAGTCTCCGTCAACACTGGCTCAGTCAATTCGATTGTATTGTTGTAGACAGTATATTGCCCTTTTATGCCTTTCGCAAAAACAGTTCCATTAGTGTATGCTGTAGAGAAACCTCCTCTTTGGAAGATAAGCATACCGTCTGTGCCATCGGTCACCCATAAATTCGAGCCGTTGGCGTATGTCACACTCAGCGGGCATGTAAACTCATACACTACATCGCTGCCAAAAAGGTTGTTGCACTCTGGGCCATAAAGCAAGAAGTCTGCAATGTCAGTAAGTTTGTTGGAATAGAATTCTGCAGTTTTTTTGTCTTCTGTAATACCTTCGTTATCATTCATTGCAATGACCTCGATTTCGTATGTTCCAGTTTCAGTTATTTCTTTTGAGAACTCTGCCGTCAAATTTTTATCGCTGCTGAACTCTTTTCCACCTTTTTTAATCACAACATCCATTACAGTTGCGTTGATTGGCATAGGAACGGCAACTGTCATCGTGCCGAATAATTCACCTGTCTTTGCAGTCTTATCGGCAGTGATATTAATATTTACAGAGCCGATTGCATTTGGGTCAACAACATTGAATGTAGCCTTTGCCACAGCTGATTCGTCGCTGCCCTTTGTAGCCTTCACCCAAAGGTTGAGTGCGCCGACTGTTGTTGCGGTGTATTCGCTGCCCTGTGTCCAAGTCTGTCCCCCATCGGTAGAATAAGAAAGCGTAGCCCCGTCTGTTTTAGTTGCAAACGTAATCTTGTCGCCTACTTTCACATCACCTCCGTTAGGGGTGATTGTCGGAGTGGCTACTGAACTATTTACATAAGTAATCGTTATTTTTTTTATTTTAACGGCACCACTTTTTGAGCGAATACCAATATAATAATATTCACCAGCAACATCTAATGATCCTGTTGACTTGCTTTCTAATATCAAATTCCCTTGTTTGGGGTCATTATATAAATCTTCAATTGCACTATATGCAGTCTTTTTTGCATATACAGAATATGTATTCGCGTTACTGTTATCTACTTCAATCGAGACTGATTTTATCAATCCACCTGAAACCGTAGAAACAATTCCTATGTTTCTACTATTCTTTTTCTTACTATTTAATTGTATTATGCCTGTATTATTTCCTGTTTGAGCAGATTGCCCTGAATATGAGGCTTCAGATGTTACTTTGACATTAGAAAAAAGTACATAAGTTGTTCCTGTGGCTTTTAAATTAGATGCAGTTATCACATCCGTCACTTCCGCAGCATACAGATTGCCTATTGAAGCAATCAGCGCGAACAGAAATAAAAAGTAAAATTTTTTCATAAGATTTTATTTTAGTTTGTTAGTTAAATTTCCGATTATTATAGTTTTTGCATTGCATTTTACCGTCTGTTCCTTATAAGTCTTAAAATCAATTAAGCGTTCTATCTTTCAATTCGTTACAAAGGTACGACTTGCATAATGACTTTGCAAATTTTTCTATAATTTTTTTCATCACAAGTTTGTAACATCCCTCCAATCCACGTCGCTGCCCTCAGCCGCCTCTGCCCTCAGCCTACGGCGCATCGGAGATGCGCTACTCCTCCAGAGGCGGAGCCTGACCGCGCTCTGCAGACCACATCGCCTATCGCAGTAGTGGCGGAACCCGACCGCGCGAGCGGACCTCATCGCCTATCGCAGTAGTGGCGGAACCCGACCGCGCGAGCGGTCACGCTTTCAGTTAACCCCCGACAGCGTCGGGGGTACACGCATCGACGCACTGCGCCGCGGAGCGCCGCCGCTGACGCACCCCTGCCCTACATCTTCAGCGGCACCGCCTTGCGGTGCATATCTCCATCTCCACTCTATCCCCGGACGCACTGTCCGGGGTTAACTGAAAACGGGTCCGCCCTGCGGACCACTCCGCATCTCCCGTTGTAGCGCATCTCCGAAGCGCATAGGCATGGACATCCGCCATACCCCCACGCACTCTCCGCTGGCGCTCCGCGTGAGTGGGGTTACTGAAAATAGCGCGTTTCCAACGCGCCTCCGACTCGCCCCGACTCTCTCCCTCCGCGCTGACTCTCTGACTCTCACGTCGCCATGACCCACACTCTCACCGACGCCCAGTCTCTCACTATCGCCGACGCGCTGACTCACACTCCCCCACGTCGCCACCCCAGCCCACGGCGCATCGCAGATGCGCTATTCTTTAGAAACCCCATTCGTACGGAGCGCAGCGGAGGACGCATGGGGTCACAGCCGACCCACACCCTCAGCGCTTCGGAGATGCGCCACTACTCCAGAGGCGGAGCATGACCGCGCGAGCGGTCTCGCCTTCAGTTAACCCCCGACAGCGTCGGGGGCACACGCACCGATGCAGATGCGCTGCGAAGCGCCGCCGCTGACGCACTCCTGCTATACATCTGACACCGCGCGCGCTCGGCGCTTCGGAGATTGTTTGAAAAAAGATTTGCCAATCAAAAAAAAGTTGTAACTTTGTCGCCAAGAAATCGGTTTGCGCTCTATGGAGTGCGATTAAAAGGGAACGCCGTGCGAATCGGCGACAGTACCCGCTGCTGTGATTCTCGCCGAACCTGGGCTACCATCAGCCACTGCAAGCCATCTGAGCGCTTGCGGGAAGGCTCGCCCACGGGGAGAGATAAGTCAGAAGACCTGCCTGTTTCAGAGAAACTTCACATCGATGCTTTCGGGAGTTAAGGCAACGGAGAGGCAGGCGCACGGGACATTTTGCGCTCCGCCATCTTTCCAACATCCCCTGCTGTAAGCATTCGCTGCACGGTTTTCTCACTGCGTGACGTAGAAAAACTATTTTACTAACCAAAATTATACGAATGCTTATGAAACGTATTTCAACTTTGTTGGTTGCGGCGGCGTTCTCGTTGGTCTGCTCGATGCAGGCATGGTCGGCGAATATCACCATGCCTATGTCGTATGCCGACGAGCCAAACGCCACGGTGACCGTAACAGAGGAGTCTACGCTGACCTATTCGGGTTACTGGGCTGAAAGCGAGACATCAAATCCCGTCTCCGTTCACCTCGTCCCGGCGGCAGGGCAGACTCTGCGCGTCACATGCACCCAGATGTACGGCTTCGACACGTGCGACGCCGAGCTGAAGGTGTATAACGGCGCGGCATCAATCAGTTATTCATTGCCGGCAGGCGACATGGGCGCCGTGGCTGAAGGCAAGGTGTTTGAGTCGACGGCTGCCGACGGCTCGCTGACGGTTGCCTACTCCAACGAGGAGGATGAGTATGTGAAATACTCATTCAAGGTGGAACTTGTTGCCGGAGGCGACATGGAGTACACCGCAACCGAGGCTGTCAGCCTCCCCAACCCGATTATCGGCGCGTCGTTGCAGCCTGTGGCTGCCGCCAACGTCAAGACCGCAGGCGCAAGCAACGCACTGAGTGCCACACAGGTGGCATTCGTGCTCAATGATGCCTCGGCAGTGTCGGGCGCACGCATCTACTACTCCAAGAAGGCTCCGTTCAACATCTCCGAAGCCGGTCTATTCGGTGCCAGCAAGGTGGACGGCACTACGGTGACAGCCACCGGATCGCTTCCGCTCGCTGCCGGCGACAACTATTTCTGGCTTGTGGGCGACGTTAGCACCACAGCAGCCGTAGGCTCTGCCATCACGGCGCAATGCACCTCGGTGAAGATTGGCGGCGAGGAGAAAATCACCTCACCGGTGGCCTCGACAGTAACCGTGGGCAACGAGCTCAACATGCCTACCGCCGGCACATTCGCCATCGGCGCGTCGGGACTCAACTTCTACGACGACGGAGGCAAAGACGGCAAAATCTCATCGAAATTCGAAGGCGTGGTGACGTTCAAGCCCACCACACCGGGCAAAGTGGTGCAAATCGACTTCACGAAAGTGGAGCTGTATGAGTCCACATACGGCAGCGATTCGTATAACGACAAAATCAAGGTGTACAACGGCACGACGGTAAGCGACGCCAACCTCAACGCGCAAGTGATGAACGGCAAGCCCGTGGTGCTGCGCTCGTCGGCTGCCGACGGCTCGCTCACCGTATGGATGAAATCAGTGACCGGCGACTACTACCGCGGCAAGGGCTTCGAGGCCTTCGTCAGCGAATATTCGCCAGCGCCGATGACCGTGAAAACGGTCACCACGGCACAGGTTGCCGACAACACAAGCACAGCAGGCTCAACCGACCAGCCTATCCTCTCGGTCTGCGTGAAGACGGAGAACACCGAGGCTGTCAATGCCACGAAACTAACGTTTGAGACCGAAGGCACTACCGACATCAACCATCTGCAGAAAGCCACGGTCTACTACACCGCAAAATCATCTACTTTCGCCACCGCCACCAAGCTCGGCGAAGCCGTGCCTACAGGCAAGCAGGAATTCTCGATTGCCTTCGACCAGCAACTCGTGGAAGGCGAAAACTGGTTCTGGCTGGCTTACGACATCGACCAGAAGGCTCAGACAGGTGAGATTCTCGACGCAGGATGCAAATCGATTGAAATCGGCGGCGCAAGCTACAGCCCAGCCACCGTCAACCCCGACGGCAACAGCTCGGTGAAAAACGAACTGCTCTCAACCGTGGGAACCGTCGAAAAGACAATCTACGGAACTTGGACATTCAAAAACACGCCAAACCCATACGTGGGCTACAACGGCTATGAGCCGGTGATTGGCGACCAGATTACAACATTCATCCCCGGCGACAACGACATGATCGTGGAACTCGACATCAAGTCGTTCGCGCTCTACTATTCAGCCAACGCAAACTATCCGCGCGCCAAGTTTGAGGTGTACAGCGGAAAAGGCACCACCGGCGAACTCCTGTGGTCGCTCACCGGCGAGGCCGACAAGAACGTGGGTCCGGGCAAGATTCTGCGCTCAAAGAGTGTCGACGGCGCACTCACAGTGGTGTTCGACGCCAAGACCGAGACGTCGGGCTACACTGCCAAGGGCTGGGACGCCGAGGTGCGCGAATACCGCCAACGCCCGATGGAGGTAAGCTCCGTCAAGGCTACGCAGGCAAGCACCGACATCGTCAACAAGGGCGCTGTCAACCAGGAACTCCTCGGCGTGGACATCCAGACTGCCGGCAACCTCAGTCCGATGGTGCTGAAGGGCATCAAATTCAACATGAAGGGCTGCCAGGCAAACGTTGCCAAGCTCCACGTCTACACTTCAGGTCAGAAAAACGAGCTTACCAAAGAGACTTCAATCGCCGACATCGACGTGACCGCCGAGACGGCTGAGGCAAACATCACGTTCGCCCGTCCGCTTGAGCTTGCCGAGGGAAGCAACTACTTCTGGCTGACTGCCGACATCGCCGACGAAGCGGCTACCGACACCGACATCGATGCCGCCGTGACCGCCGTGACAACCGCCACTGCGACAATCAACGTGGCTGCCGAGCAGGGCGACCCTGAAGGCGCGCGCACGGTGAAAAACACCTACAACCTGCAGGCTGGTGACAACGGCGAAATCGTTGTGGGCAACGAGGCACTGATGTTCTACGACAACGGCGGCGCCGATGGCAAATCGCCGAAGAATTTCGAGGGACAGGTGACGTTCCGTCCGAAAGACGCAGGCAAAGTGGTGAAACTGACATTCAAGTCGTTCAGCACTTCCTACAACGACAATTTCTACATATATTATGGTGGCGAGAAGACTTCGACACCCGATGTTAAAGTGAGCAAGATGCTCGAAGCCCCTGTAGTGTCGGTTGCCGACGACGGCAAGCTGACAGTCTACTTCAAATGCCCGTCATACAGCTATGCAAGCGACGGATGGGCTATCGAGGTGAGCCAGTACGAGCTCCTGCCGCTCTCCGTGGGCAACATGGCGATTACAAGCGTGGCTGCCGGCGAGTCACTCCGCGGCTCGAAAAATGTGCCTATGCTCCGCGCCGAAGCCACAATCGACGGCGACAAGGGCGAGATGGACTTCTCAAAATTTGTCGTTTCTGCCGACGGTTCAGCCGAAGGCACCATAGCCGCAGCAAAGATTTTTGTCACTACAACCGACCGGTTCAGCGCCAACAATCTTATCGGCTCAGCCAACACCGCACCGTTTGAAATCGCTACCGACTACAAAGCCACCGCTCCTGGAAAATACTACTTCTGGGTGGCTTACGACTTCAATGCCGACGCTGCCGAAGGCAATCTCGGCACCGCAGCCCTGACAGCCTACACCGCCAACGGCGCAGAGACAAGCACCATGGCGTCGATAACAGCACAGACTGCCATGAAGGCCGGCAAGAAAGGCGTCTACACCGTGGGTGAAGGCGGCGACTATGCAACCATCCAGGCGGCCATCGACGACATTGCAACCGGCATCGAGGGCTCTGTGACTGTCAACATCCTCAGCGGCGAATACAACGAAAAGGTCAACATTCCGGAGATTCCGGGTGCGTCTGACGTAAACACCGTGACTATCCAGTCGGCTACGGGCAACTACAGCGATGTGAAGATTTTCCACAACGCATATACCGACCCGGGCTACAACACTGATAAATATGGTGTGGTCACGTTCAACGGAGCCGACTACGTGACGCTCCGCGGCGTGACGGTGACATCGACCGACAAGACATTCCCGGCTCTCGTCTATATGATCAACACGAGCCAGCACGACACCGTCGACGCCTGCCACCTCTACACCGACCGCATCGAGTCGAGCACAACGGCCGAGCAGCTCGTGCTTGTGCGCCAGCTTGCCATCGACAAGGAGAACTGCAACAACGACTACTTCACGCTCAGCAACTGTCTGCTCGAGGGTGGATACCGCGGTGCAATCATCGGCGGCACATCGTATGTGGCACTGACGCATCAGACAGGATGCGTGGTGGAAGGCAACACGTTCCGCGACAACGCGGCGTCAGCCCTCTCGGCATACTCCGGCGACAACAACATCACCATCCGCGGCAACGTGATTGAGAACAACACCACCACACTGTCGCGCGGATTCAACGGCCTCGACCTGCAGTTCGGCGACAACTGCATCGTGGAAGGCAATACAACGCACATCGACCTCGGCGTGCAGGCTATAGGCATCTACGTGCGCAAAGGCGCGTCGACAGCCGACAAACGCTCGCGCATCGTCAACAACGAAGTGTCGGTGAAGAGCAGCGTGTCGAATTCAGCCGCAATCAAAATCAACGGCATAACTCCGAATGTCGACATCGCATACAACACAGCTGTCGTTGCCGGACACGAGAACAACATCGCTTGCTACCTCAACGACGCGATGGAGGCAATGACCGTGCGCAACAACATTTTCCTTGCCCGCGACAACGGCTTGGTATACCGCACATACAGGGACGCTGACGCTGCGGCAATCACATTCTCCAACAACGTGCTCCACACCAACGGAACTGTGTTTGCGCAGACAAGCAGCAAAACGAAACTCGCATCGTTCAGCGACTGGATGCTGAAAGTGAACGAGCAGAGCAGCTTCAATGAAGACGTTGCGTTCCTCAGCGACAAAATGCTCTTCCCTGCAGCCGCAGGCAACCTGCTCAACGCCATGCCGCTCGACTTCGTGACCACCGACCTGCTCGGCGCCGTGCGCAACGCCACGACACCGACAATCGGCGCTTACGAATATGCCGACGCATCGGCTGTTCCGGCATTCGACGAAGGCTATCCTGCAATCTCTGGCATCAGCCACAACGCAGCGACTGCCGTCCTCAAGACTGCCGCCAACGGCAAGGCTTACCTCATGGTGAAAGAATCATCGGAAACCGCTCCTACAGCCGACGAGATGAAGGCTTCGACACTCACCGCCACACTGCGTGCCGGCAAAGAAGTGTCGGTGAGCCTCAACGGCTTGTCGAGCCAGACGGAATACCGCCTCTACACATTGCTTGAAAGCCTCGACGGCAAGAATGTGGGCGAAGTTGCGGCAACCGACGCGTTCACAACCACATATCTGCCTACCGAAGTGTCTACGTTCGAGAACGTGAAGGCTAACGATAGCGGTTTTGACGACGGTACGGCTTCTTTCGCCGGATTTACCGTAGTCGATGCCGACGATGCTGTGGTGGAAGGCACGAAAGTGGCTAAAATCGAAAGCGCAGGAGCTGTGCAGCTCACCAACACCGACAAGGGCTTGACCCTGACCGGATTCTTCGTGAAAACTGACGCCGAGGTGGCTATGAACGTCTACGACGGCAACGCCGACGCTCACGCATACACCATCCCTGCAACTTCAGGAAAATGGATTTTCTTCAACCTGAAGGACAAGGGCGCAGTGACGGCTCTCGACTTTGCAACAGAGGGCAACGCATATATCGACAACTTCAGCGGCGAGCCTCTGCCTCTCACAGCGGCATGCACCACTCCGCAAGCCACCGTGGCAAGCGGCGCGAAAGCCGACCTTAAGGCAGAATTCGACGGCGGCGTATATCCTGTGGCTGTGGAATGGAAAAACGCCATGCGCGAGGTTGTTGCCAACGGCGACAACACCGCCACCCCGGCTTTGGACCGCTCAGGCGTGTTCTATATGACAGCCACCGACGCATGGGGCAACACCGCCACCGATGCGGCAGTTGTCTACGTGACCGGCAACCAGTTTGCCGCCACAATGGACGACAACTTCCTCGCTCCTGAAAGCTTCTACAACGGTCTTGGCAAGGACGACCCAAGCTACACAAACCCGGGCACCAGCTCGCAGTTTGTCAGCGGCTCGTTTGCTTTCGACACCGAGCGCCACACCTCGACATGGTGGGGAGGCTTCGCTCTGAGCAACCAGACAAGCACCGTGTTTGAGTCGTATGCCGACCAGTTCAAGTCGGCTGTGGGCAGCGGACACAACTCTGCGAACTACGCCGTGGTCTACAGCTACACCGGCGCCAACTACGCAGCTAACGTGACCAACGCCGCCGACGGAGCCGACGTGAGCGGATTCTACGTGACCAACACAGCCAACAACGTAAACGCCTACGTAAACGGCGACGGCATGTCGACCGCTCCAGGCGGATTCGCAAAGGGCGACTGGTTCAAGATGACCGTAAACGTTGTGAAAGCCGACGACACGACAGCGTCGATTGACTACTATCTTGCCGACTACCGCGCCGACAACGAGGCCGACCACTATTACCTCGACACATGGCAATGGGTTGACCTCCGCCAGTTCGGTAAAATCAAGAAAGTGACATTCGGATTCGAAGGCACGAAGAGAAACGCGTATGGCTTGACTACACCTACCTACGCTTGTCTCGACGACTTCGGCGGCACCCGTGAAATCAGCGACGCCAAAAAGGCTCTCGCCGGCATCACAATCCCTGCCACCGTCGACCTCCAGACACTCTTCAACCTCGACAACGACAATTCAACAGTGACCTATGCGATTGTCGACAACTGCGACGCAGCAAAGGCTACAATGGCTATTGCCGACGGCGTCCTGACAATCTCAGGTCTTACCGACAAGACCGAGACATCAGCCGTGGTAAGCGCCACACAAAAGGGTAAAATCCAGTTTGTGAACATCCCTGTTGAAATCGACGAGGAAAAGGCTTCTGTAAACGATGTGGCTGTCGACGCCGACGTCAGAATCTTCCCGGTTCCGGCAACCGACCGTCTCAACATCCGCACCGCGATGACCGACTATGCCGTACGCATCTACGCCACCAACGGCTCGCTCATAATGGAGCAGCTCGGCAACAACGGAAGCATAGCCGTTCCTGTAAACCACCTTGCAAAAGGTGTCTACATCCTTACAATCGACAACGCACAGCAATCATCCAAACACCGCGTTGTCGTCAAATAGAGTTTTAATAATGGTTTAGAGTGACGTCCGCCCGGCGAAGAGATTTCGCCGGGCGGACTTTT
>ERZ773165.2028-NODE-2028-length-10790-cov-3.205962_pt1 | contig 10790 bp, 6 predicted proteins | sample MGYA00581003_ERZ773165 | MGnify/ENA primary metagenome ERZ773165 (study PRJEB29015, sample SAMEA2737817) | human gut metagenome | biome: human gut; feature: human-associated habitat; material: faeces | place: China | collected 2012 ... | reverse complement strand
AACCGGTTGCACCGTTAATCCGGCCAAATCGACCGTTCAGCGGACAACCGGTTGCACAGTTTTTTGCATCGCCCGTAAGATAAGGACAACCGGTTGCACAAGAATCACTACGATGACGAAGGAGCATCACCATGGACGCCATTAACGATTGGGAAAACCAAGCGCTCACCCACAGGAACCGCCTGGCACCCCATGCGTACTTTATGGGTTATGAGACCGCCGATCTCGCTGCTACGTACAGCCGCGAGCTGTCGCGCGGGTTTGTTCAGCTGTCTGGCTCGTGGCAGTTCCGCCTCTTTGAGGGGCCTGCTGCCGTCTCCAACGAGGAGCTCTCCACGTACAAGTCCGAGTGGGATCACGTGGAGGTCCCGCACCTGTGGCAGGTGGATGGCTATGGCAACCTTGCCTACACCGACGAGGGTTTCCCGTTCCCGGTGGATCAGCCGTTCGTTCCCTCCGACGACCCCACGGGCGTCTACCAGCGAATCGTCAACCTTCCCGCCGTGCCTGCCGGCGCGCGTGAGATCATTCGCTTCGACGGCATCGAGAGCTATGGTGAGCTATACGTCAACGGTCAGTATATCGGCATGACCAAGGGTTCGCGCCTGTCTGCCGAGTTCGACGTGACCGACGCGCTCGTCGAGGGCGACAACCTGTTTGCTGTCAAGGTCCTGCAGTACAGCGATGGCAGCTATATCGAGGACCAGGACATGTGGTGGGCCTCGGGCATCTTCCGCGATGTGTACCTTATGCAGCGTCCCGCCGCGCACCTGGTCGACTTTAGGTTCCGCACGCACCGCGAGGGCGATGCCGCTCTGATCACGCTCGATACGGTGGCCGAGGGCGCTACCCGCGTCGTGTTTACGCTCAGCGATGGCGAGAACGTGGTCGCTACGGGCGAGTGCGTCGACGGCCATGCCGAGTGCAGCGTTGCCGATGCCCACTTCTGGAACCCCGAGGACCCCTTCCTCTATGACCTTACGTTTGAGGTCTACGACGGTGACGAGGTCAGCGAGTACGTTCCGCATCGCCAGGGCCTTGCCGAGGTGACGGTCGAGGGCAATCATATCTACCTCAACGGCACCTACTTTAAGATGCATGGCGTCAACCGCCACGATCACGACGATCACAAGGGTCGCGCTGTGGGCCTCGATCGCATGCGCCGCGACCTGGAGCTCATGAAGCGACACAACATCAACGCGGTGCGCACCTCTCACTATGCCAATGACCCGCGCTTCTACGAGCTGTGCGATGGGTATGGCATCATGCTGGTCGCCGAGACCGATATGGAGAGTCACGGCTTCGAGAATATCGGCAACATCGCCCTGGTCACCGACGACCCGGCATGGGAGCCGGCCTACGTCGACCGCATTGAGCGTCTGGTGATGCAGGAACGCAACCATGCCTGCATCATTATGTGGTCGATGGGCAACGAGAGCGGCTATGGCTGCAACATCCGCGCGATGTACGCCAAGGCTCACGAGCTCGATGATCGTCCGGTCCATTACGAGGAGGACCGCAATGCCGATACCGTCGACGTCATTTCCACGATGTACTCCCGTGTGTCGCAGATGAACGACTTTGGTGAGCATCCGTTCCCCAAGCCGCGCATCAACTGCGAGTACGGCCACTCCATGGGCAATGGCCCCGGAGGCCTGTCCGAGTACCAGGAGGTCTTCGATCGCTGGGATTGCATCCAAGGCCAGTTTATCTGGGAATGGTGCGACCACGGTTTGGCTGCTGTGACCGAGGACGGCGTTGCCTACGATATGTATGGTGGCGACAACGGCGATTACCCCAACAACAGCAACTTCTGCATCGATGGCATGGTGTTCCCTTGGCAGCAGCCGAGCCCGGGCCTCACTGAGTACGGCCAGGTCATCTGCCCGGTTCGCATGGCCTACGATGCCGAGGCAGGCGAGCTGACCGTCACGAACAAGCGCTGGTTTACTACCCTCGAGGATGTCTGCCTGTCGGCGGAGACCCTGGTAGACGGCGATGTAGTGTGCCGCAAGACGCTTATGCCCGGCGCGGTGGCTCCCGGCGAATCCGTCCAGCTGCCACTGGTGATTCGCGAGGCCGCGGTAGGCGAGACCCTGCTGACCGTGCGCGCCTACACCATGGCGGCTCACGCCTGGTGCGAGCCGATGTTCCAGTTGGGCGCTAGCCAGTTTGCCATCGCCAACCATCCGGCGCCGGCCATCGCCGCCCCCGCTCGTCCTGAGCTTACGGTCGAGGAGACCGAGCAGGAGATCCGCATTCACTCCCTCAACGGTGAGCTGACCTTCAACAAAGTTAACGGTACCGTGAGCGAGTGGAAGGCATCCGGCCGCGATGTCATGGCTTCTGGCCCCCAGGTTGGTTTTTGGCATCCGCTCGTCGATAACCACGCCCAGGAGTATGACTCCCTGTGGAAGGACAACTTCATCGATGTGATGCAGACGTCTACCCGCAAGGTTTCTTGGAAGCAGGATGGCAATGCGGTCGTCGTTACCGTGAGCCAGCGTATCGCTCCTCCCGTCCGCGCGTTCGGCATGCGCGTCGAGCTCGTCTACACCGTGCTTCCGAGCGGCCGCGTCGACCTCAAGGTTTCCGGCGAGCCCTACGGCGATTACTCGGATATCATCCCGCGCATCGGCATCTCCTTCGAGGTTCCCGGTTGCGATCGTGCCGTTGAGTGGTACGGCCACGGCCCGGGCGAGAACTATCCGGACTCGCTGCGCGCCAACCCGGTCGGCCATTACCGCACTACGGTCGACGACATGTTCACGCCCTACGTTATGCCTCAGGACTGCGCCAACCGCGAGGGCACCCGCTGGGTTGCCCTGCGCTCTAGCCACGGTGACGGCGTGCTGGTGACTCGTCCAGCCGACGCCGCCTCCAACCCGTTCTCGTTCTCGGCATGGCCCTATAGCTGCGAGGCCATCGATAACGCCAAGCACGTCTACGACCTTGTCAAGGGCGACACGGTCACGGTCAACATCAACGACCAGCTGCTCGGCCTTGGCTCGAACTCTTGGGGTTCCGAGGTACTCGATTCCTACCGCACCCGTTTTGAGAGCTTCAGCTTTGAGGTGTCCCTGCGACCGCTGACGTCTGCCGATCTGGCTCAGGCGCTGGCACCCATTAAGGAGGCATAAGTCATGCATGTCTTTAACTCGCGCGCCGATTTCGACGCTCAGATGAAGTCCGTCAAGAAGTGGATGCGCACCGGTCAGGCGCTCGATGGCGTTGCCGACCTGCAGCACGACGTGGCTTACTCCATCGGCGACTCGTTGGTGTACTGGTGGGTGAACGCCCACGAGGCGGCTACCGCCGACCTGGTCGGTCACCGTCGCTACCATGCCGTGCTCGCCCCGCTCGACGGCGACCTGACTGTCGAGGTGGCTTCCAAGACGGATCTTACCCGCACGCGCGCCTACAGCGATATCGACGATCGCGAGCGCTTTGAGGGTACGGGGGAGACCGTGACGATTCCCGCCGGCGGCGTTGCCGTCGTCGAGATCGACGAGGCCTACCGTGTCGTGGCCGATGTCGCGGATCCCCGCGTCGTGGTACTGCACGTGACGGTTGAAGGTTATTCCTTCCCCAACAAGTAGTATTCGTCCGTTTGGACGTTTGCTTCGCGCCGTTAAGGGGGATGGCTTTGTTGACTCCCTTTTCCCCATTCCCCTTAGCAGGTGCGCCGTCCACGATTGCGCTTGCAGTCCGGACGGTTTTAGATGAGATATAACGGATGATTGGGAGGGCTTATGAGCTCTGAAAAACGAGGAACGATTGGTTCGTTCGCTCTGCTGGGCATGACGGTCGCCGCCGTGTTCGGTATCAAGAACATCATCAACAACAACGCGGCCATCGGCTTGGCAGCTGCGCCGTCGTTCTTCTTCGCCACGCTTTTGTACTTTGTCCCCTATACCCTGGTTACCGCCGAGTTCGTCGGCCTTAACAAGGACTCCGAGTCGGGCGTGTACGCCTGGGTCAAGACCTCGATGGGCGGCCGCTGGGCATTCCTGACGGCGTTTAGCTACTGGTTCGTTAACCTGTTCTACTTTGCGTCCGTCCTGCCTAACGTCATCATTTACGCGAGCTACGTGTTCTTTGGTGCCAATGCCGAGCTCTCGCAGCTGTGGATCACCATTATCGAGATCGTCGTCTTTGCTATCGCCACGTGGGTTTCGACCAAGGGCGCTAAGTGGATCGGCTCCATTTCCTCCTTCGGCTCGACCGCGGCTCTCGGCCTGACTGCCGTGTTCATCTTGCTGTCCCTGGCTGCTGCCTTTGGCGGCGTCGAGTTCGCTACGGCTCCTACCCCCGCTAACATGGCTCCCGACACGACCAACTTCGCAACTATGTGGGGCTTCTTCGGTACGCTTGCCTGGATCATCCAGGGCGTTGGCGGCGCTGAGTCTGTCGGCGTGTTCCTTAACGACCTTAAGGGTGGCGTCAAGGCCTTCGTGCGCACCGTCGTTATCGCCGGCCTGACCATCGGCCTTCTGTATGCAGGCGCTTCACTGCTGGTCAACCTGTTCATTCCCGAGGGCGGCGTTGCCATCTCCACCGGTATCTTCGACGTATTCGGCGCTGTCTTTGCCCACTTTGGCATTCCCATGGAAGTGTCCACGCGCGTCATTGGCCTGATCCTTCTCGCTGCCACGCTGGGCTCCCTCATGATGTGGACCTCTGCTCCCATCAAGGTCTTCTTCACCGAGATCCCCAAGGGCGTCTTTGGTAGCAAGATCGGCGAGCTCAACGAGCACGGCATTCCTGCCCGCGCTGCCTGGCTGCAGTTTGCCATCGTCGTCCCCATCCTGATCATCCCGGCCCTGGGCTCCGGCAACCTAGACGACCTGCTCATGATCGTCACCAACATGACGGCTGCCACCGCTCTGCTCCCGCCGCTGCTGATCCTGCTTGCCTACTTTATGCTGCGCAAGAACTTCGACGCTGCTCCCCGTGGCTTCCGCATGGGTTCGCGTACCTTTGGCCTGGCCATTGCTGCATTCCTACTGGTGGTCTTCTGCTTCGTGCTTATCTGCGGCACCATCCCGCTCGATCAGCCTCTGTGGCTGACACTGGTCTACAACGTTGGCGGTGTAGTTATCTTCCTGGGCCTTGCCGTGATGTGGTACAACCGCTACATCAACCGCCTGCGCGAGACCGATCCCGAGGCTGCCGAGAGCGAGCTTCGCCCCTCCGTCCTCGACATGATGGAGTAGCGGCTAGGATTAATCTGCGGCTGTGGAATAAATCGATTCCCTTTCCTAAGGAGGGGCCTTACGAGGCCCCTCCTTTTGTGTTTTGGGACATGGTTTTGGACCCCGTGGTCAAAAAATGCCAAATATGAGTACTGTTGCTGCTGTAGTGCCATATTGCTCCCACAAAATAATGGACATAAAAGTAAATATGTTCATTAACGCTAGTACATATAAGCCTGATACAGAGCTGATTGAGCAATGTGGAGGTGCATACAAGGGTGGCGCGCGCAGACGTGGTGTAAGAGCGTCCCGAGGTCCGTCGCTGCAAGTCCCGATGTTACTCCTTCTTGAGACCGCGCCTCTCGACTATCTCGTCCACTATCTCCCTGGCGCGCCGCCCGAGCGCGCGGCGCCTCCCCTCTGTCGGGGCCGGCCTGTCCGCGGGCTCGGCGAAGCCCTCGGCGGCCGAGGCCTCGGAGAACACGCGCTGCTGGGACCACTGTCCCTCGGTCTCCATGAGGCTCGCGCACGTCAGGCGCAGCATCGACTCCCTCGAGGGGAAGGACTGCACGACCCTGTAGCGGCGCTTGATCTCGCGGTTGGCGCGCTCCTGGACGTTGTTGGTGCGGAGCTTGGCCCAGTGCGCCCTGGGGAAGGCCGTGAACGCCAGCGCGGAGTCCTCGGCCTGCTCGAAGACCTCGCCGGCCCTGGCGGACACCGACGCCACCCAGGGCGCCGCCTCGGCCCACACGCAGCGCGCGAGGTCGGGGTCGTCCTGGTAGACCGCGGCGTGCACGAGGTCCCTGACGGCCGCCTTGGAGTCCTCGGGCCTGCCCGAGCAGGCGCTCTGGAGGTTGCGCTGCAGGTGCGTCACGCAGCGCTGCCAGGCGCAGCCCTGGAACAGGCGCGAGACGGCGGCCACGAGCCCGGCGTGGCTGTCGGAGACCACGAGGCGAACGCCGGCCAGCCCGCGCTCGCGCAGCCCGCCGAGGAATGCCGCCCAGGAGTCCTCGCTCTCGGTGTCGACCACGTCGCAGCCCAGGAAGTGCTTGCGCCCGTCGGCGCCCAGCCCGATCGCGGTCACGACGCCCTGCGAGACGACCGACGAGCCGACCCTGCAGCTCATGTAGGTAGCGTCGAGCCACAGGTAGCAGCACGGCGTGCCCGACAGGTCGCGGCGGCGGAACTCCGCCACCTCGGCGTCGAGGTCGGAGCAGAGGCTCGAGACCTCCGAGCTCGACAGCGAGGATATGCCCAGCTTGGACGCCACGCGCTCGACCTTGCGGGTGGACACGCCGCATACGTACATCTCCTGCACGATGGCGGCCACCGAGGTGTCGACGCGCGACCATCGCGCGAGCATGCCCTCGGGGTAGTAGGTGCCGTGCCTGAGCTTGGGTATCTCGAGCTCCACGTCGCCCACGGCGGTCTTGAGCGACCTGGGGCGGTAGCCGTTGCGGCTGTTCTCCCTGCCGTCGCTGCGCTCGTTGCGGCTCGCGCCGCACATCTGCTGGGCCTCGGAGTCCATCAGCGCGTTCATCACGCTGCCCAGCACCCTGCACGCGAACTCGCGCGCGTCGCCGCACTCCTGCCAAAGCCTCGCCGCCTCGAGGGCCTCGTCGCGGCCGAGGCGCAGTACACTCTCTTCTTGGGGCATCGCCTTTCCTTCCATTCGTCACCTTCATTACTCCAACGACGAATTCTAGGCGGTGTCCCCTCCCTTTCAAGAAAGGGCGGAGGCGGGGCATTCCCCGCCTCTTACACCACATCTCTGCGCGCTACCCATACAAGCTACAAGAGCGGTGTTTTGGGTCGTTTTGGATGTTACTAAAAAAGTAACAGTACTCATATTTGCCATTTTTTGCCCACGGGCTCTGGAAGGGGCTATCAAATAGGTTTCAGGGAGTCGGTTCGAGGCCACAGAACGAAAAACGGGGGCACAGGATGAACCTGCGCCCCCGTTTTTTGGGTATTGCGGTTGTTTGCCGCCGGTTTTACGCCGCTTCGTCGAACTGCGAATTGTACAGGTCGGCGTAGAAGCCACCCTGGGCGAGCAACTCGTCGTGTGTGCCCTTCTCGACGATGTCGCCGTCGCGGATCACCAAGATCACGTCGGCGTTGCGAATCGTGGACAGGCGATGTGCGATAACAAAGCTGGTGCGGCCTTGCATCAGCGCATCCATGGCACGCTGAATAAGCTCCTCGGTACGAGTGTCAACGTTGGAGGTCGCCTCGTCGAGAATCAGCGCCGGGCGGTCGGCCAAAATGGCACGGGCGATGGTCACGAGCTGGCGCTGACCCTGCGACAGGTTAGTGCCCTCCTCGTTGATCATAAAGTCGTAGCCGCCGGCGAGTGTATGGATAAAGTGGTCGCAGCGTGCGGCACGTGCAGCGGCTTCGACCTCGGCATCGCTCGCATCGGGGCGTCCGTAACGGATGTTCTCGCGGATGGTACCGTTAAACAGCCAGGTGTCCTGCAGCACCATGGCAAACTCGCCGCGCAGCGCCGCGCGGTCCCAGTCGCGCACGTCGACGCCCTCGACGCGCAGCGAACCGCCGTCCACATCGTAGAAGCGCTGCAGCAGCTTAATGAGCGTGGTCTTGCCGGCGCCGGTGGGGCCGACGATGGCGATGGTCTGGCCGGGCTGCGCCTCGCAGCTAAAGTCGTGGATGATGGTCTTGTCGGGCGTGTAGCCAAACTTGACATGGTCAAACTCCACGTGACCGGGGCGCTTCTCGGGGATCTGCGCGTCGGCCTTCTGCTCCTCTTCGGGCGCGGCCAGGAACTCAAAGACGCGCTGCCATCGACTGCATCGTGTTGCTCACGTTGCCCAGCTGCTGCACCGGCTGCGTAAAGTTGCGCACGTACTGAATGAAGCTCTGAATATCGCCGGGCGTGGCATTGCCGGTCAGCGCGAGCTGCGCGCCCACTACGACAACGCCCACGTAACCCATGTTGCCCACCAGGCTCATAAGCGGCATCATCAGGCCCGACAGGAACTGCGAGCGCCAGCCACTAATAAACAGGCGGTCGTTTTGACGGTCGAACTCCTCGATCGAGGCTTCGGCGCGGTCGAACACCTGAATGACGTTCTGGCCGGCAAAGTCCTCCTCGATAATGCCGTTGACGGTACCCAGGACCTGCTGCTGCTCGCGGAAGTACGGCTGCGAGAAGTGAATCATCACCATCAAGATAATCGCGGCGGCCGGCAGCGTGAGCACGGTGACGCCGGTGAGCGGCAGGCTGATCGACAGCATCATGACGAGGACGCCGATAATCTGCGTGACGGACGTAATAAGCTGCGTCACGCTCTGGTTGAGCGACTGGCCGAGCGTATCGACGTCGTTGGTGATGCGGCTGAGCACGTCGCCCTTGCTGTGGCCGTTGAAGTAGCTCATTGGAACGACAGCGATCTTGGCGGCGATCTCCTTGCGCATGCGATAGCAGATCTTTTGCGTGACGCCGGTCATGAGCCAGCCCTGGATGAGGCTGCAAACAGAGCTTGCCAGATACAGGCAGAGCAAAAAGCCGAGCGTCTTGGCGATCCAGTCAAAGTCGACGTCGCCGGTGCCGTTGACCTTGGCAACCAGGCCTTCGAACAGTTTGGTGGTAACCTGGCCGAGCACCTTGGGCCCCACAATGTTAAAGATGACCGAGCACACGGCAAAGGCGACGGCAGCAAACACGGCAATCTTGTGCTGGCCGATATAGCCGAGCAGCTGCCTCATGGTGCCTTTAAAGTCCTTGGCCTTTTCGCCGCGGCCCATGCCACCCATACGGCCCATAGGACCGCGCCGGCGGGTGGGCTTGGGAATCTGAGTCTTGGTCTCGTCTGCCATTAGCGCTCGCCTCCTTCCGTGACGGCTGCAATTTCTTCTTGGGTAAGCCCCAGCTCCTCGGCGGAAAGCTGCGACTGTGCGATCTCCAGGTACGCCGGGCAGCTGTGCAGCAGCTCCTCGTGTGTGCCAGTGCCCACCACGTGGCCGTCGTCGAGCACGATAATCTGGTCGGCGTGCATGATGGTCGCGATGCGCTGGGCCACGACCACGAGTGCGGCGTCGGTAACGTTTTTGGCCAGCTCCTCGCGCAGGCGCGCGTCGGTCTTGTAGTCGAGGGCACTAAACGAGTCATCGAACACCACGACCTCGGGCTTTTTGGCCAACGCGCGGGCGATGGCCAGGCGCTGGCGCTGGCCGCCCGAGACATTGGATCCGCCCTGGCTGATGGGGGAGTCGTAGCCGCCCTCGCGCCCGGCGATAAAGTCCTCCGCCTGGGCGACGCGTGCCGCCTGGCGCATATCCTCGTCACTCACCATATCGCCGGCAAACTTGAGGTTGCTCTCGACGGTGCCCGAGAACAGGCGACCCTGCTGCGGGATATAACCAATACGGCGGCGTAGCTCGGAAAGGGTCATGTCACGCACGTCGATGCCGTCGAGCGAAATGCTGCCGCCTGTGACGTCGTACAGGCGCGGAATCAGCTGCACGAGCGTGGACTTGCCCGAGCCCGTGGAGCCAATGATGCCGAGCATCTGACCGGCATGCGTGGTGAAGTTCACGCCGCTGATGACATCGGCGCGGGCATCGGGATACTGGAAGCTCACGTCGCGGAAGGTGAGCTCACCGCGTGACGCGCTGGTCGCGGGCAGTTTGGGCGAGGAGGGGTCGTTGATGCTCGTGGGGCAGGTGATGACCTCTTCCACGCGCTCGGCTGCGACCTCGGCGCGGGGCAGGATGACCGAAACCATGGTGAGGATCATAAACGCCATGACGATCTGCATGGTGTAGGAGATAAACGCCATCATGTTGCCGACCTGCATCACGCCGTCGGACACGCCCTGCGCGCCAAACCAGACGATAAGCACGGTGATGCAATTCATGACCAGCATCATGAGCGGCATCATAAAGCTCATGGCGCGGTTGGTGTAGAGCTGCGTGGTCATCAGGTCGAGCGAAGCCTTGTCAAAACGCTCGAGCTCATGCTCCTCGCGGTTGAACGAGCGGATAGGCATAAGGCCGTCGAGCAGCTCGCGGGCGGTAAGGTTCACGCGGTCCACAAAGCTCTGCATCTTTTTGAATTTGGGCATAGTGAGGCCCATAAGCACGCCGACGACGGCCGAGACCGCGATGATGGCCACGGCGATGGTCCACTCCAGGCCGGTGTGGTTGGCCAGGACGCGCATGACGGCGACGATGCCCATGACGGGCGCCATCAGACACATGCGGATAAACAGGGTTGCGGCCATCTGAATCTGCTGAATGTCGTTGGTGCAGCGGGTGATGAGCGAGGCCTGGCTAAACTTGCCCACCTCGGCTGGCGAGAAGTGCATAACCTTGTTGAAGGTCTCGCGGCGCAGGTCGCGTGCGATGGAGCAGGCGGTGCGCGAAGCCACGGCACCGGTCAGGATGGTGGCGACCAGCGACACCAGACACAGACCAAACATCGTGGTCGCCATGCGGCCCAGGTAGGCGTTCTGCACGTCGGCGGGGTCGATGCCCTGCGCCTTGTACTCGTCCTGTACATAGCTCACGGCGCGCTGGGTGACGATGGAGCCCGACATGGAGCCCATTTTGTCCGCCATTTCGTTGGCGCCC
>ERZ773165.2026-NODE-2026-length-10790-cov-4.242944_pt1 | contig 10790 bp, 9 predicted proteins | sample MGYA00581003_ERZ773165 | MGnify/ENA primary metagenome ERZ773165 (study PRJEB29015, sample SAMEA2737817) | human gut metagenome | biome: human gut; feature: human-associated habitat; material: faeces | place: China | collected 2012 ... | reverse complement strand
TCTCCTTGGGGAACAGCGGGCGCATGGGGCGGTCCACCACGCGGCTGGTCAGGATAGCGCGCTCGCCGGGGCGGCCCTCACGGCGCATAAAGCTGCCGGGAATGCGGCCTGCTGCGTAGAGCTTTTCCTCGTACTCCACGTTCAGCGGGAAGAAATCCACGCCCTCGCGGGGCTTGGGGCTCATGACCACGTTGCACATCACGCAGGTCTCGCCGTAGCGGATGAGGGCGCTTGCGTTGGACAAGCCGCACATCTTGCCCATCTCCACCTTGAAGGGGCGGCCTGCCAGCGTAGTCTCGTAAACTTTGAAGTTGTCAAAGTTTTCTTTGCGGGAACCAAATTCGATTGCCATTTGGTTTGCCTCCTTATGTCCGTTTGATATTCCAAAAGGCTGCCCGCCGCGCATCATAGCAATAAATCCAGCGTCCGTGCCGCTTCACACAGGCGTTCGATTTACTGCTGCAACACGCAGCAGCGGCCTATTTGTTCCAGTGCCTGGGATACAAGGGAAAATCCAACATAAAAGAGCAAAGGGCAGGCACCATTTGCGGTACCTGCCCTCTGTTTTCTATTACTTACGCAGACCCAGAGTTGCGATCAGAGCACGGTAACGCTCGATGTCCTTCTTCTGGAGATAAGCCAGCAGATTGCGGCGACGGCCAACCATCTTCAGCAGACCGCGGCGGCTGTGGTGATCGTTAGGGTTCTTCTTCAGGTGCTCGTTCAGCTCGTTGATGTGAGCGGTCAGCAGAGCGACCTGAACCTCGGGGGAGCCAGTGTCCTTCTCGGTCAGAGCGACTTTGGCCATAACTTCCTGCTTGTTCATAGTAACAGTACCTCTTTATAAAATTTTTATTTGCCAGCGACACAGCAGCGGGAAAACGGTACTCCCGAGTGGGCATACTCCCAGCCCCGTATCGCGGTAACAGGGCTAGTATAACAGAAACCAACGTAAAAAGCAAGAAAAATTTTTACAGATCCGCAAAAATAAGGATGTTGTTTTCCCATCAAATCATGTTATAATCTGTCTATTGTAATAAAGAGGTAGATCGAATGACACATTGCTTTTCCCGCCGCAGCTTCCTCAAAGGAAGCGCAGCCGCCGCAGCGGTTCTTTCAAGCCCGCTCCTCCCGGCTGGTGCGGCTTCTTCTGAAACCGAAAACGGCCTGTTCTCCCCTGTCTCTCCTCTCTGCCAGACCCAGTACGGCCCGGTGAAGGGCAGAGAGGGAGAAAACGGCCTGCTCTGCTGGTACGGCATCCCCTATGGCGCTGCGCCCACGGGCGAAAGCCGCTGGACAGCGCCGCAGGAGCCCGCCTGCTGGCACACCGTGCGGGACTGCACCAGCCCCGCCCCGGCGGCCTACCAGTACACCACCTTTCCTCTCGGCACCGAGGACTGCCTGACACTGGACATTTATTCTTCCGCCGAGGCCAAAAAGCGGCCCGTCCTCGTCTATCTGCACGGCAGCGCCGCCACAGGCTCATCTCTCGAGCTGCCCGGCAGCGAGCTCGTGCGGGACGCGGGCTGCGTCTTTGTCGCCCTCAACTACCGGCTGGGGCTGTTCGGGTGGAACTGTCTGCCCGCCCTTACTTCCGGCTCCGACGCCACCGGAAGCTTTGCCCTGCTGGACATCGCCCGGGCGCTGGACTGGGTGCGGGACAACATCCGCCGCTTTGGCGGCGACGCCGACAATATCACCCTCTTCGGCTTCTCTGACGGCGGGCGGATGGCAGCGGCCCTTGCGGGCAGCCCGCTCTTCCGCGAACGCTTCCAGAAGGCCGTCGCCATCTCCGGCGGGCTGTCCCTCGCCGACCCGGACGCCGCCGCCCAGAAGCTGGCCGAAAATTTCGCGCCGCTGGCCGTGGAAGACGGGCGGTTCGCTGACACGGCTTCCGCCGCCGAATGGCTGCTGACGCCGGGGGCGGACGTCCGGGAATGGCTCTGCGGCCTCGAACCGGCCCGCATTGCGGCCCTCGGCAAACCAGCCATCCTCTACGCAGACGATGTGGTGCTCTCCCGGGACGCCCGGAGTGCTGTCCCCCTCCTGCTGCTCAGCAGCGCCACCGAATTCAGCGGCTTTGTCCGGGACGACCTGCGGCCCGCTTCCAGCGCGGCCCGGGCCTATGCCGTAAAATACGGCTCAGCCCTCTGCCGCTGGAGCAGCACCGAAGCCGTCGCCGAAGCGCTGGGCGGCAGTGCTCCGGTCTGGCTTGGCCTCATCGACTACGGCGGAGCCGACAGTCAGACGACTATTCCGGGCCTCGGCTCCTTCCACGGCCTGCCGCTGGCGCTGTTCTCGTCCGAAAGCAGCTATTCTGCCTGTGCTGATTTGTCTTCGGCAGGTGCGCAGGCCCTTTCGGCCCAGCTGAAACAGGCGCTTGCCGGCTTCATGACCAGCGGCTCCCCGGGCTGGGACGTCTGGACGCCGCAAGACCGCGACTCCCTCCACTTCGATGCCGACAGCGAAACAGCCTGCATCACCTTCAACTCCTACCCGGATACCCAGGAAAGTATCCGTGCCGCCATGGCCGCAGACACGTCCCTCTCCGCCGCCGAAAAGGAAACGGTGGAGCACCTCTATTTTTCCGGTTTCTCTTTCTGACGAAGCAAAAACGCACCTCACCGATCGCTTTCATCGGTGAGGTGCGTTCTTGTTTTATTCAGCGGCTGATGCCGCCCACAGCCTTTTTGATCTCGGCTTTGTTCCGGTACATCGCAGCGTCAGCTTCCATGAACAGCTCGTCCGCCGTCATGGTGCGGCCTGCCTGCATGGCATAGCCCACTGCGATGGAGACGGGATACTCTTCCTTCGCATCCCACTCCGCGCACAGCCGCCGGAGCGTTTCGACTGCTGCCTTCACAGCGTCCTCATCTGTCGCAGTCGCAATGACCGCGAACTCATCGCCGCCGATGCGGAAGCAGTCCTCGGCCCGGTAAAAGGCCTCCCGGATGCAGCGGGCCGCACAGCAGAGCAGTTCGTCACCGGCACGGTGGCCGTATTGGTCGTTGGTCTGCTTGAGCCAGTTGACGTCCATGACGATGTAGGTCCAGTCCGTGTGCTCGGGCCAGCGGGACTTCATATACTTGAAGGCCGTATAGTTGAAAAGCCCGGTCAGCGAGTCGGCGTAGGCCAGCTTCTTGTAGTTTTCCAGCTGGGCCTGTTCGTTGACAGCCTGCCGGATGCGGTGGAGCACGATGCGGCCCAGCATCACCAGAAATCCCAGCAGACCGGCGCAGTAGCACACGGCGTAAGTCCGGCCCCGGTAGCCGCTGTAGAAGGTCGCCAGCGCAAGCAGAGCACCCGCTGCCAGCACGCCGAAAGCCAGCAGGATGTTCCTCACCTCGCCGCTGTGGTTCTTTTTATAGGAGACCACGAGGGTATGGAATGCTGCCAGAATGCTGGCAATGACGGTGATATGAATGGGCATGAGCAGCCACAACATGGGCTGTCCGGCCAGCAGCCAACCCGCAGCATCTGCTGCCAGCAGTACCAGCGCAGCCATCTGCGGGAGGCGGATGAGCCAGCCATCATTCCTTATGGTACAGCGGACGAATTCCAGCGTGAAAGGCGCTGTGAGGCTGAAGGTGACCAGCGAGACGAACACGACGAGATTCGCCCTGTCCGTCACCAGTGCCAGCAGCTCGGAATCGGTCAGTATCCAGATGCCGGCGTCCAGCATCAGCCCGATCAGCACCCGGGTCTGATGGCGGACCTCCGGAGTGAAGATGCTGTGCATCGTCACCATCAGAACGCCAAGCTCCACGGCGCAGAGGACGCAGAGCAGGAAGAACATCAGCGCGTAAAGGCTGCGCCTGAAATAATAGCTGCTCAGTTTCGTCTGGGTGGCCAGCACCGACTCGCTGCTCAGCATCGCGCTGAGGGCCGACGGCTCCGCACAGCGAAGCACCAGCGTCTTTCCGGCCGCGCCCTCCGGCAGAGCAGCAAAGAGCCGCATCTCTGCCGGGCCGCTGCCCGGGTCGTAGGTATAAAACGCCGTCTCCTGACCGTCCGCCGCCCGCAGCCCGAGGCTGAACTTCTGCTTCGTGCCGCGGATGCTCAGCATCAGGCTTTCCCCCATGCTTTCCGGAATGTCATACACGGCCTGCTGGTCTGTTTCCAGCGTCCAGCTGTCGTTCAGTTCCTGCAGACTGCCCTGCACCAGTGTGCGGTGGGGGTCTTCCTGAACACGGCAGGAGTCTGCCACCCCCAGAAGGACCAGCAGCGCCACCAGCCAGACCAGGATGCGCAGGCACCATTTCTGTTTTGTTTTTTTCATAAAGTTCACTCCGCAAAGTATTCCTGCGCGCGCTGGGCTGCGTGGTCGATGCACTCGCGCAGCTCATCCAGCGTGTCGAACTTTTTGCTGGGACTGAGGTAGGCGTGGAACTCCACCACCGGATCGGTGCCGTAAAGGTCGCCGGTAAAGCCCGGGATGAAGGTCTCGCAGGTCACCTTGCTCTCGTCGCTGTTGACGGTGGGCCGGGTGCCAAGGCCGGTGGCCGAGGGGTACCACCTGTCTCCTATTCTGGTACGGGTGATATAGATGCCGTACCGGGGCAGCTGGAAGCCCTGCGGATAGAGCTGGTTGATGGTCGGCACGCCCAGCGTCCGGCCAAGGCCCGCCCCGTGATGCACCGTGAAGCGGATGGCGTAGGGCATCCCCAGCATGGCATTGGCCGCCGGGATGTCACCGCCTTCCAGCGCGGTGCGGATGCGGGTGGAGGAAACAGGCTTCTCCTCAAACTGTGCCATCGGCAGGACGACTACCTCCACGCCCAGCGGCTCGCAGAGCTGACGCAGCAGCTCCGGTGTGCCTGCCGCCCTGGCCCCGAAGGTGAAGTTCTCGCCGCAGAACAGCGCCCGGGCGTTGCAGTCCCGGATGATGCCCAGCACGAACTGCTCCGGCGTCATGGTCTTGATCTCCTCGAAATCAGGGCAGAGATAGTGCTCCACGCCGAGGCTGGCGATGAGGGCGTGCTTGTCCTCGGTGGAGAGCAGGCGCTTGCCCTTCATCTTGTTTTCGGTGGGCAGGCGGAAGGTGAACACCGCCGGTGCCGCGCCATGGGCCTTGGCCCACTCCACTGCGCCATTGATGACCGCGCGGTGGCCGATGTGGATGCCGTCAAAAAAGCCCATTGCCACAGCAGAGCCGTGGGCACCGCCCAGCGCAAGCGGCGCAAGCTGTGAATAGATCTGCATGAATGTTCTTTAATTCCTCTCTACAAAGAGTTTTTCGACCTTGAGCACGCCGCCGGTGATGTTCGCAAGGCCCAGGAACTGGCCCTCGGCATTGCGGACACGGTAACGGCCATCTGCCGCCGGGTAGCGGCTGGTGGGGCAGCCGTTGTACAGGTGCTGCTCCACCCTTGGCTCTGCCACCAGCAGAGGCAGGCTCTCGAACACGCTCTCCACCGGCAGCATCAAAGCCTGCAGTGCCTCGGGGCCTGCGTCCTTTGCCTCCTGTATCTCTTCCAGCGTGTGGGCGTCGGCCTCGGTGTAAACACCCGCCGTCGTGCGGCGCAGGGCGCTCATGGTGCCTTTCTGGCCCATAGCGGCGGCAATGTCCTCCAACAGAGTGCGGATATACGTTCCCTTGGAGCAGCGGACGGTGAGGACGTATTCGTTCTCCACCGGGCTGCCGCCGTACCGGACGTCCAGTATCTCGATGGGGCGGGCCTTCCGCTCCACCGTGACGCCCTCGCGGGCCAGCTTATAAAGGGGCTGGCCGTTGATCTTAACAGCCGAGTACATGGGCGGCGTCTGCATCTGGGGGCCGAGGAACCGAGGCAGAACAGCCAGCAGTTCCTTCTCCCCTGCCGTCACCGGGGCCGTTTCCAGCACGGTGCCGGTAATGTCGCCGGTGTCGGTCTGCATCCCCAGCCGCAGCCGGGCGCAGTAGGTCTTGGTGTGGTCGAGCTGAAGGTCCACAGCCTTGCTGGCCCCGCCGCAGAACACCGGCAGAACACCGGTCGCCATGGGGTCCAGCGTACCGCTGTGGCCCAGTTTCCGGGTGCCCAGAATGCCCCGCAGCTTGGCAATGACATCAAAGCTGGTCCAATCGGTGGGCTTATCAACAATGAGGATCCCCTGCATCATGCTTCCTCCTGCGGTGCATCAAGAACAGCTTCCACCTCAGAGAGGATCGCGCTCTTGGCATTGTCAAGGTTGCCCAGCAGCTCACAGCCCGCCGCACGGGTGTGGCCGCCGCCGCCCAGACGGCGGGCAATGGCACAGGCATCCACGCCCTTGGCGGTGCGCACGCTGATGCGGTAGCTGCCGCCGGGCTGCTGGCGCAGGGTCAGGCCGACCTTCACGCCCTCAATGCTGATGGGCAGGCTGGTCAGCTCTTCCAGATCCGCAGGGTCTACCCTGCTCTGCTCGATCTCATCCCGGGTCAGGTAGATGAGGGCGCAGCGGCCATCCAGATGATATTCCAGATGGTTGCGGGCGATCCGCTCGGCTTCCATCCGCTCCCGGGACTTGGTGTCAAACAGCAGGGTGTTCAGCTCGTCCACATGGGCACCGGCCTCCATCAATTTGGCCGCAGTGATGTGGGTGCTGGCCTTGGTGGAAGAGAACTTGAAGCATCCGGTATCCGTGGACAGGCCGGTATACAGGCAATCGGCAATGTGGGGGGTGATCTCCACATGCATGGCACAGATCACCTCATACAGCAGCTCTGCCGCAGCGGCGGCGCTGCCGTCCAGCAGCGTGAACTCGGCGTAGCCGCTGTTGCCTGCGTGGTGGTCGATGCACAGGTCCACATGGCGCGTGTACTGGGGAACGCCGTTGCCCTCGCCAAACAGCTGGACGCTGGCAACATCCACAGCCACCACGATCTGCGGCTCAAATTCGCCCTTGAACAGGCGGGGGTTGGTAAATGCGTACCGGCCGGGGATGGGGTCGGCGCAGAGCACGGCTGCGTGTTTTTCCAGTGCAAGCAGCGCATAGTAGAGCGCGCTGCCGCAGCCGACCGTATCACCATCCGGGTTTTTGTGGCACAGAATCAAGATGTTATCTGCAGCAAGCAGCTTTTCTGCCATCTGCTGTACATTCAGCTGTTCTGTCATCCCATGTTCCATCCTTTCCGCAAGGCTGATTATTCCTCGGTCTCTTCCGGCTGGCTGGTTTTCTCAGCGTCACCGTTCACGTTCAGCGTGCGGAGCAGCTCATTGATGTGGGCTGCATAGGCGGCACCGTCGTCCTCCACAAAGATGAAGCGGGGTGCCTTGCGGATGTGCATTTTCTTGCTCACTTCGGTGCGCACATGGCCTGCGGCGCGGTTCAGGGCCTCGATAGCGGGCTTGGGGCCGTCCTCACGGCCCATCACGCTCACATAGACCTTCGCCACGTCCAGGTCGGGCGTCACATCCAGCCGGGTGACGGTCAGCAGACCGCCCTCCAGCCGCGGGTCTTTCAGCCGTCCGATGATGGCGATGAGCTCACGCTTCATGTCCTGCGCCAGACGGCCCATATTTTTCTGAGACATAGTTTCTCCTCTAAAATAAACCTCTCCGTCATTGCTTCGCAATGCCACCTCTCCTATCGAGGAGAGGCCTTGGCATTTCGTAAAGCTTCACCTCTTCGCCAGAGGCTCCCCTCGGTAGGGGCAACAACGACGACCGCCGCCAGTGGCGGAAACAGGGAGTCGTTGTTGGGGCAGCGGCCAGCAAGACGCGCGCAATGCGCAGCGGATGCTGGGTGCCGCAACCCGGCCTTGTCGAGCGAAGCGAGACTGAGAGGTTTAACATTTTTTATAAGGAGATCACAATGAAAAAACGTCTTCTCGCATTTCTGCTGGCGGTCAGCATCGCGGTGTCGATGCTGGTGATGCCGGCATCGGCTGCGGGCAACAACACCGCCGTCCAGTTTGCCATCACGCTGGGTGCTATGGACTCCGAGCAGTCCGGCGCACTGAATGCAGCCGTGACCCGCGGCGCATTTGCCAGAATGCTGACCTCTTACTCTACCTACCGGGAGAGCGTCTCTTCTCAGGGGGCAGTGGGTACCCTCTACACCGACCTGCCCGGCTCCTCGGCATGGGCGCCCTATGTCCGCATCGCCGTGCAGCAGGGCTGGATGAACGGCTACACCGATGGCAGCTTCCGCCCGAACAACGCCGTCACGCTGGAAGAAGCATGCACTGCAGTGCTCAAGCTGATGGGCTATAAGATGACCGACCTGAGCGGCGCGTTTCCCAACGCTCAGCTCAACAAGGCCAGCGAGATCGGCCTGCGTGCCGGCCTCGACCGCCGTCAGGGCGAAGCGATGAACTACGAGGACTGCGCCGTCCTGCTCTACAATGCCCTCACCGCCAACAACGCCAGCGGCTCGGCCTACGGCACGACCCTTGGCTTTACCGTGAGCAATGGTCAGGTGGACGGCTCCACCATCCTGCTCAGCAGCCTGGAAGGCCCCTTCGTGGCTTCGGAGAGCACGGTGCTGCCCTTCGTCCCTGCCAGCGTCTACCGCAACGATAAGGTCTCCGGCTCCGCAGAGCTGAACAAATACGACGTCTACTACTACAGCGAGAGCCTCAAGACCCTGTGGGTCTATACCCGCCGTGCCGCAGGCCGCATCACCGAGGTGTCTCCCTCGGCCAGCGCCCCCGCTTCCATCACGGTGGCAGGCACGTCCTATACGCTGGGCAGTACGGCCATTGCTTCTCAGGTGTCTTCTCTCAACGGCGGCGGTGTCGGCCAGGTGGTCACTCTTCTGCTGGGCATGAACAATGTGGCCGCAGGCATCATCACCGGCGAGGAGGCCGACGAGGTCTTTTACGGCGTGGTGCAGTCGTCCGCCCGCAACCTCATCGATGAGGACAACAGTGCCGATGTGCTTCAGACCGTCAAGGTCCTGTGTACCGACGGCCTTGCCCGCGAAGTGAATGTAGACAAGAGCCTGAATTTCCCCGCTGGCTGGCTGGTGGAAGTGCGGGTCAGCCCCGAAGGCGAGAGCGTGGAAAAAATCGATGAGCGCTCCGTCAGCGGCACTGTGAACGAGAACGCCACCGCGCTGGGCGATATGGCTCTGGCAGATGACGTGCAGATCCTTGATACGAGTACAGGGGGTGTGGCTGGGACGGTTCGTCCCAGCCGCCTATCGGGGGTAAACTTAAAGGCTTCCGATGTCCGCTACTACACCACCAATCCGCAGGGGCAGATCGACACGCTTATTCTGAACGATGTGACTGGCGACCTGTGGTACTACGGTGTGCTGGATGATGTGAAGAATGTCGCCGCCAACTACAGCACCCTTCTCAGTGCCATCAAGGCTGAGCCGGGTGACGGCACCATTGACACCAATGCAGTCGTCAGTCAGGTGAAGAGCATCATGGTACCCACCACCACAGAGATCTTGTGGGGCGTTATCTCCGGCGACATCCTCAGCACGGCATGGGAGCGCCTGACCAGCAACACCGGCGCACTTCTGGGCCTCGGCTTCCAGCAGATCGCTCAGATCACCGGCACTCCCTTCAGCCAGATATTCAACTTCATCGGCAGCGGTGCGACCTATATCGGCTACGTCAACGGCCAGCAGGCCAGTCTGAGCACTTCCATCAAGTATCCTGTGCTGGCTGGCGGCATTGCGGTCTGTCAGGAGACGACCGGCTCTGTCCGCAACATGGTGCAGCTGATGCCCATGAAGATCGACAAGGTGGGTGCGGCCAGCGTCCTTTCCTCCAAGGGCGAAAGGCTTGAAATGGCCGATAATACGCAGGTCTACCTGTGGTACAAGGGTCAATATTACTACACCAAGCTCACTTCCGTCAACTCCGATGATTACTATCTTACCGGCTGGTACGACAACTTTGGCTGCGCCGCTGGCAAAAAGGTGCGTATCATCGTCGCTGTCAAAAAAGACTGATGGCAGGTTATTACAGCCGCCCCGCGCAGCTTGCCCGGCAGATGCGCCAGCTGCTTTTCCCGAGGCGGTGTCCCTGCTGCCGCAGGGTGCTGGGAACGCTGCCGCTCTGTGAGGTGTGTACACCGCGGCTGGAAGAGCTGCGCCGCGGCCCGGTCATGCGGCTGGACGTGAGCCGCCACTATCTGGGTGCTCTGGACGGGGCGGCTGCGCCCTACCGGTATGAGGGCGTCGTCCGCAGCGCCATCCTCCGCGCCAAATACGAAGGCGAAAGCTGGACAGCGGTGGAGCTTGGCGTGGAGATGACGGCCCGGCTGTTCGGGGCAGAGGTGGAGATGCACTGTGCAGAGCCGGTGCCGGGGCTGGTCCCCGGTGCGGCCATCGGTTACGACTGCATCGTTCCGGTGCCTGCCACCAGCCGTCGGCGCGGCTACAATGTGCCGGAACGGATGGCGCAGCCTCTGGCCCATGCACTGGGCCTCCCGCTGCTGCCAAAGGCGCTCTGCCGCGTCCGGGCCGGACGTCATCAGGCAGGACTCTCGCTGGACGAGCGTCTGGCAAATGCGGCCGGTGCCTTCCGGGCGCAGGAGCCGGAGCTCGTGGAAGGGAAGCGGGTGCTGCTGGTGGATGACGTCATCACCACCGGCGCTACCGCCGCAGCCTGCGCGCAGGCACTGCTGGATGCGGGCGCCCACAGCGTCTTTGCCGTGGCAATGGCAGTCACCGAAAATGAAATGGACGCACCATCGAGAGCTTCTGGACAATGAGCGAAAAATCCAGAAAAAATCCAAGAAAAATAAAAAAAGCGCTTGACAAAACGGCCTATAGCGGGTATACTAATGGAGCTGTGAGCGATGAGCCACAACAAATATCCGGGTGTAGCGCAGTTTTGGTAGCGCGCTTGAATGGGGTTCAAGAGGCCG
>ERZ773165.2019-NODE-2019-length-10812-cov-4.938459_pt1 | contig 10812 bp, 12 predicted proteins | sample MGYA00581003_ERZ773165 | MGnify/ENA primary metagenome ERZ773165 (study PRJEB29015, sample SAMEA2737817) | human gut metagenome | biome: human gut; feature: human-associated habitat; material: faeces | place: China | collected 2012 ... | reverse complement strand
ATATCTTTTATATCAATTATTATAACACATATGTTCGTATTCGTGTGTCATAAGGACAAAAAAACAGGCAATTCATCACGTCCTTAAAAGAACGTGTTTCCTTGCACACTTTCAAAAAATCGATGTAAACTGATACAATAAAGGAAATAATCAGAAAGGATGATTCCATGAATATCTCATTGATGATCACAGTCATTGCAGCCTTTGCAACGCCTATGATTCTGGCACGTTTCAACATCAAACTTCTGCCGACGTCCGTTGCCGAAATCATCGTCGGCATCATTATCGGCAAAAGCTGTCTCAACCTGGTGCACATCGATTCGATTCTGACCAGCATGTCAACGTTCGGCGTAATCTTGCTGTTGTTTTTGAGCGGCATGGAAATCGATTTTTCGCTCTTCAAAAAAAACAACGCTCCGTTGACGAAGCTCGAACAAAAGCAAGCAGACGACACGCCCAAAATCACGCCGGTCCAAGTCGCCGTCCTGGCCTACGCTTTGAGCTTTGTCGCAGCTTTTGCGCTTGCATTTCTCTTTAAATTCACCGGCCTGTTCACGAACGTCCTGCTGGCAACGATTCTTTTTTCGACAATCGCGCTTGGCGTCGTCATTTCAGTTTTGAAGGAAAATGAGCTTCTGTCAAAGCCGTTCGGTCAGACGATTCTTCTGATTGCGGTTTTAGGCGAGGTCGTCCCGCTGCTTTCCTTGACGATCTACAGCTCCGTCGTTGCCGGAAGAGGAAGTCAGATTTGGCTCATCGGCCTGCTATTCATTGCCGGTGCCATGATTTTCAGGCACTTTCGCTGGTTCTTCCCGGCTCTTTCCAAATTTAACAAATCAACTACGCAAATCGACATGCGTTTGTCGTTTGCAGTCATCATCACTCTGGTCGTCCTGGCTGAACACGTCGGTGCAGAAAACATCTTGGGCGCGTTCGTTGCCGGCATCGTCATCAAGCTTCTTTCTCCGAGCGAATCCACGCAGCAAAAGCTGGACGCGATCGGATACGGCTTTTTGATTCCTTTCTTCTTCATCCTGACCGGAGTCAAGCTCGACATTCCGAGTCTTTTGGCGGATCCAAAGACGATCGTTCTTATTCCGTTGTTCTTTTTGGCGTTCGTCCTGGCCAAGCTTCCGGCCTTCTTCGGACTGCGGCTGCGTTTCAAACGCCAAAACGCCTTGGCCGGCTCGATTCTTTCCGGAACGACGATTACGCTCGTTCTGGCAGTTCTGACGGTCGCAGAAGACCTTAAAGTCATCACGAGCCAGCAATCAGGTGCGTTCCTCATTGCCGGCATCCTGACCTGTCTTTTCGGTCCGCTTTGCTTCAACCGCCTCCTTTCGTCCGAACCGGAAGACATGAAGAAAACAACGGTTCACATCATCGGTGCAAACCTCGTGACGATCAACGCTACAGAACGGCTCAATTCGGACTGGTATGACGTTTCGATCTATACTCATAAACAAGAAAACTACGATACTTACCGCTACAAGGGCAACGTCAGCTTGCTGACAAGCATTGATCCGAAGGACTTGATTGACAGCTCTGTATTTGACACGGATATCCTGGTCCTTGGCTACACCGACCCGCAGATGAACGTCAACCTGGCTCTGAAAGCCAAGGAATACGGAGTCAAGCGCGTCATCTGCGAACTGGAAAATACAGATCCGCAAAGCATGTCCGAGATGGATCACAAGCTGGCTTCTGCCGGCGTCGAAACGCTCAATATTTTCGACACGAACGTCGGTTTAATGAGCGCCGTCATCGAAACGCCGTCAACGCTCCAGATGATTACCGGCAATTCGCGTCTCTACGAAGTCGTCGTCAACAATGCCAGATTTGACGGCATTGAAGTCAGTCAGATTCCGTTCGTCGAAAACATCACCATCAGTCGAATTTTCAGAAACGGCAGGGCGATTTCTCCGCACGGATCGACTCAGATTCAGCTCGGAGACCACATTTTGTTCTCATGCGACAAGGACGTCATGCCAAGGCTGCGTGCCGTCTTGAGCAAAATGAACGAGTAGCGCGTTTTGGCTGATGATGATATACTTTTTTCGGAGGATTTCTAATGAGCTATAAAATATATCTGGTAAGACATGGACAAACGATTTTAAATCGCTATAATCGAATGCAGGGGTGGTGCGATTCACCGCTCACCCAAAAGGGCATTGAAGATGCGCATGAAGCAGGTCGGCGCCTCAAAAAAATCAGATTTGCGTACGCGTTTCACAGCGATACGACGCGCGCAATGAGAACCTGCAACTATATTCTGTCCGAAAACGACAATGAAACGCCCGTTCCGATCACGCTTGAAAATTTCCGTGAACAAGGCTACGGCTATTACGAAGGATCCGATTCCAATCAGGCCTGGCTGATGATCGGTGCCTCGCACAACTGCCGCACTTTCAAAGAGCTGATCTCAACGTACTCGATTGAAGATGCGCGCGATTTCTGCAAGGAAGCAGACCCGTTCCACCAGGCCGAAAACAACCAGGAATTCTGGGAACGCGTCGGAAATGGTTTTGAATATCTTGACAAGATTGCAGATGACGGCTGCAACATTTTGATCGTCAGCCACGGAACGACGATCAGAAGCATCGTCCACCATTTCGATCCCGAAGTCGATATCACCGTCAGTCCCGAAAACGGTTCGGTGACCCGCTTGACGGTTGACGGAACCCGCGTTTCAGTCGATTACTACTCGCACTGTTTGAAAACGGACGAATACTGATTTGCTCGTTTGCATCAAAGCAGCAATCACGCTCTGCATTTCACATTAACGTGCCGACATGCACGCAAGGAGGAAAAGTTATGATCGACAAAGGTCTTGCAAAAAGTCCGACGACAAAAATTTATCTTGCCACGCCATGGTTCAACGACGTTCAAAAAGAACGCGCCAAAAAAGCGCGCGAATATCTTAACCAAAACGAAACCGTCGGCGTTATTCACTTTCCGTTTGACTTCCAGTACAAGGACGCGACCGTGGACAACGATCCGGAAGGCGTCTTTGGAACGCCGGAATGGGTTGCTGCCACGTTCCAAAACGACTGCACTGCCGTTGCAACAAGCGACATCGGCGTTTTCTTGTACGATCTCGACAACATTGACGACGGCTGCGCATATGAGCTTGCTTTGTTCCGCAGCCAGCAAAAGCCATGCGTGGTCATTCCGTTCACGGAACGAGACCCGGAAGACGTCGAAATCAATCTCATGATTGCCGGTGCTGCTACAACATGGATCAAGCAAGAAGATTTTGAAAGTCTCAAAACTTTCAACTTCAATCATCCGCAGGCAAATCCCGTGCCTCCGTTCAAGGTTTTCTAAAATAATTTTTGGTCGAGAGGCCGGAAAAAATATTCCTCAAATTAAAAACCGAATGACTGCAATTAATTGCAGTCATTCGGTTTTTGCGTATCGCCTGCCAAAAGATCCGCTGTCAAAGCATTGCGTTTTATAATAATTTCTTCTTCCTCGTCGTCTGCGGGCGATATCATAATTTTCATTCGTTCAAATGCTTCCTCCGCGAAACTGCAAAAACGGCTGCCAACGCTGCAACGAGCCACAATGTCATGATTCCGACCTGTGCAGCCGTGCTCAAAACGTGTCCGCCGGCTTTGACGGTAATGCCGACATATTCCTGATAATTTGTCGCAATTTCTGACGGACAACCGGCAAACGTCTTATCCAACGCGGATTGAACGCAGCTTTTGCGCAAAATCGATGCGCCGTGCAAAAAAGGCAAAAACTTCAAAACACTCGCAACTCCTTTTGGAAGAAAGCCCATCGGCAAATAGACTCCTCCCAAAAATCCGACCAGCGTTCCGGAAATGCTTGCAAACGTCGACCAACCCTTTGAACTTTTGAGCCCAAGCGAAATCCCGTACGCAACGATCGAAAACAAAACGACGTTGAGCGCAATTCCCACGATGACCTTCAACAGGCTCGTCAGCGAAAGCATCTCTCCGCCGTCTAAAACGATAAATGCCAAAAAAACGCCGAGCGTTGCCAAACACATCATCATCGAAACCATCATTGACGCTGCGATGTATGACAACGAGACAATGCTGCGCTTGATCGGTGCCGAATAAAAGCAATCAATCGCATGACTCTTGATGTCGTCGATGTATATTCCGATCACGCTGGTGGATACGGTCAGCGAATTCGTCATCAAAATTCCGGCCAAGGTGCAGTAATAAACGAGTTCCGTCGCATTCTTCCTGTCCGTTGCCGTTGCTTTTGAACGACGAAATTGCTCCAAAAGACTCAAAATGCTGTCAACGTTCATCTTGGACAAAAAGACGCCCATCAAAACGATGATGATGATCATCGCCAAAAACGAAAAGAACACGGCAGTCTTGTCGCGAAGGAACACCAAACAATGTCTCTTCACCAAATTCCAAAATTTATGCATTTTTATTTCCCCCTGTCACGTTGATGAACAAATCGTCCATCGTTCCCTGAACGACTTCAAAACCTTTGATTTCTCCTCTGATTTTCTCCAAAACGTCCAATGCGTCCTTCGTGCATTCAAGTTCTGCTTCGATCATGTCGTCCGTTTCTTTTGTCAAATGCAGAGCTTTGATTGCTGCAGACTCTTTGACTTCATCCTTTTTTTCCGGTTCAAAATAAAGTCGCAAAATGTCTTTGACGTATGTATTCTTCAACTCAAATGGCGTTCCGGACATCAGCACCTTGCCATGATCGATGATGCAGACGTGCTTTGCATTGGCAGCTTCTTCCATGTAATGCGTCGTCAAAAAGACGGTCATCCCAAGTTCTTTTTGCAAAGAAACGATTGCTTCCCAGACCTTCTTTCTCGTTGCCGGATCAAGTCCCGTCGTCGGTTCGTCCAAAAACAGGATCTTGGGTTCGTGCATCAGTGCCGCCGCAATCTCTGCCTTGCGTTTTTGACCTCCGGAAAGTTTTCCGTACGGTCTGTTCAAAAAATCTTTCAACCCAAGAAGTTTGACGACTTTGTCAAAATTTTTCCTGAGATTTTCCTTAGTCTCGCCATAAAGCCCCCCGCGAATCTGCAGATTTTCCTTGACCGTCAGCAGCTCATCAAGGGAATTTTCCTGATGAACCATCCCGATGTCCTGCCGAATTTTTTCATCGTCCTTTCCGACTTCGTTTCCCAAAACACGCACGCTTCCGCCGTCTTTTTTATATAAGGTGCACAAAATATTGATTACGGTCGATTTTCCGGCACCGTTGACGCCGAGAAAACCGAACAGTTCGCCTTGTTCGACCGAGAAGCTGATATCGTCGACGGCTTTGACGTCTTTAAAATATTTTTTGAGGTTCGAAACTTCAATTGCCCTTTCCTTCATAGCTAAATTCCCCTTTGTTTGCTTGATGGAACTATTATATGTTCAAACTTTGCTTGATTACAAGCATCTTGAACCAGGCGATCAAAAAGAAACCGTAAGACGTCACGTTTTCGATGCGAGCACGTCCCCCAATTTTTCTGACAAATGCAGAGATGAAAGCCTCATTTGTTTTTTGAAATCAGGTTGCGCCACTGCATTTTTCAAAAAATCCGCGTTCGTTTTCAGAATCAGGATGCTGCACTGAATTTGACAAAAAGCCCCGTTTCGGTTTGAAACGGGGCTCGTTCGCAGACAAACTAAAATGCAGATATAAACTGCGAAATGCCTGTGACAACCAAGTAGATTGAAACGATCCACACGATTGCGATGCTGGCAAGGAGCGGATTGAACAACAATGCGATGCCTAAAATCAGGGCAATGACGTTCAATACGATCATCCAGACGTAGTGTGCTTTGCCGGCGTTTTTAAACTGCTTTGAAGCAGCAAGCTGAACAATTGCGTCGAAGATGAACCACAAAGCAAAGATATACGCTACGACCTGGGCACCAGTTGCAGCTTTGAAAATGAACAGGAAGCCAAGCACGAGATCAACGATTCCCATTGCAAAAAGACCAAGCGTCTTTTCTTCGGTCGTCGTATCAAGAACGTGTTTGAACCATAATTCATACAAACCCTTAACAACTGCCGTTGCACCTATGATAATAGAGATGAACTCAAGCGTTGTACCTAGATGAATGAATGTGACTATGCCTGCCACAAACAAAATAACACCTACGACCAAACTGAACCAGTTAAATTTGTGTTGAATTGTTTCCATAACAATCGCCATCCTTTATCAATTTACGATTATATCGTATCACATAATTGATAACTAATGGTAATAATAAGCTCACGTTTTTTATCTGCCGGATTTCGGTTCACAAGAAGCACCGACAAAATCAAAACGATTCCGACTGCAAATGCTGCTTTCCCTTCTTTTGTAACCAACAGCTTCATGTTTATTAACTATTTACCTAAGGATAGCACAGAAATAAATAATTGCGCTACCAATAACCTTTAAGACAGAAAAAATCAGGATGCTTTGCGATTTATTGCGAATCATCCAGGTTTTATATACAACGTGGTTTTGCCCGTAACCGAGAGCAGCATTTTACGGGCAAATTTCAAAAATCGACATTTTGCCCGTAACCGAGGGCTGCATTTTACGGGCATATCACAAAAATCGCTATTTTGCCCGTAACCGAGGGCTGGCACGCTGATTCGCAGCACTGCATCTTGCAAAATGAACCGGTTTTCACTTATCAAAATTGAAAAAATGTCGAACAAAACAAGTCACAAATCGACCCGCCTCGTTCGGCATTTCATTTAATTAAGAAGAACCTTTTTAGAAAATCCAGTGCGGCATCATCTCCGCTTAAAATTATACGTAGTGAATCTTGACGTCGCCCAAGCGGACGCTTCCTTCGACTTTAAGGTTTTGGGTTCCTTCGCCGGACGGCATGCCGACAAACTTAACGTCTGCCAAAAAAGCATCGACGCTGTTGTTGACATCCCATGACCTCGGCACGTAAATGTTGACGTCGCCTAAAGAAACGTCAACTTTGATCGTTGCGTGCCCGTCCTGAAGCATGGCGTTGTCCAAATACAGATTGACGTCCGAAAGATTGGCCTTGACGTCGATTCGTCTGAGATTTTGCGATTGAATATATCGCGACGTCGTGTTCAAAAATGAACTGACTTTGATCGTCGATCCAACCTCATTTTCGGTAAATTCCTCATATTCTTCGCTTTCTTCCTCTTTTCCGTTATCCCCATTAATAATGTAATTTTTTTCTGATGAAACATTTTCATACCAAAACTGAAAATGCTTCTTAAAAATCATGTTCAACCCGATCGTAATCAGCAGTGCTGCCCCAAGAATCGTCCAGGATCCGACGCTTCGCAGATTGAGCTGGTCTTGATAAATAATCAGCAAAAAAGCAATCGAAAAAACGCTCGTTCCGATTTTCTTTTTGCTCAGCCCCTCAATCAGTCCAGCCCCGAAGAACAACGTTCCGACAACTTGCCAAAAACCTAACGGCACGCTGTATTTCAAACCCAGGCGACTGATAACCAAAGCAATCGCGGCTAAAATCAAAAGCACGCCCCAAAATTTTTTCCTCATCATATTTTTTCCCTCACTTCCTTCATGCGTTCACGCAGCAGCTTGTAATATCTTCTCGACACATAAACCTGCTTGTGCGTATTCGCAAATTGAATCGAACATCCTGAAATAGACTGCGTCAAAGCGTATACGTGACTGAGATTGACGATGGTCGATTTGGAAATCCGCATGAATTTTCCGCTCAAAATATCTTCCAATTCGTAAAGCCTGTGCTTAACGACAAAAACATCATTTTTCGTATGCGCGTAAACTTGCCTTTCGCTTGTTTCAAAAAACAAAATTTTATCCGCGGAAAAGAAATATTCCGTGCTGCCCTTATAAAAAATCAGCTGCGGCGTCTTTTGAATCTTTTGCAGCAACGAAAACATCCGTTCAACCTCTTCATCGTACTCGTTCGTTCTCAAAACGATTTCTTTTTCCGAAACATCAGTGCCGATCTCAACTCGAACCCTCATCATCTCACCCCTTTACGTTTTTAATTTAACCATTTTTGAAATTTGCTGTAAACAAATTCGGTTCAAGCGGTCATTATTTGCGCTCAAGCGACACAAATCCTCGTCTGAGAGAACGCACTGCATTTTATAAAATACACAAAAAGAGGCTACGGAGCATTCCGAAGCCTCTTTGAAATACCAGGGGTCTGATTTTAATATACGGACAATTCCGAGTCCTTGTCGAAGAAGTGCGCCTTGTTGATGTCAAAGCCCATTTGAACCTTCGATCCTGGCGCAAGGTAGTCGCGCGCGTCAACTTTTGAAACAAATTCCGTATTGCCGACGCGGCTGTAAAGCTGCGAGTCAGCGCCAAGAAGTTCTGAAACGACGACTTCAGCGTTGACGACAGACTCAGGGAACGTTTTAAGGAAAGCAGGTTCTGAATGAATGTCTTCCGGACGAATGCCGAAGACGATTTCTTTTCCGTCATAGCCCTTATCCTTCAAAACCTTCAAGCATCCTTCCGGAACCGACAACGTAAAGTTGTTGCCATCATCGGTAATTTTGCCGTCCTTAAGCGTCACTTTGAAGAAGTTCATTGCCGGTGATCCAATGAATCCGCCAACGAACACGTTTGCCGGATGATCGTAGACTTCTTGCGGAGTTCCGACTTGCTGAATCTTGCCGTCGCGCATGACGACGATGCGATCGGCCATCGTCATGGCTTCAGTCTGATCGTGCGTAACGTAGATCGTCGTCGTCTTAAGTTGTTGATGCAGCTTGGCGATTTCTGCGCGCATGGAAACGCGAAGCTTGGCATCAAGGTTTGAGAGCGGTTCGTCCATCAAGAAAATCGGCGCGTCACGCACGATTGCGCGACCCAAGGCGACACGTTGACGCTGACCACCGGAAAGAGCAGCCGGTTTGCGTTGGAGATATTCCTCCAGCCCCAAAATCTTTGCGGCATGATGAACGCGCTTGTCGATGTCTTCTTTGTCATACTTGCGCAGTTTCAAACCAAATGCCATGTTGTCATAAACAGTCATGTGAGGATACAAGGCGTAGTTTTGGAAAACCATGGCAATGTCGCGATCTTTTGGTGCTTCATCGTTAACAACGCGACCGTCAATCAAAAATTCGCCCTTGGAAATGTCTTCCAAGCCGGCAATCATGCGCAAGGTCGTTGATTTGCCGCAGCCTGACGGTCCGACAAAAACGATGAATTCCCGATCCTTGATGTCCAAATTGAAGTCGGTTACGGAATATTGACCGTCTTCGGCATTATCATAATGCTTGTAAATATGTTTTAAATTCAATTCAACCATTTTTTTCACCTGTCTTTTATCATGTTTACGCTTTCAATTATATTGAAAAGGCTTTCTTCAGACTAGCACAAGTTGCACAAAAAATTCAGCAGCCTTTGTGCGCTTTTACGAAAACGGTTGCATAGACGACGCAGGTTGCAAAAACGTTCCTTTTCAATTTCCGCACCACTCAAAAGAGTCCATGGTCACTGCAGCATCAAATAGCAAAAAACCAGGTCATCCATCCGGCGCAAATTGAGTCCGGTCTCCTGACGAAGTCTGTCTATTCTGTACTGAAGCGTGTTTCTGTGAAGATATAACTCTTTTGCCGCTGATGAAACGTTGCCTTTTTCATGATACAAGGCAACGACGATCTTTTTCAGCTGCAGATCTTCAGAAATCAATTGATGGTATTTTTGGGCAAGCGGACTTTTTGAGGTCATTTCATGACAATAGTGATGAAGCGCTACTTCGGCCAGATCAAAAACCTGTTCAGACGGATTTTCCGTCAAAAAAACCCGCCGTTCTGCGGAAAAAAGTTCGCACAAATCATCCTTATGATCCCAGATATGTCCGACAAATACACGGCAGTTTGCACCAAGATCGGCATCAAGCGCCTGAATGATTCCCTTAAACTCCTCTTTGTCAAAACTTGCAGCATTGATTTTTTCAATCGCCACGCCGCTGTTCTTTGACAAAAAGAAAACAGCTTCCGGTTCTTTTGGAAACAGTGCGGAAAAAGCCTTTTTGAACAGTTCCATGTCAAACTCAGCTTGGTTCAAGGAGCGTATCTCATATTGGATAAACCTGATCTTGCCGCGCTTGATTGGTTTAACATTGCTTTTTTTCGTCAGATAATCCTGCCATACTCCGCATTCGACTTCAAAATCAGCTGTTTTCCCCAAGAAAATTTCCAACATCTTTCGCTCTTTTTCTGACAGTTCAGCTGCGGGAATATTCAAAAAGGCATCCCCTTGCCTGAATGAAATCGCCCCGGCCTGTTTTTCTCCCAAATTTGCTTGCGGAAAAAGTGCAAGCAGTTTCTCAATATCCATGAACATCCCTCTAATCAATCGCTATATCACTTTTATTTTATGCAAAGCCGGTCAATTATGCAAGCGCTTTTATTCAGGCGATTCTTCTTTGCGGTTCACCATCAGGAAGATCTAAGTTTTTGTAAAAAAGAGGTTTTGTAAAAACTCTGCCTCAAATTGAAAAAACGAATCAGATTTGCAATCAATTGCAAATCTGATCCGTTTTTTTCGTATGCAAGACAAGCGCCTGTTATGATGGAAATTACCAGAAATAATCGGTTTCTTTTCCATGTATCAAAGCACTCAAAAGATATGCTCCGTCAGGACGTGAGGATTTTGCGCGCTGATTTAGCGAGCACTGCATTTGGCAAAATCATTGCCGTTTACGGACACATCGATGAAAATGGGCCTTCTGTCCGTAAATGGACTGCTCTAAAAATGGCAATTACGGACAAAATGGGCAAAAATAGCTGTTTGTCCGTAAGATTTCGGTTATGCCCGTATAATGGTGTAAATTGATAAAAAAAGAGAGCCAAGTGCTC